>Ga0308160_10000660_pt1 | contig 59545 bp, 63 predicted proteins | sample PhyFR1_FD_201036 | JGI IMG/M metagenome (GOLD analysis project Ga0308160, IMG submission 201036) | Phyllosphere microbial communities from UC Gill Tract Community Farm, Albany, California, United States - DLSLF.R1 | ecosystem: Host-associated > Plants > Phyllosphere > Unclassified | place: USA...
GCACCCAGTCGTCGCCGTCCCGCGTCGCGACCGTGCGGAGGCCCTGGGCCGAGTCGGAGCCCGACAGCGGCTCGGTGAGGCCGAAGGCCCCGACGAGCTCGCCGCTCGCCAGCCGGGGGAGCCACTCCGCACGCTGCTCCGGCGAGCCTCCGACGCTGATCGACCCCATCGCGAGGCCGTTCTGCACGCCGCAGAACGTCGCCACCGACGCGTCGCAGCGGGCGAGCTCGAGCGCGACCCAGCCTCGGAAGACGGCCGAGTTCTCGAACGGGCGCGTCTCCTCCCACGGCATCCCGTAGATGCCGAGGTCGGCGAGCCCCTTCACGATCTCGTGGGGGAACTCCGCGCGCTCCCAGTGGCCGTTGACGATCGGCCGCACCTCGCTGTCGAGGTAGGCGCGCAGGTCGGCGAGGACGGCCTTCTCCCGGTCGCTGAGACCGGCCTCGTAGCCGTAGAAGTCGCTCGCCAGCGTGCTGAACGAGGTGAGGGTCGCTGATGACATCCGTTGCTCCGTTGCATCGTGTCGGTGCGGCGCGGCGCGCTGGCCGGACCGTCTCGGGACGACGCGAGCCTAGGCACGGCACCGAGGGGCGGCAACGGGGTTGGTAGTTTTGACCAACGCACGCCCCCGGTCGTCCTCGCGCCTTTGTAGAGGGGGCCCAAGCCCTCGTCGACAAGCAGGTCTCCGCATGTTCCTCGCCATCACCAACACCCCCCGCGACTACGCCTGGGGCTCCCGCTCCGCGATCGCCGAGCTGCTCGGCCGCGCGCCGTCGGGCCGCCCGGAGGCCGAGCTCTGGCTGGGGGCGCACCCCGGCTCCCCGAGCGTCGTCGTGAACCCCGCGGTCGTCGACGGCGCCGACACCCTGGCCGACTGGTTCGCGGCCGAGCCCGCCCGGGCCCTGGGCCGCGACCGCAGCGAGCTGCCCTTCCTGCTCAAGGTGCTGGCGGCCGACGAGCCGCTCTCGATCCAGGCGCACCCCACGCCCGAGCAGGCGAGGGCGGGCTTCGCGGCGGAGGAGGCGGCCGGGGTGCCGATCGACTCCCCGACGCGCAACTACAAGGACCCGTTCCCGAAGCCGGAGATCATCGTCGCCCTGAGCGAGTCCTTCGACGCCCTCTGCGGATTCCGCACGCCGGCCGAGACGATCGTCGACGTGGACGCCCTCGACGCGGGCACGGGGCGCCTCGCCGCCCTGCGCGGCAGCGTGGCGACGTCGCTGGAGTCGACCCTCGCCTGGCTCTTCGACGGCAGCGCCGAGTCGCGCGCGGTCGTGGCGGCCGTGGGCGAGCTGGCCGCCTCGGTCGCCGACCCGAGCCCGAGCGTCGCCACGGTCGTCGACCTCGCCGCGCGCTGGCCCGGCGACCCGGGCGTGGTCGTCTCGCTCCTCCTCAACCGCGTCACCCTCCGCCGCGGCGAGGCGCTCTTCCTGCCCGCCGGCAACGTCCACGCGTACCTCGGCGGCCTCGGCGTCGAGCTGATGGCCCCGTCCGACAACGTCCTCCGCGGCGGCCTCACGCCGAAGCACGTCGACGTGCCCGAGCTGCTCCGCGTGCTCGAGTTCGAGCCGCTGCCCGTGCCGAGGCTGCTGCCGGTCGAGACGGCGCCCGGCGTCGAGCGCTTCGAGCCCGGCGGCGTCGGCTTCGCCCTCCTCCGCGTGCACGCGGGAGGCGCGGGGGCCGTCGTCGAGATCGGTGGGCCGAGCGTCCTCCTCGTCACCGACGGCGAGGTCGTCGTCAAGGGGCAGGACGGCTCGATGCGCCTCCGTCGGGGCGAGTCGGCCTTCGTGACCCCCGACGAGGTCCGGCTCGCCGTGACCGGCGGCGGCCAGCTGTACGTGGCCACGCCCGCCTGAGCCGGTCGGCGCCCGCGGCCAGCCTCGGCGGGCGCCGCGCGCGCGCTCGGTAGGCTGAACCGCATGTCATGGTTGGTCACCGGCGGCGCCGGCTACATCGGGTCCCACGTCGTCCGCGAGTTCACGAGGGCCGGCATCGACGCCGTCGTCTACGACGACCTGTCGTCGGGCCTCGAGGCGTTCGTCCCCGAGGGGGTCCCGTTCGTCCGCGGCACGATCCTCGACCGCGAGCTCCTGGCCGACACGATCCGGCAGCACGGCGTCACGGGCGTCGTCCACGTGGCCGGCTACAAGTACGCGGGCGTCTCCGTCCAGCGGCCCCTGCACACCTACGAGCAGAACGTCACCGGCACGCAGCGCCTCCTCGAGGCCATGGCCGACACGGGGGTCGACCGCGTCGTCTTCTCCTCGAGCGCGGCGGTGTACGGCACGCCCCCGACCGAGCTCGTGACGGAGGACACCCCGAAGTCGCCGGCGTCGCCGTACGGCGAGAGCAAGCTGATCGGCGAGTGGCTGCTGCGCGACCAGGCGGTCGCGGCCGGGCTCCGCCACACCAGCCTCCGCTACTTCAACGTCGTCGGCTCCGGCGAGGCCGGGCTGTACGACGCCAGCCCGCACAACCTCTTCCCCCTCGTCTTCGCGGCCCTGGCGGCCGGCCGCACGCCGCGCATCAACGGCGACGACTACGACACGCCCGACGGCACCTGCGTCCGCGACTACGTCCACGTCTCCGACCTGGCCGTGTCGCACGTCGCCGCGGCCCGCCGCCTCGACGCCGGGGAGGCCGTCGAGGCGGCCTACAACCTCGGCTCCGGAGGCGGGGTGTCCGTCCGCGAGATCATGGACGCCATGCGCGAGGGCACCGGCGTGGACTTCGAGCCGGAGGTGGCGCCCCGCCGCCCCGGCGACCCCGACCGCATCGTCGCCGACGGCACGCTCGCCGGCCGCGACCTCGACTGGGTCATGCGCCACAGCCTGCTCGACATGGTCACGAGCGCGTGGGCGGCGGCGCCGCGGGGCTGAGCACCTCGTCCACCGCGCCCGACGACACGCCCGGGCTGCGACGACGTGCCCCCAGGACGGGTGACGTCACCCGGGCCGGGCGGATCGTACCCCGACACGCCGGAGCGAGCTTGACCCTCGATGGGGGGTCCAGGGTTTATTGGGGCTCGACTTGACGTCGTGTAGTTACACCGGTGTAATTGCCTGAGTCGCAGCCGTTCGGGGGGCGACGACGTCGAGGGGAGAGGTGCTGTGGCGATCAACGAGAACCGTGTCGACGGGATCGGTGCCGGGCAGTCCGTCGGCGCCGCCGTGGCCGTGGGGGCCGGGGTGCCCGACGACTGGCACGTCGACCCGGTCCTGCTCGGCGTGCCCGGGGTCCGCAAGGTCGCCGTCGACGACGACGAGGCCCAGCTGGCCTGGCAGGCCGACTCGCTCTGCGCGCAGACCGACCCCGAGGCGTTCTTCCCCGAGAAGGGCGGCTCCACCCGCGACGCGAAGAAGATCTGCGCCTCGTGCGACGTCCGGGCTCAGTGCCTCGAGTACGCGCTGCGCAACGACGAGCGCTTCGGCATCTGGGGCGGCCTCTCGGAGCGCGAACGACGCAAGCTCCGGAAGCGCGCCTAGCCCCCTCCTCCACCGTCCGTCCCGCGGCGCACGACCCCTCCCGGGGCCGTGCGCCGCGGTCGTTCATCGACCCCTCACAGGTAGCGGCGGCGCGGCGCGGCGCGTCCGTCGCCCTCGGTGCCCGACCTAGGCTGCACAGGTCATGCAACCGAGAGTCACTGCGATCCTCGTCGCCCCTGGTGGAGCGACGCACCTCGACCGAACCCTCGACGGGCTGTCGCGCCAGACGCGACCGCCGGAGGCGCTCGTCGTCGTCGACGCCGGCGGGCGCGACAGCGCGGCGGGGCGGCTCTCGCTCAGCGGCGCGGCCCAGCTGACGAGCGTGCCCCCGACGACGACGTTCGTCGAGGCGCTCGCGCACGGCGCCCGGCTGTCCGGGAGCGGCGACGCCGAGCACGAGGCCGACGAGTGGCTGTGGTTCCTCGGGCACGACAACGCACCGCGCCCCCGGGCGCTCGAACGGCTGCTGTCCACCGTCGAGGTCTCGCCCTCGGTCGCCGTGGTCGGGCCCAAGCTGATGCGTCTCGACGACCCCGCCGTCATCGCCGGGTTCGGCGAGACCGTGACGCGGTACGGCGCCTCGATGGCCCTCGTCGAGAACGAGCTGGACCAGGGCCAGCACGACGACCGCCACGACGTGCTCGGCGTCGCGGCCGGCGGCATGCTCGTCCGCCGCAGCGTGTGGACCGCCCTCGGCGGCTTCGACCCCGGCCTGCCCCACGTCGACGCGGCCCTCGACTTCTCCGTCCGCGCCCGCCTCGCCGGTCACCGGGTCGCGCTCGTCTCCGACGCCCGCGTCGCGAGCGACGGCCCCCCCGAGGACTTCGGCCAGGCCGAGCCCCTCGGCAGCGGTCGGCGCACGCGCCTCCACCGGTCGGCGCAGCTGCACCGGCGACTCGTCTACGCACCCGCGGCCGCCCTGCCGCTGCACTGGCTGAGCCTCGTGCCGCTCGCGGTGGTGCGGAGCATCTGGCACCTGCTCACCAAGAACCCGGGCGCCGTCGGCGGCGAGTTCGCCACCGCCCTCCGAGCCGCGTTCGGGGGCACGCGCATCGCCCAGGCGAGGCGGTCCCTGTCGCGGACGAGGACGACGAGCTGGGCGGCGATCGAGCCCCTCCGCGCGACCTTCTACCAGATCCGCGAACGACGGGTGACGGAGCGTGACGCCCTCGTCGCCCGGGGCGAGGACGCCGGCGACCCGCGGGCGAGCTTCATCGGCTCGGGCGGGCTCTGGGTCGTGGTGCTCACCGCCGTGGTCGGGGCGGTCGCCGTCCTCGACCTGCTGAGCCAGCCCGCCGTCACCGGCGGGGGCCTCCTGCCGCTCAGCACCTCCCTCGGCGACCTCTGGTCGTCGGTGGGCTGGGGCTGGCGCGAGATCGGCACGGGCTTCGTCGGGCCGTCCGACCCGTTCACGGCCGTCGTCGCCGTGCTCGGCTCCCTCACGGCGTGGTCCCCGTCGACCTCGGTGCTGCTCGTCTACCTGACCGCGCTGCCCGTCTCCGCGCTCGGTGCCTGGTTCGCGACCCGCCGCGTCACGAGCCGCGCGTGGGTGCCCGCCGTCGCCGCCGGCGTCTACGCCCTCTCGTCGCCGGTGCTGTCCGCCCTGCAGACCGGCCACCTGGGGGCCGCGCTCGCCCACGTCGCCCTGCCCTTCCTGGTCTGGGCCCTGATCGGGTCGGCCCGCTCCTGGGCGGCCGGCGCCACCGCCTCCCTCCTGTTCGCCCTGGTGGCGGCCTGCTCGCCGTCGCTGCTCCCGGCGCTCGTCGTGGTCTGGCTCGGCTCCCTGGCCACCCGGCCCCGTGGCATCCACCGCATGATCGCCGTGCCCCTCCCGGCCGTGGCGCTGTTCCTGCCGCTCGCGATCGTGCAGATCGGCCGCGGCACCTGGTGGGGCGTCTTCGCGGACCCGGGCGTGCCGGCCCGCACGCAGCCGGCGTCGCCGCTCCAGCTCCTCGTGACCTCGCCCGAGACGGGGCTGAACGGCTGGACGCGCCTCCTGGCGGGGACGGGCCTGCCGGCCGAGACCCTCGCCGTGGTCGTCGCCGTCGCCGTCCTGCCCCTCGCCCTCCTGGCCGTCGCGGCGCCGTTCGTCGGCGCGCTGCGTCGCGCCGTGCCCGCCCTGGCGCTCGCCCTCCTCGGCTACCTGACCGCCGTGGCCGCCACCCAGGTCTCCGTCTCCGCCGTCGGCAGCGACAGCGTGGCCGTCTGGGCGGGCAGCGGCCTGAGCCTGTACCTGCTGGGGCTCGTCGGCGCCGCCGCCGTGACCCTCGACCGCCTGCCCCGCGTCGCCCCGCCCGCGGGCGTGCTCGTGGCCGTCACCAGCGTCGCCGTCGCGGTGCCGGTGCTCATCGCCTCGTACGTCGGGACGTCGGACGTGCGCCCGAGCTCGGGGCGCATCCTCTCGGCCTACGTCACGGCCGAGGCCGAGGCGTCGCCCGACGTCGGGACGCTCGTCCTCACCCCGCAGCCCGACGGCTCGCTCGCCGTCTCGCTCGAGCGCGGCCAGGGAGCGACGCTCGACGACCAGTCGACCCTCGACGCCACGTCGCAGCGGCTCAGCGCGACCGACCGCGACCTCACCGTCCTCGCGGGCAACCTCGTCAGCCGCAGCGGCTTCGACCCTGCCGACGACCTCGACCGCCTGGGGGTCGGCTTCGTGCTGCTGGCCGGCACTCCCGACGACGAGCCCGCCGCGGCGGCGCTCGAGCGCCGTGCGGGGGAGGCCCTCGACGGCACCGCGACCTTCCTGCCCGTCGGCGACACCTCGAACGGGCTCCTCTGGCGCTACGTCGCCGCGTCCGAGCGGCCGGACGACCGGCCCGACCCGGGGCCGCTCCGCCCGATCGTCGGCGTCACGTGGGCGCTGGTGCTCGGCTCCGCCCTGCTGCTCGCGCTCCCGACCACGCCCCGCCGTCGTCGGTCACGGGCCGGCGTGCCCGAGGCCGAGCAGCCCGCCACCACCTTCGACGAGGAGCGAGATGACTGAGCGATCCGCAGCCAGGACCACCGGACGCCTGGCGGTCGGCGTCGTGGGGCTCGCCGTCGCCGCCCTGGTCGTCGGCGCGGCGGCCGTCGTGCCGCTGCCGGCGCTCCGCACCGAGCCGGCCGGCCAGCTCGTCACCCCCGTCCCCGTCGACCAGCAGCGCGTCTGCGCCGGGAGCGTCCTCCGCCTCTCGGACGCGGAGGGGCAGCAGGCCACCACGGCCAGCGCCGTCGGCCGGGCCGAGGTCGACCGCGGGTCGACCGGCGACGACGACGTCGAGGCCCTCGCCGGCGCCGACGGCAGCTCGTCGTCGCCACAGCTCGTGACGGCTCCCGTCGTCGACGACGACGTCCCCCTCGTGGCGGCGGCGCAGAGCCAGGTCGTCGACTCCGACGACCTGGTCGGCTTCGCCTCCGCGCCCTGCACCGAGCCGACCAGCTCGACCTGGCTGGTGGGCGGGTCGACCGAGACCGGGCGCGTCTCGCTCATCACCCTCGTCAACCCCACCGACGTGAACTCGACGGTCGACCTCAGCATCTGGGCCGAGGACGGCACCGTGCAGGGGCCGGGGATCGACGGCATCGTGGTGGCCCCGCGCAGCCAGAAGGTGGTGCCCCTCTCCGGGTTCGCGACGGGCCTCGCCTCTCCCGTGGTCCACGTGCAGAGCCGCGGCGGCCGCATCGTCTCCACGCTGCAGCAGTCGGTGGTCCGCACGCTCGACCCGGGCGGCGTCGACATCGTCAGCGGCTCCGCCGAGCCCGCGACCACCGCGGTCGTGCCGGGCCTCGTCGTCCGCGACTCGGCGAACCTCGAGGCGGCCCTCGCTGACGAGGGCAGCGCCGACCTCCAGAGCGTCCTCCGGGTGCTCGTGCCCGGCGACACCGGGGGCACCGTGACGGTCGACGTCGCCACTGCGGACGGGACGGGCACGAGCTTCGAGACCGAGGTGGGCGCGGGGCGCGTCACCGACGTGCCGGTGGACGGCCTCGCCGACGGGGTCTACACCGTCCGCGTCGAGTCGCCCGTGCCGGTCGTGGTGGGCGCCCGGTCGTCGACGGTCTCGGGCGAGGGCGCGGTCGACCTGGCCTGGGCCTCGTCCGCCTCGGCGCTGGACGGCGACACGCTCGTCCAGGTGCCGGAGGGCGAGGGCGCCGTCCTCAGCATCGTCAACCCGTCCGCCGACGCGGCGACGGCGTCCGTGGCCGTCGAGGCCGCCGGCGACGACGCGGCGGGGCAGTCCGAGGAGGAGCCGCGGGAGGTCCCCGGCGGCTCCACGGTCGCCGTGGCGGTGGCCGCGGGCGACCGCGTCACGCTCAGCGGTGCCGACGGCCTCCGCGCCGGGGTCTCGTTCTCCGGGCCGGGCGCCCTGGCCTCGTGGGCGGTCTCGTCGCCGTTGCCCGCCTCCTCGCCCGTCACCGTCTGGCCCTAGGGGCCGTCGGCGGACTCCGGTCGCCCGGTCAGGGCTCAGGCGCCGTGCGGGTGCCGCACGGGGTCAGCCGTCGCGCCAGCGCTCCGGAGCGATCTCCCACGGGTCCTCGCCGAGCAGGTCGGCGACCGCCCGGAAGACCCAGCCCTCGACGACCGAGCGGTGCTGCTGCTCGGGGTCGGCCAGGCGCCGCGACTCGGGGACGGGCGTGAGGCGCTCGATCGGCAGGCGGTAGACCACCACGCGGCGCGCCCGCCGGTCGACCCGCCAGCGTTCGACGTGCGTCTCGTCGGGGTCGGCGGGCATCGCCTCGACGTCGACCGTGACGTCGTCGAGGTCGTCGGGTCGCAGCTCGCGCAGGTACTCCACGGTGGCGGCGACGACGTCGTCGAAGGTGTCGACCCGGGTGCGCAGGAAGGGCAGGTGCGGGCCCGCGACGGAGGAGCGGAGCCCCCGGCCGTGACGGTCGCGCTGTCGGGACCGGTCGGTGACGCGGTGGGGCCTGGCCATCCGCCCATGCTACGCGGCCCCTCGGGGGCGGTCGGGTACTCTGGCGCCGATGGACGAACGCCCCTGCAGCAAGGTCGCCTGCCACGACGAGGCGGTGGCGACGTTGACCTACGTGTACGCCGACTCGATGGTCGTCGTCGGCCCGCTCAGCGGCCGCGTCGAGCCGCACGGGTACGACCTCTGCGCCCGTCACGCGACATCGCTGTCCGTGCCTCAGGGCTGGCAGGTCCTGCGCCGGGTAGTTTTGGGGCATGACCTCTGAGAACACCGTCGACCTGACCGCCTTCGTGAAGACCTACGACGTGAGGGGGCTCGTCGGGAGCCAGCTCACCGAGGAGGTCGTCGAGGCGTTCGGCGCGGCGTTCGCGGACGAGATCGAGGGCGCCGGGCACGACCTCGTCGTCGGCCACGACATGCGCGACTCCTCGCCCGCCTTCGCCGCCGCCTTCTCGCGCGGCGCCCAGGCCCGGGGCGCGAACGTCGTGGCGCTCGGCCTGTGCTCGACCGACGAGTCGTACTTCGCCTCCGGCTCGCTCGACGCCCCGGCCGCCATGTTCACCGCGAGCCACAACCCCGCCACCTACAACGGCATCAAGATGAGCCGTGCGGGCGCCCAGGGCATCAGCCTCGGCACGGGGCTCGCCGACGTCCGCGACCGTGCGGCCGCGTACCTCGCGGAGGGCGTCACGCCCGTCGACGCCCCCGGTTCCCTCCGCGAGTACGACGCGCTGGCCGACTACGCCGGCTACCTCCGCGGGCTCGTCGACCTGGCGGGCGTCCGCCCGCTGAAGGTCGTCGTCGACGCCGGCAACGGCATGGGCGGCATGACCGTGCCCGCGGTGCTCGGTGAGGCCGCCGGGCTGCCCGGCCTCCCGCTCGAGATCGTCCCCCTGTACTTCGAGCTCGACGGCACCTTCCCGAACCACGAGGCGAACCCGCTCGAGCCCGCCAACCTGGTCGACCTGCAGGCCGCCGTCGTCGAGCACGGCGCCGACCTCGGCCTCGCCTTCGACGGCGACGCCGACCGCTGCTTCGTCGTCGACGAGAACGGCGACGCCGTCACCCCGTCGGCCGTCGCCGCCATCGTCGCCGTGCGCGAGATCGCGCGCGTCCGCGCCGCCGAGCCCGACGCCGACATCGCGGTGATCCACAACCTCATCACCTCGCGGGCAGTGCCCGAGGCGATCGTCGCCGCGGGCGCCACCCCCGTCCGCACGCGCGTGGGCCACTCGCTCATCAAGGACGAGATGAAGGCCACCGGCGCGATCTTCGGCGGCGAGCACTCGGCGCACTACTACTTCCGCGACTTCTGGGGCGCCGACAACGGCATGCTCGCCGCGATGCACGTGCTCGCCGAGCTGGGCCACCAGGGCGAGCCCCTGTCGACGCTGACGAACCGCTACACGCCCTACACGGCGAGCGGCGAGATCAACTCGACCGTCGACGACGTGCCCGCGGCCTACACGCGCATCGTCGAGGCGTGGGCGTCGCGGGGCGAGGTCGACGAGCTCGACGGTCTCACCGTCTCGGGCACGGCCGACGACGGCTTCTGGTGGTTCAACGTCCGGCCCTCCAACACGGAGCCGCTGCTGCGCCTCAACGCCGAGGCGGCGACGCCCGCCGGCATGGAGCGCCTCCGCGACGAGGTGCTCGCGCTCATCCGCGCCTAGCCGACGTCGGCGCCCCCGGGGCGGGCGTACCCCAGGGGGGTATGCTCGCCCCGTGGACGCAGGAGGCGCGGTGCGCGACGACGAGGGCCAGGCCGACCCGGGGGCGGTGCCCGGCCCGCCGGAGCCGACCCGCGACTCCTCGGCGACCGGGGGCCCCGGCTACGTCGGAGCCGGCTCGAAGGAGCAGATCGTCAAGCGCCTGCGCCGGGCCGAGGGGCAGGTGCGCGGCATCCAGCGCATGGTCGAGGACGACGTCTACTGCATCGACGTGCTCACCCAGGTCAGCGCGGCGACGAAGGCCCTCGAGACCGTGGCGCTGCAGCTGCTCGAGGACCACCTCGCCCACTGCGTCGCCGAGGCCGCCCGCGAGGGAGGGGCCGTCGCCGACCAGAAGATCGCCGAGGCCTCCGCCGCGATCGCGCGCCTCGTCCGTTCCTGACGGGCTGCCGGGCGTCGCCCCGACGACGCGACACACGCTGTCGGGTGGGGGAGGATGGACCCATGCCCACTACTACGACTTCGCTGCCCTACAAGGTCGCCGACCTGAGCCTCGCCGAGGCCGGACGCCACCAGCTCCGCCTCGCCGAGAACGAGATGCCGGGGCTCATGGCCCTCCGTGAGGAGTTCGGCCCGACCCAGCCGCTCGCCGGTGCCCGAATCGCGGGCTCGCTGCACATGACCGTGCAGACCGCCGTGCTGATCGAGACCCTGACGGCGCTCGGCGCGCAGGTCCGCTGGGCCAGCTGCAACATCTTCTCCACGCAGGACGAAGCGGCCGCCGCGATCGTCGTCGGCCCGACCGGCAGCCCTGAGCAGCCCCAGGGCGTCCCCGTCTTCGCCTGGAAGGGCGAGACGCTGGAGGAGTACTGGTGGTGCACCTCGCAGATCTTCGACTGGTCCGCCGAGGCGGCCGAGGCCGGCGCCGAGTTCGCCGGACCGAACATGATCCTCGACGACGGCGGCGACGCCACGATGCTCGTGCACAAGGGCCGCGAGTTCGAGCTCGCCGGCGCCGTGCCCGCCGACGCCCCCGGCGACAGCCAGGAGTGGAAGGTCATCCTCGAGGTGCTCCGGGGCTCGCTCGCCGAGTCGACCGACCGCTGGACGACCATCGGCGCCGAGATCCAGGGCGTGACGGAGGAGACCACGACCGGCGTGCACCGGCTCTACGAGCTGTCGCGCGCGGGCGAGCTGCTCTTCCCGGCGATCAACGTCAACGACTCGGTCACGAAGTCGAAGTTCGACAACAAGTACGGCATCCGCCACTCGCTGCCCGACGGCCTCAACCGCGCCACCGACGTGCTGATCGGCGGCAAGGTCGCCTTCGTCGCGGGCTACGGCGACGTCGGCAAGGGCGCGGCGGAGGCGCTGCGCGGCCAGGGCGCGCGGGTCATCGTCAGCGAGGTCGACCCGATCAACGCCCTGCAGGCCGCGATGGACGGCTACCAGGTCGCGAAGCTCGAGTCGGTCGTCGGCACCGTCGACATCCTCGTGACGGGCACCGGCAACCTCAACGTCGTGACGGTCGACCACCTCCTCGGCCTGAAGCACCTCGCGGTGGTCGCCAACGTCGGCCACTTCGACAACGAGATCGACATGGCCGGCCTCGAGTCGATGGCCGGCGCCGAGCGCGTCGAGATCAAGCCCCAGGTGCACGAGTGGCGCCTCCCCACCGGTCGCAGCATCCTCGTGCTCAGCGAGGGCCGCCTGATGAACCTCGGCAACGCGACCGGCCACCCCTCGTTCGTCATGAGCAACTCGTTCGCCAACCAGGTGCTCGCCCAGATCGAGCTGTGGGCGCACCGGGACCGCTACGAGACCGACGTCTACGTGCTGCCCAAGCACCTCGACGAGAAGGTCGCCCGCCTGCACCTCGACGCCCTCGGCGTCGAGCTGACGACCCTCACCGACGAGCAGGCCGCCTACATCGGCGTGCCCGTGGCGGGGCCGTACAAGGTCGACCACTACCGGTACTGACCACCACGGGGCGGGCCAGCGGGCCCGCCCCGTCGCCGGAGGCCGCGGCGGCGGGGGTCAGCGCGTCGGGAAGCCGGGCACCGTGCCGGTCAGGGCGGGGTCGAGGCGCCGGAGGAGCGCGGCCTCCCGGCCGAGGACGACGGCCTCGCGGTCGCGACGGAGGGCGCTGACGCCGGCGAGGAACGACTCGGCGTCGACCGCCGGCACCGGCGACACGAAGGCGGCCACCTCGTCGGCGAGGCCGGTCGAGACCCGCTGCCGGGAGGCGGGGGAGAGCGCCGGGGCCTGCTGGAGGAACGACGCCACGCGGCGGGCGAGCGGGTCCGGCAGCCGGGCGACGTCGGCGACGGCCGCCCAGCCCACGAGGTGCGGGGGCAGCTGCACGACGACGCGGCCCATGCGCGGAGCCCGTTCGTTGCGGCTGTACGTGCCGGCCATCAGGTCGCCCAGGCGCCGGGACGAGCGGTTGAGCAGGGCGACGACGACCGCCAGGCCGCCGGTCGTCATGACGATCTCGAGCAGGCCCACGAGTGAGCGCGTCAGGGCGTGGCGGAGGCCGATCGCGCCGCCGTCGAGCCGCACGATGCGGGCGCCGGTGGCCAGCTTGCCGAGCGACCGGCCGTGGCTGGCCGTCTCGACCACGAGGGGGAGCCCGATCAGGCACGTCACGACGCTCGCCACGACGAGGGCCTGGGCCACGGCGTCGTCGACCGCCCCGGCCTCCGACAGTGCGCCGACGAGGACGACCAGCAGCACGAGCACGAGGGCGTAGACCGCGTAGTCGATCAGGGCACCGGCGACCCGGAGCACGAAGCCGGTGGGCCGGAGGTCGAGGGCGACCGCCTCGCCGACGACCAGCTGGTCGGACGAGCCGCCCAGCGACTCCACCTGGTCGGGCCGGAGCGAGATCGGCGCTCTGCCACCTGCGCGGGGTCGGGACATGCCTAGTATCTAAGCAGAATGGATCTCGACGCCTACGCCGCCGCCCACGGTCACGAGTGGACCGAGCTCGACCGCCTCGCCCGCCGGCAGCGCCTCACCGGGCCCGAGGCCGACGAGCTCATCCGCCTGTACCAGTCCGGCGCGGCCGAGCTGTCCGCCCTGCAGACGGCGACCGGCCCCTCGGTCGTCGCCGACCGCCTGTCGCTGACCCTCTCGCGAGCCCGCCTGCGGTTCACCGGCGCGGGGCGCGACCTGGCCGCGCAGGTGCCGGGGTTCTTCGTCGTCCAGCTGCCGGCCGCGCTGTACCGCGTGCGCTGGCTCTCGCTCGCCGTGCTGCTCGCGACGGTGGTCGTCGCCACGGTGTTCGCCGTGTGGGCGGCCTCGACGCCGTCCGTGCTCGCGTCGTTCGGCACGCCGGAGTTCCGGCGGCAGTTCGCCACCGAGGACTTCGTGGACTACTACTCCGAGAGCGCACCGTCGTCGTTCACCGGCCAGGTGTGGACGAACAACGCCTTCATCGCGGCCCAGTGCGTCGCCTTCGGCATCACCGGCGTGTGGGTGCCGTACGCGATCATCGGCAACGCGATGAACATCGGGGTCTCGGCCGGCATCATGGCCGACCAGGGCCGCCTCGACTACTTCTTCCTGTACATCCTCCCGCACGGCCAGCTCGAGCTCTACAGCATCTTCGTGGCCGGGGCCGCGGGCCTCATGATCGCCTGGTCGTGGATCGCCCCCGGGGCCCGGACACGCGGCCAGGCTCTCGCGGAGGACGGCCGGGCCCTCATCACGATCGCGGTGGGCCTGGTGCTCTCGCTGCTCGTCTCCGGGGTGATCGAGGGCTTCGTCACCCGTCAGCCGTGGCCCTGGGCGATCAAGATCGGAATCGGCACGGTCGCGCTCGCGGCCTTCCTCGCGTACCAGTGGGAGCTCGGCGGCCGGGCGCACCGGGCGGGGCAGACCGGCGACCTCGACGAGTTCGAGGCGGGCGCGCGGGAGCTCGTCGCGGGCTGAGCAGGGGCCCGCGGCCGCGGCTGCGCCGTCGGGCCGCTCAGAGCCGCCCGGCCGCCTTCAGCGCGAGGTAGCGGTCGGCCAGGGCCGGCGGCAGGTCGGCGGGCGCGGCCGACACGACGTCGGCGCCCACCTGGCGGAGGGCCGCGGCCACGCGGGAGGCGTCGAGCACGGCCCGCTCGGCGGCGGCGGCCCGGTAGACCTCCGACCGGCCGTCGCGGCGGAGCGCCGTCTCGACGAGGGCCGGGTCGGCCACCGAGGCCACGACCACGAGGTGCTGACGACTGAGCTGCGGGACGGCCGCGAGGAGGCTGCGGGCCGAGCCGGGGGAGTCGACCGTGGTCGCGAGCACGACCAGGGCCCGCTGGCTCGTGACCGAGCGGACCAGGGCGGGCACCGACGACCAGTCGGTGTCGACGAGCTCGGGCTCGACCGGGGCGAGCACGTCGACGAGCGACGAGAGGAGGGCCGCGCCGGTCGCGCCCTGCACCCGGCCGCGCACGCGACGGTCGAAGACGACGACGTCGACCCGGTCGCCGGCCCTCGACGCCAGCGCGGCCAGCAGCAGCGCCGACTCGAAGGCGGTGTCGAGCCGGGGCTCGTCGCCGACCCGGGCCGCGGAGGTCCGACCGCTGTCGACCACGACGACGATGCGGCGGTCGCGCTCGGGGCGCCAGGTGCGCACGACGAGCCCGTCACGGCGGGCCGTCGCGCGCCAGTCGATGCTCCGCACGTCGTCGCCGCGGACGTACTCGCGCAGGCTGTCGAACTCGGTGCCCTGCCCGCGGACCATCACGCTCGTCCTCCCGTCGAGCTCGCGGAGGCGGGCCAGCCGGGAGGGGAGGTGACGCCGCGACGAGAAGCGGGGCAGCACCCGCACGACGCCGGGCAGCTCCACGGTGGCCTGCCGGCCGGCGAGGCGCAGGGGGCCGATCGAGCGGACGGTGACCGCGTCGGCTCGCCGGTCGCCCCGGCGGAAGGGAGTCAGGGTCGTCGTCAGGGTCACCGCACGCCCCGGCCGGAGAGACAACGGCCGTCGGGTCGAGGCGGCCCCCGCCGACGGCTGCCACGCGTCGCGCAGCACGCCCCGCAGGCGGCGTCGCCCGTCGTTGACGACGACGAGGCGCGACGCCGTGCTCTCGCCGAGCCGGACGGCCGCGGGCAGCTCTCGGCGCAGCCGGAGGGCCCGGGGCGACGCCGCGAGCAGCACGTCGAGGGCCACGAGCAGCGCCACGAGCACGATCCAGCCGAGCAGGACACGGTCGTCGCCCGTCGCGACGAGGGGCACCACGCCGAGGGCCAGCAGGGCCACGGTCCATCCGGTGACGGCCATGCTCAGAGGGGGACCCGGACCTGCTGCAGCACCGAGCGGAGCACCGCGTCGGCGCCCACGCCCTCGAGCTCGGCCTCGGGCCGGAGCTTCAGCCGGTGCCGGAGGACGGGCAGGGCCATCGCCTGCACGTGGTCGGGAGTGACGCGGTCGAATCCGGTGAGCCAGGCCCAGGCGCGGGTCGCGGCCAGCAGTGCGGTCGAGCCGCGAGGGCTCACCCCGACGGCGACGGACGGGCTCTCGCGGGTGGCCCGGGCCAGGTCGACGATGTACGCCAGCACGTCGGGCGAGGCGCCCACGCGAGCGACCTCGGCCTGGGCCCTGGCGAGCTCCTCCGCCCCGAGCACGGGGGTGACCCCGGCGGCCCGGAGGTCGCGGGGCGAGAAGCCGCCCGCGTGCCGCGCGAGCACCTCGACCTCGGCCTCGCGGGGCGGCAGGTCGAGGGTGAGCTTCATGAGGAACCGGTCGAGCTGGGCCTCGGGCAGCGTGTAGGTGCCCTCGTACTCGACCGGGTTCATCGTCGCCGCGACGAGGAAGGGCGTCGGCAGCGGGCGGCTGACGCCGTCGACCGAGACCTGGCGCTCCTCCATCGCCTCGAGCAGCGCCGACTGCGTCTTGGGGGGCGTGCGGTTGATCTCGTCGGCGAGCAGCACGTTGGTGAAGACGGGCCCGGGCCGGAACTCGAACCGGCCGCTGCCGGCGTCGTGGACGAGCGAGCCGGTGATGTCGCCGGGCATCAGGTCGGGGGTGAACTGCACGCGGGCCGTGTCGAGCGACAGCGCGTGGCTGAGCGCCCGCACGAGCAGCGTCTTGGCGACACCCGGCACGCCCTCGAGGAGCACGTGGCCCTGGGCGAGCAGGGTCACGAGCATCCCGGTGACCGCGCCGTCCTGCGCGACGACGGCCTTGCCGACCTCGGTGCGCACGGCGGCGAAGGTCTGCTGGAGTTCTGAGGTCATGCGGTGATCCTCCCGGGGATCTCGTGGGGGCGGGGAGCAGGTCTCGGGGCGCGGCGGCCCGCGGGAGGCGCGGTGCCCGTCACCGGGGAGCCACCGCCTCCGAGACCGCGCGCTCGAGGTCGAGCAGGCTGTCGCTCAGGCGGACGAGCTCGCGGTCGTCGGCGGGGTCGGCGTCCACGAGCACGTGGCGGAGGCCCCGGGGGTCGGCGCCGGTGAGCTGACCGACGCGGGCGAGGACGTCGTCGAGCGACGCGGAGGCGGCCAGTCCGACCCGGCGGCGCAGCCGCACCACGGTGCCGATCCGCAGCTGGTCGAGCGCGTGCCGGCGCGACCCCGACCGCTCGTAGAGGCGCGCCCGGCCCTCGGTCGTCTCCGACGCCCGGACGATCACGGGCAGGCGCTCGACCACGAGGGGGCCGAGCCGGCGGCCGCGCCACACGCCGGCCACGACGGCCGTCAGGGCGAGCAGGGCGAGCACGGGGGTGACCCACCCCGGCGTCAGGCTCGCGAGGGTGCCGCTGCCCTCGGGAACGTCGTCCGGGCTCGGCAGGTACCACACGACGTGGCCGGTCTGCCCGAGCAGCGAGAGCGCGAAGGCGGCGTCGTCGTCGTCGAGCACGGCGCCGTTGGTGATCGCGGTGGTCGCCCCGAGGACGGTGACCGTCCGGTCGCCGTCGACCAGCTCGACGAGGCCGGAGCCGCCCGACGCGTCGTCGGCGAGGCACGTGGTGACGTCGACGCCCGGGTCGACGTCGTCGACCGTGTAGGCGTACCCGCCGCCCTGCACGCGGTCGAGGCGCTCGACCGCCGGCAGGTCGCAGCCCGGCGCGACGGCGCGGTCGTCGACCTCGGCCGCCAGGGCGACGCCGGGCGCCAGGGCGTCGAGGGCCACCTGGTCGGGGGCGAGGAGGAGGGTCCGGTCGGCCGAGGCGGCGACGTCCCGCCACTGGTCGGTGAGGAGCAGGGCGCCGGCGTCGTCCACGACCACGGTCGTGTCGGAGGCGTCGGCCCGGGCCTGCGCGGTCGTGGCGGCCAGCGAGGTGGTCACCTCCACCTCGACGCCCTGCTCCCTCAGCACCTCGACGACGGCCTTCGCCCCCGCGGGGGCCGCGTTGTCGGGGCCGAGGGCGCGCCCTCCCGTCGCGTCGCCGCCGCTGAGCAGCACGACGACCACCGCGACCGCGACGACTCCTGCGGCGAGCACGGCCCACGGGCGGGCCCGGCGGAGGGCGGCGCGGGGCGCGGGGGTCGAGCGGGAGGGCGCGGCCGGCGTCGACGTCGTCACGCGGGCACCGCCGTCCGGTCGCCCTCGAGCGCCTGGTCGAGATCGGTGATCTCGCGCCAGGCCTGCTCGGTGCCCGGACGGTCGAGGTAGCGGACCTCGTCGAACGCCCGCGCGGCCGCCCGCAGGCGGTCGGCGCGGGCGGGGAAGAGCCGTGCCGCTCGGTCGCCCACCGTGCGGGCCGTGGTGCCGGGGCTCGTCGTCAGCACGTCCCGCTCGACGAGGGCCCGCGCGAGGGCCCGGAACGACTCGACCACGGCGCGGTCGAGGTCGCCGGCCGCCGCGGCCTCCCGGGCGGAGGCGCGGAGGGCGCCGGCGTCGCGCTCGTCGTCGTCGCCGAAGAGCTCGCCGGGGCGGGCGGAGCGGCGCTCCAGGTGCGGCACCCCGTAGACGAGCACCACGCCGACGACGACCGCGACGAGCACGACCAGGACGATCACGAGCGCGACGGCCGGTGCTCCCTCGGCGTCGCCGAACCGGACGCCCTCGATCCACGACCAGAAGGCGTCGGCGGCGCGGTCGAGCCAGGTGGGCTGGGCGGCGACGTAGTCGCGCTCGGTGAGCTCCTGCTGGAGCAGTCTCCGCGCCTCCTCGGGGTCGGGTCGGAGCGGCGCGGCGACCAGCGTGGCGGCGAGGGCCCCGGAGGCGAGCGTCACCGCGGGGGAGCCGCGTCGCCCCAGGGCGATCGCCACGGGTCGGGCAGGTCGGCCTGGCCGGCGTCGCGCAGCTCCACGTGCCGGACGAGCTCGAGGTCGAGCCCCTCGGTGCGGATGCGGCGGTCGACGTAGACCAGGGCGGTGCTCGCGGCCTGGACGACCGAGCCGATGGACGCGACCACGGCCGCCACGACGAACGTCAGCAGGTAGCCCGCGCCCGTCACGACGAGGACGGTCGGCGAGGTCAGGTCGCCGGTCGGCGCGAGGGCGCCGGCGAGGAGGCCGGCGAGGAGCGAGATCGGGGTGCTCGCGACCTGGGCGGCGACCTGGATCATCACGAGGACGAGCACGACGACGCCGAAGGTGCGCCAGAACGAGCCGCGGACGAGGCGCCAGGAGCGCGCGACCGCCGCGCCGAGGGTGAGGCGCTCGAGCATCAGGGCGCTCGGCACGAGGCTCAGCTGCACGCTGAGCCAGACCCCGACGGCGAGCGCTCCGAGCCCCGCGAGGAGGCCCGAGACGATGCCGATCGCGATGCCCGTCCCGCCGCCGACGACGAAGCCCAGCGCCACGACGCCGGCGACGACCGCCACGGCGACCAGGTACGCCAGCGTCAGCAGGGCCGACCAGCCCAGGAGGGCGCCGCGCCGGCCGGCCGTGAGCGCCCACAGGCCGCCGAGGCGCAGCCGCTGGCCGAGGAGCTGGCGGGAGGTCTCGAGCACGAAGAGGCCCTGGAGCAGGGCGCTGACGACCACGGAGAGGAGGAGCGGCACGATCGTGGAGAGGAGCGTCACCGCGACCGCGCCGGCGGCCACGGCGTCGCGGTCCTGGGGGAGGGCGGAGTCGACGCGGCTGAAGGCGGCCGCGGCCGTGCCGCCGGTGACGCCGAGGGTCACGACGAGCAGCACGACCTGGGCCAGCAGCGCGGTGCCGAAGGTGGTGCGCGGGTTGCGGCGGAAGACCTGGAACGAGCCCGTGAGGACCTCGCCGAACGTGAACGGCCGCAGGGCGAGCAGCCCGGGGCGGGGCGGGGGCGTCCAGCCCGGAGGCGGACCCGGGGCGGGGGGCTGCTGCTGCGGCCACGGCGCCGGCTGCCCGTACGGCGTCGGCGCGGCGGGGGGCTGCCCGGGCTGCTGCTCCGGCGCCGGGGGCAGGCGCTCGCCCCAGCGGGGCTCGCCCTGGCCCGCGCCGGGCGTCGCCCAGCCGTCCGCGTCCGTCATGGTGCCCCCCGGTGGTCCGCCCGCGGGATCGCCCCGCGGTGCCGCCATGTTCCCACGCGGCGGGCGGCGGGTGCCAGCCGACGGGCGCCTCCTGCACTAATCTCGGGTGACGTGCCGCCTCCCGAGCGGCCAGCCGAGGACGGAGACCATGACCCCGCGCATCCTGGTGGTGGACGACGACCCCGCGCTCGCCGAGATGATCGGCATCGTGCTCCGGGCCGCCGACTTCGAGCCCCACTTCTGCAGCGACGGCAGCGCCGCCGTCGACGCGTTCCGCAACTCGGCCCCCGACCTCGTCCTGCTCGACCTCATGCTGCCGGGCATGGACGGCCTGGCCGTCTGCGCCGCCATCCGCGCCGAGAGCGGGGTCCCCGTCATCATGCTCACGGCCAAGGGCGACACCGTCGACGTCGTCGCGGGCCTCGAGGCCGGGGCGGACGACTACGTCGTCAAGCCCTTCGACCCCAAGGAGCTCGTGGCCCGGGTGCGCACCCGCCTGCGGCCCTCCAGCGAGCCCACGACCGACGTCCTGACCGTCGGCGACCTCCGCCTCGACGTCGCCGCCCACGAGGTCCGGCGCGGCGACACGGTCATCGCCCTGACGCCCCTCGAGTTCGAGCTGCTGCTGGCGCTGGCGTCGAAGCCCCAGCAGGTCTTCACCCGCGAGATGCTCCTCGAGCAGGTGTGGGGCTACCACTACAAGGCCGACACGCGCCTCGTCAACGTGCACGTGCAGCGTCTGCGGGCGAAGGTCGAGCACGACCCGGACGCCCCGCGCATCGTGACGACGGTGCGCGGCGTCGGGTACCGTGCCGGCTCGTCCGCCTAGGCCCTCCGGTGCCGCGGGGGCGCCCGCGGCTCGCGGGGCCGGGGCCGTGACGGTCGAGTCCGTCGCCGACGCGCTCCGCCGCGCGTGGCTGGGGCGGCGCGGCTGGCCGTCCCGCGTCGCGGGCTTCTGGCGGTCCTCCCTCGAGTTCCGCACCGTCGCGACCACCGTCGTGATGGCGGGCCTCGGGGCGACGATCATCGGCACGACCATCTCGGTGAGCATCGGCGCGAACCTCTACGACCAGCGACGCGACCAGGTGCAGTCCGAGTCGCTGCGCGCCACGCTGCTCGCCCAGAGCATCTTCGACTCGGCCACGGCGACCGAGGACGCCGACCAGGTCGAGCTCGACTCGCTGCAGAACGAGGCGCAGAGCGCCATCCTCGCGTCGACGTCGAGCCCCGGCGGCACGAGCATCGCCATCCTGCGGACGCCGGGCCAGACGACGGCGCAGACCATCCAGGCGATCGCGAGCCCCGACTTCCCCGCCGACCAGATCACGCCGGAGCTCCGCGACCAGGTGGCGGCCGACACGGGCGCCCTCGCGCTCCAGCCCGTCTCGCTCCGCGGGCCGGGCGGCGACGCCCCCGGCCTCGCCGTGGGCTCGACGCTGCAGGTCCCGACCGCCGGCCAGTACGAGCTCTACCTCGTCTACGACCTCAGCGACGCCCAGACGACGCTGTCGCTCATGCAACGCACGCTGGCGCTCGGCTCGCTGGCCCTCGTCGTCCTGATCGGCGTCGTCACCTACGTGGTCGTCCGGCTGGTCGTGGGGCCCGTGCGGGTCGCCGCCGAGACCAGCCAGAAGATCGCGGCCGGCCAGCTCGACCAGCGCATCCCCGAGAAGGGCCAGGACGTCGTCGCGACGCTCGGGCGGTCGTTCAACGGCATGGCCGACGCCATGCAGAAGCAGATCTCGCAGCTCGCCGAGCTCTCGCGCGTGCAGCAGCGCTTCGTCAGCGACGTCTCGCACGAGCTGCGGACGCCCCTGACGACCATCCGCCTCGCGGGCGACGTGCTCTACGACCAACGCGCCTCCTTCACGCCGACGGCGGCCCGCACGACCGAGCTGCTGCACACGCAGGTCGACCGCTTCGAGGTGCTGCTGGCCGACCTGCTCGAGATCTCGCGCTTCGACGCGGGGGCGGTCGAGCTCGACCTCGAGAGCACGCGCGTGGTGGGGCTCGTCGACGACGTCGTCGCCGAGTTCGAGCCGCTGGCGGCCGAGGTCGGCAGCACGGTGGCCATCGACGCGCGCGGCGGCTACCTCGAGGCCGAGGTCGACCCCCGCCGGCTGCGGCGCATCGTGCGCAACCTGCTCGGCAACGCGATCGAGCACGGCGAGGGGCGACCGGTCGAGGTCGAGGTCGACAGCGACGAGGAGGCGGTGGCCGTGGCCGTCCGCGACCACGGGGTCGGGATGACCCCGGCCGAGGCCGAGCGCGTGTTCGACCGGTTCTGGCGGGCCGACCCGTCGCGTCGTCGCACCATCGGGGGGACGGGCCTCGGCCTCGCCATCAGCCTGGAGGACGCGACCCTGCACGGCGGCCGGATCGACCTGTGGTCGCGCCCGGGCGAGGGCAGCCGCTTCGTGGTCACCCTGCCGCGGGCGGCGGGGACGACGGCGACCACCCGGCCGCTGCGGGCCGAGCCGGACGACGCGGCGACCCCGCAGGCCACGGCCCCGGGCACGCCGGAGCCCACCTCGGGCGAACCCTGGATCGGGACGACGGAGGTGCGCGGTGGCTGAACGACGACGACGACGGGCGGGGGCGACGGCCGCGCTCGCGGCGGCGCTCCTCGTGCTGACGGGCTGTGCCTCCATCCCCGACCGGGGCCCGGTCGAGCGCGGCGACGACGTCTCGAGCGAGGTGCCGAGCGAGGTGGTCTACACGCCGAGCGGCCCGGTGGCCGACAGCTCGCAGGAGAAGATCCTCCGCGACTTCCTCGCGGCCGGCACCGGCCCGCAGGACAACTACGCGGTCGCCCGGCAGTTCCTCGCCGACGGCTTCGCCGACGACTGGGACCCTCGCGCCAGCGTCACCGTCCGCCCGGGCGACGGCGCGACCACCCGGGTCGGCGACGCCGACCTCGAGTACGCGTTCGTGACGGCGGCGACCGTCGACCAGGGCGGGCACTACGTGCCGTCCACGAGCGACGTGCCCACCACCCTCGCGTACTCGTTCGTGCGGGAGGACGGGCAGTGGCGCATCAGCGAGGCCCCCGACGGCACCGTGCTGAGCCCGGCGACCTTCCAGTCGGTGTTCCGCGCGCACGCGGTCTACTTCTACGACCCCACGTTCACGTACCTCGTGCCCGACGAGCGCTGGTTCCTCGCCCGGTCGTCGACCAGCACCCGGATCGCGAGCGCGCTCCTGGACGGGCCGTCGGCGTGGCTGCAGGGCGCCGTCGTCTCGGCCTTCCCCGACGGGACGCAGCTGTCGCTCACCGCGATCACCGTGGCCGACGGGACGGCCCGCGTCGACCTGACCTCCGACGCCCTCAGCGCCACCGACGACGCGAGGGCGCGCATGCAGGCCCAGCTGCTCGCGAGCTTCTCGACCCTCTCCACGGTCACGGCCGTCGAGCTGAGCGTCGAGTCCGCGCCGCTCGACGTGCCCGACCTGGGGCGGGCGGCGCCGCTCCGCGACCCCGGCGTCGACGCCCGCCCGCTGGTGCTCGCCCAGGGCGAGCTCGGCTTCGCCTCCCGGTCGGCCCTCGCGCCCCTCGACGGGCTCTCGTCGGCGGTCGCGGCCCTGTCGCCCACCTCGGTCGAGGTGTCGGCCGACCTCACGCGCGCCGCGGTCGGGACGTCGGGCGGCAGCGCCCTCGTGACGGCCGACGGCCGCAGCCTGCTCGTCGACCCGCGCCAGGGCCTGGTGGCGCCGTCCCTCGACGGGGCCGGCTGGCTCTGGAGCGTCCCCGCCGACGACGCGCGCAGCGTCACGGCGTGGTCGCCGGACGGCACGGCCCAGGTCGTCGCCTCGACCCTGCCCGTCGGCGAGCGCGTCGTGTCGTTCCGGGTCTCCCGCGACGGCACGCGGGCCCTCGTGCTGCTCGACGACGACGGGGCCTCGCGCCTGCTCGTCGTGGCCCTGCTCCGTGACTCCCGGCAGGTGCCGACCGCCCTGGGCCCGCCCCTCGAGCTCACGGCCCCGACGGGGTCGCCGGTCGACGCGACCTGGGCCGACCAGCTGACGGTCGCGACCCTGACGACGACCGACGACGCGACCCGTGCCACCCTCAGCGAGGTCGGCGGCGCCGCCGTCACCGCGGGTCGTCCGGGCGACGACGCCTCCGCGATCGCCGGAGGCACGGGCCTCGCCCGGCTGCAGGTGCTGTCGGGCGACGGCGCCGTGCTCGAGCCGCGGGGGAGCACCTGGCAGGGGACGGGCGTGACGGCCGACCTCCTGGCGACGCAGCGCTGACCCGCACCGCGCGCGACCGCCGTCTCCCTCCCCACCCTGCCGGGGCGCGCGTCCCTCCCCGGGCGGCCGGCGCCGGGGCGTCCGGAGCCCGGTGCGCTGCGACGGTGGCGGGGTGACGATCTCGCCCCGCCCCTCCGCCGCCGGTCTCGGCCCCGTCCTCCGCGAGGCGCTCGGCGTGCTCTCGCCGGTCCGCTGCGCGGGCTGCGACCTGCCCGACGTGGAGGTCTGCCCGGCCTGCCGGGCCCTGTTCGCGCCCAGCCCCGAGGTCGACGAGCTGCCGGGCGGGCTGGTGGTCGTCTCCGGCCTCCGGTACGAGGCCGAGGTGCGCTCGGCCGTGCTGGCCTACAAACAGCGGGGGCGCCTCCGCCTGGCGACGGTCCTGGCGCCCGCGCTGGCCGCCTCGGTGGCGCTCGCCGCGCCTCCCCGGCCCGGCACCGCCCCGCCCGTGGTCGTCGCCGTGCCGTCGTCCCCGCGGGGTCGACGGCGCCGTGGCTGGGACCCGGTCGAGCTGCTGGTGCGCCGTGCCGGGCTCCGGGCCGTCCGCCGGGGGCTCGTCGCCCTGCCGGGCCGCGGGCCGCAGAAGGAGCTCGACCGCGAGGCCCGTCGGCGCTCGCGGGCGGGCAGCCTCCGGGCACGACCGACGCTGGCGGGGCTCCGGGTCGTGGTCGTCGACGACGTCGTGACCACCGGCAGCACCCTGCTGGAGGCACGGCGGGCGCTGGCCGCGGAGGGGGCCGTCGTCGTCGCCGCGGCCTGCGTCGCGTCCACGCCGCTGCTCTCACGGAGACGACCGTGAGCCCCGGGCGGCCGCCTGTGGACGGCCTGGGGATCTGTCCGGTCGGTGGCCGGGAGGTGACAGGCGGGGGTCCACCTGGCTACGGTGGGCAAAAGGCGTGAAAGGACATCCGCCTGGCTGACAGGCGGCACGTCGATAGCCAGAGGAGGTCGTCATGGAAATTTCCGTCACGGGTCGAAACGTCGGGATCACCGATCGTTTCCGCGACTACGCCACTGACAAGGCCGACAAGGTGGCGCAGCTCGCCACGAAGGCGCTCGCCCTCGAGATCAAGGTCTCGCGGCACCACGAGAAGTCGAGCGGCCAGGCCGGCGACGACCGGGTCGAGCTCACGCTGATCGGCCCCGGGCCGCTCGTGCGGGCCGAGTCGACCGGGAGCGACAAGTACGTCGCCTTCGACCTGGCGATCGCCAGGATGCTCGAGCGGGTCCGGCGCGCGAAGGACCGGCAGAAGGTCCACCGGGGCCAGCACCGACCGACGTCGCTCCGTGAGGCCTCCGGAGCGGACTTCAGCGGCATCGACGTCACCCCCGCCGCCGCCGAGACCCTGGACGCCGTGCGCACCGGCTCGATCGCGACCGTCGTCGCGGACGACGAGGCGCCCTCGGCCGAGGAGCAGGAGGACGACTACTGCCCCGTCGTCATCCGCAGCAAGGTGTTCGCGTCGACGCCGATGACCGTCGACGACGCGCTCTACTACATGGAGCTGGTGGGGCACGACTTCTACCTCTTCATCGACGCCGAGACCGAGCGCCCGAGCGTCGTCTACCGGCGCAAGGGCTGGGACTACGGCGTGATCGGGCTCGACCAGAGCGCGAGCGAGCTGCAGGAGGCCGCCACCCAGGCCCGCGCCGGCGTCGTCGCCTGACCCCGTCCGCCCCGAGGCCCGCGGCCACGGTCCGGGCGCGGGGGGAGCAGATCGCTCCTCCCCGCGTCCAGGGCCGTGGCCGCTAGGCTTGCTACCATCCGAGCTGGTCCAACCGGGCCTCCTCACGGGCTGGCGTCACCAGCCGCCCCCGGGGCACGCGGCTCCGCCGCCTGCCCGACCGAGTCTCAGATCCAGGGAGTCACCAGTGGCCAACGTCCTCGAGAGGGTCCTCCGCGTCGGCGAGGGCCGCATCCTCCGCCGCCTCAAGGCGTACGCGAACGCCGTCAACGAGCTCGAGGACGACTTCAGCACGCTGACCGACGACGAGCTGCGCGCCGAGACCACCGAGCTCCGTGAGCGCTACGGCAACGGCGAGTCGCTCGACGACCTGCTGCCCGAGGCGTTCGCCGCCGTGCGCGAGGCCTCGAAGCGGACCCTCGGCATGCGCCACTTCGACGTGCAGCTGATGGGCGGCGCCGCCCTCCACCTCGGCAACATCGCCGAGATGAAGACCGGTGAGGGCAAGACCCTCGTCGCGACCACGGCCGCGTACCTCAACGCCATCGCCTCGCGCGGCGTGCACGTCATCACGGTCAACGACTTCCTCGCGAGCTACCAGTCCGAGCTGATGGGCCGCGTCTTCCGCGCCCTCGGCATGACGACCGGCTGCATCCTCGCCGGCCAGACCCCCGCCGAGCGCCGGGAGCAGTACGCCGCCGACATCACCTACGGCACGAACAACGAGTTCGGCTTCGACTACCTGCGCGACAACATGGCGTGGCAGGCCGCCGACATGGTCCAGCGCGGCCACTTCTTCGCCATCGTCGACGAGGTCGACTCGATCCTCATCGACGAGGCTCGCACGCCCCTCATCATCTCCGGCCCCGCCTCGGGCGAGGCGAACCGCTGGTTCGCCGAGTTCGCGACGATCGCCCGCCGCCTCGTGGCCGGCACGGACTTCGAGGTCGACGAGAAGAAGCGCACCGTCGGCGTGCTGGAGCCCGGCATCGAGAAGGTCGAGGACTACCTCGGCATCGACAACCTCTACGAGTCGGCGAACACGCCGCTGATCTCCTTCCTCAACAACGCCATCAAGGCCGACGCGCTGTTCAAGCGCGACAAGGACTACGTCGTGATCAACGGCGAGGTCCTGATCGTCGACGAGCACACCGGCCGCATCCTGAGCGGGCGTCGGTACAACGAGGGCATCCACCAGGCCATCGAGGCGAAGGAGGGCGTCGAGGTCAAGGCCGAGAACCAGACCCTCGCCACCGTCACCCTGCAGAACTACTTCCGCCTCTACGGCAAGCTCTCCGGCATGACCGGCACCGCCGAGACCGAGGCCGCCGAGTTCATGAGCACCTACAAGCTCGGCGTCGTGCCCATCCCGACCAACAAGCCGATGAAGCGGATCGACCAGACCGACCTCGTCTACAAGAACGAGACGGCGAAGTTCGACCAGGTCGTGGAGGACATCGTCGAGCGCCACGAGGCGGGCCAGCCCGTCCTCGTCGGCACCACCAGCGTCGAGAAGAGCGAGTACCTGTCGCGCCTGCTGGCCAAGAAGGGCGTGCGCCACGAGGTCCTCAACGCGAAGAACCACGCTCGCGAGGCCGCCATCGTCGCGCAGGCCGGCCGCGTGGGCGCCGTGACCGTCGCCACCAACATGGCCGGTCGCGGCACCGACATCATGCTCGGCGGCAACGCCGAGTTCCTCGCCGTGGCCGAGATGAACGGCCGTGGCCTCAGCCCGGTCGACACCCCTGACGAGTACGAGGCCGCCTGGGACGACGTCTTCGCCGCCAAGAAGGCCGAGGTCGCCGAGGAGGCCGAGAAGGTCGTCGAGGCGGGCGGGCTGTACGTGCTCGGCACCGAGCGCCACGAGTCGCGACGCATCGACAACCAGCTCCGCGGGCGCAGCGGGCGTCAGGGCGACCCGGGCGAGAGCCGGTTCTACCTGTCGCTCACCGACGACCTGATGCGCCTCTTCAACTCGGGGGCGGCGGAGTCGCTGATGGGCCGCGGCAACGTGCCCGACGACCTGGCCATCGAGAACAAGATCGTGGGCCGGGCCATCCGCTCCGCCCAGTCGCAGGTCGAGTCGCGCAACGCCGAGATCCGCAAGAACGTCCTCAAGTACGACGACGTCCTCAACCGCCAGCGCGAGGCCATCTACGGCGACCGACGCCACATCCTCGAGGGCGACGACCTGGCCGACCGTGCCAGCGCCTTCCTGGAGGCCGTGGTCGACGAGGTCATCGACCAGCACACGGGAGACGGCAGCCCCGACGACTGGGATCTCGACGCGCTCTGGACGGAGCTGCGCACCCTGTACCCGATCTCGATCACGATCGACGAGGTCATCACCGAGGCCGGCTCCAAGGGCAAGGCGACCCGGCAGTTCCTCGGCCAGGAGATCCTCTCCGACGCCAAGGTCGCCTACGCCGAGCGCGAGTCGACGCTGGGCGAGGCCGCGATGCGCGAGCTCGAGCGGCGCGTCGTCCTCTCCGTGATCGACCGTCGCTGGCGCGACCACCTCTACGAGATGGACTACCTGAAGGACGGCATCGGCCTCCGGGCGATGGCGCAGCGCGACCCGCTGGTCGAGTACCAGCGGGAGGGCTACGCGCTCTTCCAGAGCATGATGGGCCAGATCCGCGAGGAGTCGGTCGGGTTCCTGTTCAACCTCGAGGTCGAGGTGCAGGGCCAGGTCGGCGCCGCCGAGGCTCCCGTCATCGCGGCGAAGGGCCTCGAGCCCGAGAAGGCGCAGCCGAAGCTCGAGTACTCCGCCCCGAACATCGCGGGCGAGGTCGAGGTGCGTGACCAGAAGGGCCGGCTCGAGCAGGCCGCGACGGCCAAGGCCCAGAAGGCCCAGGACGACGCCGAGCAGGGCGACGGCCCCGACGTCGCCGCGGCGCGGACGACGAGCGGCACGAGCGCGCCCGCCGGCAAGGGCGCCTTCGGGCAGCCGACCGGCGGCGCCGCGGCGGCCCCGGTCAACCGGGCCGAGCGACGAGCGGCCGGCAAGAAGCCCTGACCCGGCGGTGACGACGAGGGAGGCCGGGCCTCGACCGTGAGGTCGGTGCCCGGCCTCCCTCGTCGTCCGGGCCCTCGTCACCCGGGCTCTCGTCGTCTCGGCACGGGGCGCCCGGCCCCGCTGCCGGCGCGACGCGGTCAGAGCACGTGCAGGGCCGTCGCCCGCCATCGGCGGCCGGTCGTCTCGAGACGGATGGCCACCGACCTGGTCCGTGCCCGCCCGTGCACGACGACGACCGTCTCGGCGACCCCCGGCGCGGGTTCGCTGACGTGGACACGGCCCACGCGGAACACGGGCCGTTGGCTGCGGACGCCGCTCGCCTCACGGGCACGGGCGGCGATCCGGACCCGCTTCTGCAGCACGGCCCAGACCTCGCCGTTCACCCACCGCGAGACCTGGTCGAGGTCGCGGGCACCGGCCAGGATCTCGAGCACGCACCGGGCGAGGCCCTCCGCGGCCACCGCCGCGTCGGGCAGGCTCGGCGGTGCCGCTACGCGGCCGGCGACCGCGGGCGCGTCGTCGACGGCGTGCAGGAGGCGCGGTGCCGGGGGAGCCTCGGCCGTCGCGTCGGTCACCGTGGCGCGGGCGTGCTCGGCGTCGGTGACGGCGTGGAGGCGGCGGCCTCCTGCATCGGCCCGCTCGTCGTCCGGGGCGGGGTCGGTGGCGGCGGCCACGGCAGGGACGGGCATCAGGCTCGGACTTTCGTCGGGGGACTTCGTCGTCGTATCGGTGACTACTCGCGTTCAACATATGACATGTCCTCCGGGTCACGTCAGGGTCAGGACCGGCCTGTGGACAATCGGGTCTGCCCACCGACGGGTGAGGGGCCGAGGCCCGCGCGCACGTCGACCTAGACTGGGTCGGTGTCGACGCTCAGTGATCTCGTTCTCGCCCAGGGCCGCTCCACCGAGGCGGACGTCGAGTGGCTCCACCTCCTCGTCGGCGACTGGCAGCTCCTCGCGGACCTCGCGTTCGCCGACATGGTGCTCTGGGTGCCGACGGAGGGAGGCAGCTTCGTCGCCGTCGCCCACGCTCGCCCGTCGAGCTCGGCGACGCTGTTCTACCGCGACTTCGTCGGCCAGGAGGTGCGCCCGGAGTGGCGCACGCAGATCGAGCAGGCGTTCAGCACGACCCGCATCGTCGACTCGGCCGCGCCCGACTGGTACGAGGAGACCCCGACGCGGGTCCGTGCCGTCCCCGTGCTCCGCCGCCTCGGGGCGAGCCGCCCCGACGTCACCGACGCCCCCATCGCGGTCATCACCCGCCACACCAACCTCAGCGAGGCGCGGACCCCCAGCCGCCAGGAGCTGACCTTCAACCAGTGCTCCAACGACCTCTTCTCGATGATCGCGGCGGGCGACTTCCCCGACCTCGGGGCACCGACCGGGCCGCGTCGCGGTGCCCCCCGCGCCTCCGACGGCCTGCTGCGCCTCGACGTCGACGGCCTCGTGACCTTCGCCAGCCCGAACGGCCTCTCGGCCTTCAACCGCATGGGGTTCGCCGGCGAGCTCGAGGGGGAGTCGCTGGCCGAGGTCACCACGGGGCTGCTGCAGGGCAAGCTCGTCATCGACGAGTCGCTCCCGCTCGTGGTCACCGGCCGCGCACCGTGGCGGACGGACATCGAGGCCCGCGGCGTCACCGTGTCGCTCCGGGCCATCCCGCTCCGTGACCGGGGCGAGCGGGTCGGGGCGATCGTGCTCTGCCGCGACGTCACCGAGCTGCGCCACCAGGAGCGCGAGCTCATCACCAAGGACGCCACGATCCGCGAGATCCACCACCGGGTCAAGAACAACCTGCAGACGGTGGCCTCGCTGCTGCGCATCCAGGCTCGCCGCACCCGGACCGACGTCGCGCGCGAGGCGCTGACGCAGGCCATGCGCCGGGTCGCGTCGATCGCGGTCGTGCACGACACCCTCTCGGAGGGCCTCAGTCAGAACGTCGACTTCGACACCGTCTTCGACCGGGTGCTCATGCTCATCGCCGAGGTCGCCTCGAGCCACAACACGACGGTGAGGCCGACCCTGACGGGCAGCTTCGGCGCGTTGCCGAGCGAGTACGCGACCCCGCTCGCGCTCGCGCTCACCGAGCTGGTCACCAACGCGGTCGAGCACGGCCTCGACGGCCGCGACGGGGAGGTCGAGATCGTCGCCGAGCGCGACGACGAGCAGCTCACCGTGAAGGTGCGCGACAACGGGGTGGGCCTGCCCGAGGGCAAGGTCGGGTCGGGCCTCGGCACGCAGATCGTCCGCACCCTCATCCAGGGCGAGCTCGGCGGGACCATCGACTGGCACACGCTGGTCGGCAGCGGCACCGAGGTGACCATCGAGATCCCGTTCCGCTGGCTCACCCAGGCCTAGCGCGCCTCCGCCCCGCGCACGACGAAGCCGGCCCCCTCGGGGGCCGGCTTCGTCGTCGGTGCTGGTGCCGGGGGGTCAGCTGGCGCGGCGGGCGCGAGCGGCGCGGCGCTTCAGCGCACGGCGCTCGTCCTCGCTGAGGCCGCCCCAGACGCCCGAGTCCTGGCTTGTCTCGAGGGCGTACTGCAGGCAGGTCTCGGTGACGGTGCAGCGACCGCAGACGCTCTTCGCCTTGTCGATCTGGTCGACGGCCGGGCCGGTGTTGCCGACCGGGAAGAACAGCTCGGGGTCAGCTGTCAGGCACGCGGCTTTGTCACGCCAATCCATCGATGGGTACTCCTTTTAAATGCTGGACCGGCGCGTCGAAGCACCAGGTTCCGGATGGGGGAAAGATGAGAATTCGGGAGGCGCGCACCACCATGTGCCCGTCACTTCGACCTCGAATATGCTCGCATACTGGGGGAGCCAGATCAAGGATTTTCATGGAGGCCCCAGCGTGACCGACGCCCGCGACACCGAGCCCGACGACGAGACAGAACTGTCCGCGAGGCCGCGGCGGAGCGCTCTCCTCTGGCTGCTCGTCCTGCTGCTCGCCGCCGAGACGGCCCTGCTCGGGGTGGCGACCGCCTACCTGCTGATCGAGCTCGTCACCGTGCGCCCCGACTCCTACGCCTCGGCCACCGCGATCCTCGTGCTCACGCTGCTGGCCACCGTCTGGCTGGGGGCCGTCGTGTTCGGGGTGCTGCGCGGGCGGGCCTGGATCCGCGGGGCAGCGATCGTCTGGCAGGTGCTCCAGATCGCCGTCGGCGTCGGCAGCCTCCAGGGGGTCTTCGCCAACGCCGCGGTCGGCCTCTGGCTCATCGTCCCCGCGGTGGTCGTGGTCGTCCTGCTGCTCGTGCCGAGCGTCGTCGCCCAGACGTCGATCCGCGACGAGGCGCCGCCGCACGCGTACTGACGGCGCGAGGCCCCCGCCCGCGGTCGCGGAGGGAGGCCTCGTCAGGCAGCGCGGCCGACGGTCAGTCGATGCCGAGCTTCCGGCGGAGCATCGCCACGTGCCCCGTCGCCTTCACGTTGTACAGCGGCAGCTCGACCGCGCCCTGCTCGTCGACCACGAAGGTCGAGCGGATCGTGCCCGTGACCACCCGGCCGTAGCTGTTCTTCTCCCCGTAGGCGCCGTACGCCTGGTGCACCGTCAGCTCCGGGTCGCTCAGCAGCGGGAAGGTCAGGCCCTGCTCGTCCTTGAACCGGCGCAGCGCCTCCGGCTCGTCCTTCGACACCCCGAGCACCTGGTAGCCCGCCGAGGCGAGCGAGTTCAGGTTGTCGCGGAAGTCGCAGGCCTCCGTCGTGCAGCCCGGCGTCGACGCCGCCGGGTAGAAGTACACGATCACCCGGCGCCCCGCGAAGTCGGCCAGCGACACCGGCGTGCCCGACTCGTCGGGCAGGGTGAACGACGGCGCCGGAGCGCCCTTCTCGAGCGTGGTGGACATGCTTCTCCGATCTCGCGGCACGACGGGCGTGCCGGTGGTTCTCAGGGGGTCTCCGGACATGCTAGAGTCATTCCTCGTTGCGGAACGTCCCGCAGCACGCACCTCTAGCTCAATTGGCAGAGCAACTGACTCTTAATCAGTGGGTTCTCGGTTCAAGTCCGAGGGGGTGCACACCAGCCCCGCCACCGTCACCGGTCGGCGGGGCTTCGCCGTTCGTCAGCCACTCCATCGGGACCCCCGTGCGCATGCTCCACAGGAGCATCGCCGAGCGCGGCACGGAGGCGCCGCCCTCGTAGCGGACGATGCTGCGCCGCGAGACGCCGATCTGCTCGGCCATCTCGTCCTGGCTCACCCCCGCCGTCTCTCGCGCCTTCCGCAGGCGGTCGGCGGTGTCGAACGTCGGTATACGCCCGGGTTCGGGCAGCGTCATCATGCTCACGTGCGCCACCTTACGCACACGCGCTAGGTGACGCAAGATGTAGTTCTCAGGGTTGCTGTGTCAGGTGGCGCAGATGTGACAGACTGTCCGGCATGGACACCCCGACCTACCTCACAGCTGAGCAGGTCGCGCGCATCACCGGCAAGAGCAAGAGCCAGGTGAACCGCGACGCAGCCGGCGAGGCTCCCAAGCTCCCCGCGGCGCTCACCTACCCCGGCTACAACGGCCCCCGCCTGTTCGACCCCGCCACCGTCAGCAACGTCTACGGGGTGCGCCCGTGAGCTGGCAGGCAATGGACGCCATCGATCAGCTCCCGTACGACGCGTGCAAGCCGCTCGCGTTCCGGGTGCTCACGAAGCTCGCCAACGTCGCGGCGCAAGACGGCACGCGCGCGTGGCGCCTCAACGGCGAGATGGCCACGGAGCTCGGCGTCGACGTGCGCAGCATCTACCGCGCCCTCGACGAGCTCGAGAAGGGCGGCCTGATCCGCAAGGGCGACCAGCGTGCCGTCAGCCACTGGCAGGGCAACCGCCGCCCCACCGTCTGGGACATCGTCATGCACCACGGCGACACGACCCTGCTCCCGCTCCCCGTCGACGACGACGACGCAGGGGTGACAGAGATATCCACAGGCCCCCTAGGGGTGACACCAGGCATGACCACTGTTGTCGCTCATAGAGAACAAGAAGAACTACTTACTAAGACTCCTGAAAGTAACCAGACAGGGGCTGTCACCCCTGTCCTCCGTACGCGGTGCTCGATGCACCCGCACGGCGCCCACTCGTTCGACTCGATGACGGGGTGGTGCGTCAACGCGTGCGGCCTCCGTCACGACCCCACCGGAGGCACCGCATGACTCAGAGCTTCGACCCCACGACCGCCCCGCTCCTCCTCGAGCGCCTCGACGAGCTCGCCCAGGCCTTCGACCACGAGGCCACCCACTACGACAGCCTCGACGACGCCGAGCCCGTGCTCCGCGCCGTCGCCTCGCTCCGGCTCATTCGCACCGGACTGCGCGAGGGCATGTTCGACGTGCTCGAGGGCTACTCGTGGCTGCACGCCGGCCGCTCGGTCCTCAAGGCCACGATCTACGCCCGCGAGCACAACGTCACGTTCACCGCGGCAGCGCAGGCGGTGCACGCGTGAGCGGCGAGTGGGTCGTGGGCCCCGTCGGCATCGTCCTCGTCTGCGTGCTCTGGCTCGCACTCGGCTACCTGATGACCTCGGCATGGGTCAAGAGCGGCAGGGGAGATGACCGTGGCTGACCAGATCGTGCACGGCCTCGCACTCGGAGTGCGAGACGTCCCCGGACAGGGCATGCAGGTCCGCGTCGTCGAAGTCCAGCTCGGCGGCATCATGCTTGAACCGGCCGAGGCAGCAGAGCTAGGAGCCGCGCTCATCGCTCAGGCCGAAGACGCCATGCACGCGAGCCGGTCAAACCGACGATGAGCCAGGTGCCGCACGGCCGCGGTGTCCTCGCGGACCCGACCGCACCACCCGAGACCTGGGGCGGACCCCGCGCCCGCCAGTGCGTGGACGACACCCTCGCGCTCTACGGCTGGGTGTGCTGGCTGTGCGGCCTACCCATCGAGTCACGCGCCAAGGCCACCGCCGATCACGTCATCCCCCGCAGCCGAGGCGGCGCCGTCTACGACCTCGACAACACAGGCCCAGCCCACCGCCGCTGCAACTACGCACGCGGCGCCCGAGACACCAACGGCCCCGCCGCCCTCATCGAGAACGGCATGGCCTACTTCACGAACGGACACGCCGCATGACTAGGCCACGGCTGCTCGACCTGTGTTGCTCCGAGGGTGGTGCTGGCATGGGCTACCACCTCGCAGGCTTCGAGGTCGTCGGTATTGACATCGACCCTCAGCCGCTCTACCCCTTCGAGTTCCATCAGGCCGACGCTCTCGACTACCTCGCAGATCACGCCGATGAGTTCGACGCCTTCCACATCTCGCCTCCCTGTCAGTACTGGTCGACCATCACGCCGGCCGCTGCTCGTGATCGCTACCCACAGTTGATCGCTCCCGCACGTGCCCTGCTCCTCGCTATCGGTAAGCCATTCGTCATCGAGAACGTGACTGGTGCCCGTCGTGAGCTCATCGATCCCGTGATGCTGTGCGGCTCATCGTTCGATCTGCGAGTTCGTCGTCACCGCTACTTCGAGTCCAACGTCGAGCTGTCTGCCCCGCCCTGCGACCACGCGCGGCAGGGCCAGCCCCTCGGCGTCTACGGATCGCACGGCGATAAGGGCGTCGAGTACATCAGGCCGGGTGGTGGGCGCCGAGGTCGCAAGGCAGCCGACGTTGAGGAGGCGCGGGTGGCCATGGGTATGCCGTGGGCCTCGTGGCATGGGTGTGCCGAGGCAATACCGCCCGCGTACGCGCACCACCTCGGCACGCAGCTCCTTGCGGGTTTTCAGCCCGACCCTCTGGACACCCACGCGCAGCCCTGTCCATTTCCCCCCGAGGGTCCCAGAAAAACCGAGTCCGAAACGAGAAAGCCCAGATGAGCACCGAAATCGACGGACCGCAGCCGGTCCTTGCAGGCCTGGAGCTGGTCGATCCCAGAGTGGTCAAGCCCAGCGCCATGCGAGCCGCCGTCGTCGCCACGATCAGCGCGCTCGGCGACATCTCGCTCCTGGAGCCCCGGCACGCCGCCCTGTGCCAGCTCGCTCTAGAGCTCGCTGACTCCGTGACCGCCGGACGCGCCTCAGGCCGCGCCTCAGCCGCCGCCATGGCCGCGGCCCAGCTCCGCGAAACGCTCCTCGCCCTGCCGTCGCCGCAGCAGGCAGCCGCGACCGACGCCTTCAACACGTGGGTTGAGAAGATGCTCGACGAGGACGACGAGTGAGCTGGGCGGAGGAGCACCCGGACACTCCCGAGCCCAAGCACTACACGCCCCGCAACTACAGCCGGCGCACCCACGGCGGCCGGGTCGCCAAGATCGCCGCGGCCCTCGGCAAGCCCCTCATGCCGTGGCAGCGCTACGTGGTGGACGTGGCCCTGGAGTACGACGAGAACGGCTACGTCTACGAGGACGTGGGCGTGACCGTGCCCCGGCAGTCGGGCAAGACCACGCTCGTGGGGCCGGTGCAGCTTGACCGCGTGATCTTCCAGAAGAACATCAACATCTTCTACACGGCACAGACCCAGAAGGACGCCCGCAAACGGTTCGATGACCTCGTGACCCTCGTGCAGGGATCACCCCTCGCGGCCGTCGCCAAGATCAGGCTCTCGGGCGGCAGCGAGCACATCAAGTTCCCGTCCGGTTCCAAGCTCAACCTCTTCGCCCCGAACCTCGAAGCGATCCACGGCGAGACCCCGCCCCTCGTGACCATGGACGAAATCTGGGCGCTGGAAGAAGCGCTCGGCGACGCGATCTATGACGACGCGATCAAGCCCGCGCAGATCACCCTCAGCGGCAACCGGCAGCGCTGGTGGATCAGCACCGCCGGCACCGCCGCCTCGGGCTACATGCGCAAGAAGGTCGAGCTGGGCCGCAAGAGCGTGCCCCGCTACGCCTACTTCGAGTGGTCCCTACTCGACGGAGACGAGCCCTACGACCCCGACGCGATCCGCCGCTTCCACCCCGCGGTCGGTCACACGATCACCGTGGCCGACGTGTTCGCCCTCGCCGGCCGCGACGCCACCGGAGCGATCGACCCGAACGTCGAGCCCGACGACGTGATGGCCCACGGCAAGTACCTCCGCTCGATCTGCAACATGTGGACCGAGGCCAAGGACGCCATCATGTCCGCCGAGGATTGGGCCGACCTCACCGGCGACCCGCTCGTCGTCCCCGCCCTCTCGACCGTGACGATCGCCTACGAGGTCGCCCTAGACAACGCCTCCGCCTCGGTCCTCGCCGTGTGGCGCGACCTCGACGGGCGCTGGTGCGTCCGCACGCTGCACACGGCGCCCGGCGTGATCTGGCTCGTGCCGTTCCTCCGCAAGCTCGCCGCCGAGTGGCAGCCCTCCGCGATCGCCGCGGACGACGGCGGCAACACCCGTCGCGTCACCGACGTGCTCACCCGCGGCGAGCCCGAGAAGGGCATCGCACCCGTCGAGGTCACGGCCGTCAAGGGCCGCGACTTCGCCCTCGCCTGTGACACGTTCCTGACCGCCGCCATGGAAGAGCGCAACATCCGCCACGACGGCTCTAAGACCCTCAGCAACGGCATCGCTCACCTGGTCGTCGCCAAGCGATCCGACTCCAAGTACTTCAGCCGAGAGCGCTCCACCGGAGCGATCAACGGCCCCCTGGCTGCCGCCGTCGGCATGCAGGTCCACGACCACCGCGAGGCCCCCATGCCCGCCCCGTTCATCTACGCCTAGGACACCCCGTGCTCAGACTTGACTCCACCCGCCTGTCCGTCGTCGTGCTCTGCTCCGACTGCTCCTGGTGGCGCGGCTTCGGCTTCGACAAGCTCGACGGTTGGACCACCGCAGCCCGCCACGAGGCCCAGTTCCACCCCGAGCAGGAGCAGGCCCGCTCGGCCCTTCGGATGGCTGAATCTCGAATTTGATTTTCGGGTGTTCGGGGTCGTCCGCATGGTTGATCTTGTGAGCATCTTCGACAAAGCCCTCTCGGCCCTGGGCTACGCACCCGTAGCCCGAGGCCTCGCCCAGGAGGTCCTGTCGTCGCCGTGGTCGGACAACTCCGACCTCACCAAGTGGACGTTCCAAGACCTCTTCGGCATCGACCCGAGCGGCGTCGCCGTGAATCGGGCCGGCGCAATGCGCATCGCGACCGTCGCCAAGGCGCGCAACCTGATCGCCACGACCGTGGGGAGCCTGCCGCTCTACACCGCCAAGGATGGCCGCCGCGCCCCCGTGCAGAACTCATTCCTCGCGCAGCCCGAGCGGGGCGTCCCGTTCTCCACCACGATGATGTGGACCATCGACGCACTGATGTTCTACCCCTGCACGTGGTGGCGCATCACCGAGCGCGACGCGGCCGGCTGGCCGCTCTGGGCTGAGTGGATCGACCGCAGCCGCACGAAGCTCGACAACGACGGCGCCCTCAGTCACATCGACAACAAGCCCGTGGTCGCGGCCGACATCATCCGCTTCGACTCGCCCCTCGGCACCGGCCTCCTCGACATCGCCCGCGACACCCTCCAGCGCGCGATCGCCATCAACCGGGCCGCCGCCCACGCCGAGGAAAACCCCGTCCCCTCGATCGACCTCCACCACATCGACGCCACCGCGAACCTTTCTCAGGAAGAGATCACGAAGCTGACGGACCAGTGGCGCGAGGCCCGCATCAAGGGCGGCGTCGGCTACACGCCCCGCTCGATCGAGGCCCGCGCTCTCGGCCAGCAGCCCGAGCAGCTCCTGATCGAGGGCCGCAAGGCCATCGCCCTGGAGCTGGTGCGCCACCTCAACTTCCCCGCCTGGGCCGCCGACGTGGAGGTCGGCGGGTCGTCGCTGACCTACTCGAACCGTGCCAGCCGCAACGCCGAGCTCATCGACTTCGCGTGCAAGCCCTACATCGTCGTGATCCGCGACCGGCTCAGCATGCCCGACATCACGCCCCGTGGGTGGCGCGTCCTCGCCGAGACGGACGAGATGACCCGCGACGACATGAAGACCCGCTTCGAGACGTACGCGATCCTCCGCAACGCCGGGTCGCTGACCAACGAGCAGATCGCTGACTGGGAGGGCTGGGAGACCGTGCCCCCCGAGGTCGCCCCCACTCCCCAGATCGCCCCCGCCAAGGAGCCGAGCAAATGACCCCCAAGCGCATCCCCGCCCCCCGCGTCACGATCCAGCTCATGGCCGCGCCGGCCGCGACCGTGGACCTCGCCGTCGCCGCCCAGACCGTCACCCTCGCCGCCGACGACCGCGTGATCCGCGGCACGATCACCAGCTACAACACCGTCTCGACCTCCCACCACGTCGTCATCCACGACGGCGCCCTCACGCCCCGCCAGCCCCTCGACCGCGTGAAGATGCTCCGCGACCACAACCAGTCCGACCCCGTGGGCTACATGACCAGCCTCGACGCGGCCGGCAAGGAGGCGGAGTTCTACATCCCCGAGGGTGAGAACGGCGATCGCGCCATCTTCGAGGCCAGCAACGGCCTGCGCGACGGCCTCTCGATCGGGTTCCACTCCACCGAGTACGGCTTCGACGACGACCTCAACTTCCACGTGTACGCCGCCGAGCTCTACGAAGTGAGCCTCTGCGCCATCCCCGACATGCAGGACGCCCGCGTCTCCGACGTAGCTGCCCTGTCCCTCGCCCTCAACAAGGAGATTCCCAACATGAACCGTGAGCAGCTCGCCAACGCCCTCTCCGCAGGGACCATCAGCCAGGAGACCTACGACCGCGAGGTCGCCGCGCTCGACGCCCTCGACCGCAACCTCGCCGCCGCCGGCGGCCAGCCCGCCGCGCCGGCCTCCCCGGCCGCCACCACGGCCGTCGCCGAGCAGCAGGCAGCCCTCGCCGCCGGACCGCAGGGCATCCCCGCCCCCACCACCCACGTCCAGGTCGAGGACCGCGCCCTGTCCCTCCACGAGGTCACCCAGCGCGTCGCCCTCGCCGCCCGCTCGGGCCGCCCCCAGGACATCGCCCTCGCCCTCTCGGACGTGATCCCCTCGGCCGACGCCGGCGAGGCGTTCATCAAGCGCAAGGACTGGATCGGCGAGCTGTTCACCGCCCGCCAGATCGGCCGCCCGTGGATCGACTCGTTCGGCGTTCCCGGCCAGCTCACCGCCATGACCCGCAAGGGCTTCCGCATCGTCGAGCGCCCCAAGGTCGGCAAGTACGACGGCGACAAGAAGGCCATCCCCTCGCTCGGCAAGCTCCGCACCGAGCCCGCCGAGTTCGGCGTGCAGCGCTGGGCCGGCGGGTGGGACATCGACCGCGCGTTCGTGGACTTCGGTGACCAGGAGTACATCAACGCCTTCTGGGCCGCCGCCGTCGAGGAGTACCAGGTGGACTCCGACGTGGACGTGGCCGCCCAGGTCATCGCCGCGTGCGCGACCAACACCGCCAACAGCGCGACCGTCCTCGGCGCCATCCTCGGACTCGCCCGAGAGTTCCGCGGCATCAAGGGCTCGCAGCTCTCCCGCGTCAAGATGAGCGGCGACCTGTTCGACGAGTACGCCTCCCTCACCAAGGACGAGGTGCCCTTCTGGCTCGCCAACGCCACGGGCGGCATCAACCTCCTCGACGCCTCTGTGGACCTCGCCCAGCTCTCCATCACCACGGAGCCCGAGCTGCCCGAGCAGACGATGGTCGGCTACGACCACCGCGGCGCCTCCGTCAAGGAGAAGAGCCCGATCCAGGTCCAGGCGTACGACATCGCCAAGGGCGGCATCGACCTCGGGTTCTACAGCTACGGCGCCTTCGAGCTGTACGACACCCGCCTCTTCCGCACCCGCAAGGTCGTCCCCGCCGCGGGCGCCTAGCCACGAGACCGCTGGGCTGCCCGTTCGGGTCGGGCAGCCCAGCCTTCCACCGCAACACGAGGAGACACCGTGTCCACCTGGTACACCTACGACGAGGCCAAGGGCGACTGGCCCGACCTCCCCACGGGCAAGGAAGGCGCCGACCTCCTCGTGGCTGCCCGCATTCAATGCGAGGCGTTCGCGCCCGCCCCGGAGCCGGGCAGCCGCAGCATCCCCGAGACCTACCGGATGGCCCACCTCATGCAGGCCAAGGCCATCCGTCAGGCCCAGACGACCGGCGGCAGCAGCACCAGCGGAGACCTGGAGGCCGGCGGCCAGACCGTCCGTGTGTTCCCCATGGACTGGCAGGTCAAGCAGCTCCTCCGCCCGACCCGCGGCCTCCCCGTGGTCGGCTGATGACTGGCTCCCGCGACCAGATCGCCGACGCCCTCCGCGACGCTCTCGACGCCAAGACCTGGGACGTGCGCGCCAAGCCCCTCCCCATCAGCCAGCCCCAGGCAGCCATCACAGGCGTGATCGTCGTCGAGCGGCAGACCATCACCCCCGGGCCGGCCCAGGGGCTCCTCTCCGAGGACCACCACCTGTGGGTCATTCAGCCCAGCAAGGACCCGCAGGTCATCGAGGACCGCCTCGACCAGAACCTCGAAGACGTGCTCACGGTCATCCGCACCCTGCCGTGGATGGCCTTCCAGTCCGCCAACCGCTCCACGTTCCAAGACGAGTACCACGCCTGGGACATCACCGTCCAGGTCGCAACCACCATCGAATCGGAGTAGCCCCATGGTCAACGTCATCCCCAAGCCCCTGTTCCTGACCGACACCCTCATGCAGATCGCCGCGGACAACTACGAGGCCGGCCTCACCGCCGTCCTCTTCACCCCGCCCGCGCCGGTCAAGTTCACCGGCATGACGCCGACTGCCGTGTTCAGCCAGCTCCCCGCGGAGTGGACCTGCCAGATCGACTACGTGCAGGACTGGGACTCCGCGGGCTCGCTCTCGCAGTACCTCCTCGACAACGTCGGTAAGCAGGTGACGGCCGTGTTCACTCCCAAGAAGGGCACCGGCAAGAAGTTCACCGCCACGATCACCATCCTCCCTGGCCCGATCGGCGGCACCGGCGGCGCCTTCGCCACCGCCTCCGTCACCCTCTCGGCCAGCATCCCCGTCGCCTCCGCCGCCGTCTAGGCATGATCGACGCCCGCCGCTCCCCAGAGCTCCAGGCAGCCATCCTCGCGTGCAAGCGCGTGGACGCCGACCTGAGGAAAGCCATCTACGCCGCGACCCGCCAGTCCGTCAACGCGCTGTGGCTTCCCGCTCTGGGCCGGCGGGCCCAGTCACGCGGCGCCCAGCAAGTCATCGTCAAGGGCGCACGCGCCAAGGTCAACACCGAGGGATTCAGCCTCATGGCCGCGACCTCCCGCCGCAACCTCAGCGGCGGCCTCACCCCCACCTCCCAGTGGCAGGGCTTCGAGTTCGGTGCGACCGACAAGCGCAAGACCTTCGAGCAGCGCTCCCGCCTCGGCCGCCCGTACCGCGTCACCAAGACCGTCAACCGCCAGTTCGCCAACCGAGACAAGAACGGCCGCATCGCCTACGACGCCGCCTCCGAGGTCGGCACCAAGACCGTCGTCGCCTGGGTCCAGGCCGTCGTCACCACCATCGTCCACGCAACCGGAGGGGAGCGCAGCTAGTGGCAATCAAGATCGACTTCCTGTCCAACACCCGCCCCGCAGCCCGCGGCGTCGAGGAGCTGGGCGACGCCCTGGAGCAGGTCTCGGGGTCCCTCGACGACGTGGCCCGCGACGCCCAGCGATCCGGGGATCGGGTCGGCGACGCCTACCAGGACGGCGCCCGGGCCGCCGAGCGATCGGCCAGCCAGATCGGTGACGCCTACTCCGACGCTGCCCGCGACGGAGAGCGCGCCTCGGAGCGCTCGGCCGGCCGGATCGGCGACGCCTATGTCGATGCCGGCCGCGACGGGGAGCGCTCCGCCGAGCGCCTGGAGCGGGCCTTCCAGGAGGCCTCCGACGCGACCGCCCGGTCGAGCCGGCAGGGTGGCGACGAGCTCGGCGCCAACGTGCGCCGGGGGACCGACGAGGCCAGCGAGGGGCTGGGGGAATTCCGCGACGAAGCGGCCGGCACCGCCCGCGAGTCGGCAGCATCCTTCGACGGGTCGGCCGCCTCGATCGGCGACGCCTTCCAGGAGGTCGCTGCGAACGCCTTCGCCGGCTTCGGGCCCGCGGGCATGCTCGCCGGCATCGCCGCCGCGGCGGGCATCGGCATCGTCTTCGCTCAGATGGAGAAGGGCAAGGAGGAGACCGAGGCTTTCGAGCAGAAGGTCGCCGACCTCGGCGGGGAGCTGATCGAGACCGGAGGCGTCGGCCGCACCTCGCTCGGGTACGTCGTGGACAAGCTCCGCGAGCTCGCCACCTCGACCGAGGAGGGCGTCGACAACCTTGCCGACCTCCGCTCCGAGGTCAGTGAGGCCGGCGGCGACTTCCGTGACATCGCCTCGGCCTATGCCGGCTCGACCGACGAGCTCGACAAGCTCGTGCAGAAAAACCAGGAGTACCTCGACAAGCTCGAAGAGGAGTCGCAGGCCACCGATCAGAGCGTGACCGGTGCCTACGAGGCGGCCATCAAGAAGGCCGCCGCCCAGCAGGGGATCGTGGACAAGCTGGAGCAGGCCCAGGAGGCGGCCCGTCTCGCCGCCGAGCAGGAGGCCGCCTGGCTCGCCGCAGGCGGCCCCGAGATGGAGGCCAAAGCCCAGACCGCAGAGGACTACTCCTCCGCCGTGCAGGACGCCTACGCCGACGCCGGCAGCGCAATCGACGACTACGTGACGGACGGAGTGTTCAACCTCCAGAAGTACACCGAGGAGTCGCAGAAGCAGGCCGACGCCGTGGCCGCGTACCAGCTCAACATGGTCACCCTCTCGCAGACCCTCAGTGACGAGGCCCTGGCCTACATCGCCTCCCTCGGCCCCGAGGCGGCGCCCCTCATCGACGCATTCGTGAAGGCGCCCCTGGACCAGCAGCAGGCAACCGCCGCCGTCTGGTCCAAGCTCGGCCAGACCTCGACCGACGCCTTCGGGACCAAGGTCCAGAACAACCTCAACGGCTCCAGCTTCCAGTCCACCGTCATCCTCAACCCCGACGCGCAGCGCATCCGGGACTACCTCAGCCAGGTCAAGACGCAGGACGTGCTCCTCCGGGTGCAGAACCGCATCGACCTTCCCACGAACCAAGGAATGGGTGTCCCGTGAGCGTCATCACCAGCACCGAAGTCACCTCGGCCGCCGTCACCTCCTACGCCTGGCTCGGCGCCGAGCGCGCCTCCGCATCCGTCGAACGCTTCAACGGCGTGGAGACCCGTCGCAACAGGCTGTCCTACCCGGACGAGCCGGTCTCGCGCACCTTCGGCTCCGGCGGAGGAGCGGGCACCGTCGCGACGCTCATCGGCAGCGGACTCGCCAACGGGCCATCACGCTACGTCCGCAAGACCTGGACGACCGCCCCGACCTACAACAGTAACTCGGGATTCCGCGCCCAGGCTCCCTTCGCCGTCACCCCCGGCGAGACCATCACGGTCTCGGGCTATCTACGCTCGTCCTCGCCTCGCCGCAAGTCCGCGGCCCGCGCAAAAATCTCCTGGGTCGGTGGCGCCGGCGACATCGTTACTCAGTCCCTCACCCTCGTCGCCGGGCAGTGGACTCTAATGTCCGCGACTCTGACCGTCCCGGACGGGATCACGCAGGCCACCGCGGCCATCGATCTGGACGACGGCGAGGCTTGGCAGCCCGGCGAGACGCTGGACTGCACCGGCCTCATGGCCGAGGCAACCCTGGCCGTCCGGCCCTACTTCGACGGCTCCTCGGTCGGCTCGTCCATCATCACGACCGCCAGCACGCAGCCCGTCTACGTGCTCGGCTACGAGACCTCCCGCGCATCCCGCAACGTGTTCCACGACGTGATCGGCCGCTCCGACCCGGACGTGACCCTCATGCCGGCCAGCCTCCGCACCGGCACGCTCGAGCTCCTCTACACGACCGAGGCAGCGGCACTGGAGGCCGAGCGGATGCACGCCGTGATGGCCGTGCTCACCCTCGCCGACATCGACGTGCCGAGCGTCGGCATGACCTACGTCGTGGACGGCACCCTCCAACGCCGCCTCGACGCGACCGTGGGCGTCTGGACCGTCTCCGTTCCCTACCGCGAGGTGCGCCCGTGATCAGTACCCGCACCGAGACCGCCGTCCTCGTGACCGCAGCCGGCGCCCGGTACCCCCTCGATCTCGTGGACGGGCAGATCGGCCTCAACGAGGGCAGCGCGCCCTACGCCGTCACCAGCATCCGCATCCACCGCCCCCCGGTCGCCGTGCTCGCCCTCATCGACCCCGACACCCGACCCCGCGTCCGCCTCACCCTGACCTCGAATGGCGCCACCCGTGTGCACGACCTCCTCGTGGACGCCCGCCAGATCGTCGCCGGGGAGAGCACGGTCGGCATCAACCTCGTGTCCGACGAGCGCGTAATCATGGACTACGCCTCCGTGGCCACGACCGACGACCGCACCCTCTGGGCCCGCCAGGCGTCGGCTATGTCGATCGTCCGCGCCGTTCTGCAGAAGGTCCTCGGGACCGGCTACAACCTCGTGACCGGCGTCACCGACGCCGCGTTCCCGACCTACTCCGAGTCCCGCAACCTCATCCCCTCGGGCAACTCGGAGTACGGCATCGGGCCCTGGCAGGGCACGGCCGCGACCGTGGCCGCGTCCACCAACTTCCACCAGCTCGGCGCGTTCAGCCTCCAGGTCGTCCCGCAGACCAGCAGTAACGACTCGTTCGCGTACGTGGACCCCGGCATGCGGCCCGGGACCACCTACACGATCAGCGGCTACGTCCGTGTCGCCGTCGCGCAGGGCAACACCTTCCCCGGCCGGGCCCGCGGCATCAGCATCATGGCCGAGGACGCCGGCGGACAGCGCATCATCGCCTCCAGCAACCAGGGCGCCAACACCTCCGACACCACCAGCCGCGTCTCACTGACGTTCACCACGCCTGAGAACATGCTGGAGTCGCACGTGCGCCTCTACGACGGCGCCGCCATCAACGGCGGCGGCGCGGCCGTGTACTGGGACGCCGTGATCATGGTCGAGGGCGACGGCACCGACACCAACGGCGCCCCCATGACCTACTGGGACGGCGACAGCACCAACCCCGCCTACGTCTACACCTGGGACGGAGACCAGGGCAACAGCGCCTCCACCCGCAAGCCCCTCGTGGCCCGCGACCCCGACGTGCTCACCTGGTCGCCCGGGCAGACCGCCTGGGACCTCCTCTCACCGATCCTGCCGGCCCTCGGGTGGCGCCTGTGGTGCGACGAGGCCCGCGTCTGGCACCTCACGGACAACGACTACGCCCTCGACCGGGTGGTGGTCATCGCCGCCGGGGACAACCTCTACTCGCACACCGACCTCAAATCCCGGACCGCGAGCCAGCCAGACGGCGCGCCCCTGTACATCGACGCCGTGATGGTCAAGTACACGTGGACCGACGCCCGCGGCACCGAGCAGACCCGCTACGACGTGTACACCCCGCCCGGCTTCACCCGCCCCCACCTCGTCGAGCTGACCGACACCCCCTACCCCGGGCCCGGTGCTGCCCGGTACCTCTACGCCCGCTACGCCGCCCGGCGCCGGCAGATCGCCGTGGCCGCCCGGGTGGACTACGCCGTGTCACCCGGCATGCAGGCCAGCATCACCGTCCCCGAGATGGACGCCCAGACCGGCTACCTCGACTCCGTGTCCTGGTCCCTCGGCTCCGACGAGATGACCGTCGTCACCAAGAACCTCGTGTCCACCCCGCCGACCGCCTACGTGCAGCAACCGGACTCCATGACCTACGGATCGCTCGCCGACTCCGTGACGTACTCCAACTTCCAGGCCTGAAAGGACCAGACCCATGGCACTAGGTGACGCAGCCGCAGCAGCCGGCCTCGCCGTGTTCTCACCCGCCGACAAGGTGAACCGCACCCACGAGGGGCTGAACAAGCGCGGCGACGAGCTCGCGCAGGCCCTCGCCCGCATCGCGATTCTGGAAAAGACGGGCGGCAACCGGCCGACGGTCATCCTCCGCAAGGGCAGCGACCAGAACACCCCCGACACGGCCAACGCCTGGGGCGCGGTCTCGTGGGATGTCGAGGAGTACGACCCCGCAGACATGCACGTGACCGCGAACAACCGCGAGACCGTCGTCCTCCCGAGCACCGGCACGGTCAGCGTCCAGGCCCTCGTCAAGATCGGCACCACCAACGCCGGCCACGTCGCCCGCGTCCGTCTCACCCGGAACGGCCAGCCCGTCCCCGGTACCTCGATCGACGACAAGACGGGTAACCCCGTCCCCGCCGAGCCCCTGCCCTCGCTGAACACGATGCTCGCCGTGGCCGCCGGTGACGTGCTCCGCATCGAGGTGTCCACCAACTACGGCCGCCTGCCCCTCCGCCCAGACCAGTGCCGCTGGGCCGTCGCGTACATCACCCTCACCTAGGAGACCTCATGCGTCTGATACCCATCGAGAACGGCCAGCAGCTCGACGCCGAGGCCGGCCGCCAGTACATCGCATTTATCAACGACCTGGACCAGCGCCTCGGACGGCACATCCCGCTCACCGAGGGATTCCGCAGCCCCGAGCGCCAGAAGCACCTTTACGACTCGTGGCGCGCCGGCGTCCCCGGGTACAACCCCGCTTACTCGCCTGCCGACCCCCGCGCCAACCACCTGCGCGGCCGGTGCGTGGACATCGGCGGCGGTGTCGGCATCACGTCATCCGTCGCCCACCAGACTGCCCGCGCCATCGCCCCGGCCTACGGCTACTCGTTCAACGTCCCGGGGGAGGGGTGGCACGCCGAGTACGTCGGTGGCGCGACCCTGATCGCCCCCGAGGGCATCACCTTCAGCTTCGGACGACCGGCACCCGCGCCGGCGCCCGCTACCCCCCAAGAGTCCGAGGAGGACACCATGCGCTTCACCCTCATCGCCGGCCGCCTGACGGGCTGGAAGGCCCCCTACATCCTCGACGCCGAGGACGGCAAGCGCCGTGCCCTCTCGGCCCAGGAGCTCGCCATCTACCGCAACCGGCCGTTCGGCAAGCTCCCCGAGGTCGGGGACCAGGACCAGGCCGCGTTCGACCTCATCCCCAAGAAGGAGGGCTCCAAGTGAACAAGACCACCGTGTTCCTCGCGTTCACCGCGCTGGCCGCAATCGGCCTCATCGGCGCGGTCGTGCTGATGATCCTCCGCCCGGACGCCACGGCCACGTTCACGTCGCTGATCGTGACCGTGCTCGGCCTCGCCACGGTCGCGGCCACGACCTTCTACGGCCTCGGCAAGCAGGGCGAGAAGCTCGACTCCGTGGCCAAGAACGTGAACGGCAACTCCACCCGCATGCTCGACACGATCGAGACGCAGCAGCAGCAGATCGCCGCCCTGCTCTCGGCCCTGCCCGCTGTGGGCGCCACCGTGCCGATCGACGTCACCCCGCCCATGAGCGAGGACACGATGCTCCGACTGCGAGAGGATGTGGCAACGCTCCCAAGCCACCGCGCCGAGGGCTAGGCGCGCTGGTCGCCGCCCGGCACGGATACCGTGCCGGGCGCTCGGCGTTCCACGAGACCTGCCACGAGGTAGCCGGCGAGCATGGCTCCGGCCGTGGACAGCATGCCGCCCCCAAACGCCCCGAGCGCGATCGCGGTGCCGATCAGGTCGGCGGTGAACGAAAGCACGAGCCCCACCGCGCCGAGCACGGCGAACAGGACGGCCAGGATGAGAAGAGAGATACGCATGGGCTGATCCTAGGCAGCCGCCGCGACGGCACGACGCAGGGCGTCGTCGGGCACGGCTGTGTAGACCTGCGTCGTCGCGACGGAGGCGTGGCCGAGGAGGAGCTGCACGGCCCTGATGTCGCGGTCGGCAGCGTACGCCGCTGACGCGAACCGGTGCCGCAGCGTGTGCGCCGTCCAGCCATCGGGCAGGGCGGCGCTGACGAGCTTGGAGACGTACGACGCGGAGAGGTGGCCGTCGATCTGACCCGGGAAGAGGTAGCCGGCCGGCAGGGCCCGCAGGCGGACGCTCAGGCCGTCGCCCACGGGCACCGTGCGGAGCTTGCCGCCCTTCCCGTGGACCAGGAGCGACCAGCCCGAAAGGTCGCGCGTGAGGTCGCGCGTGTGCGCCTGCGCTATCTCGCCGCACCGCATCCCGACCGTCGCCGCCAGCTCGACCATAAGCCGCACCCGCACGTCCGTCGCACCCCGGGCCACGTCGAGGGCGCTCTCGGGCGCCGGCCGCGGTCGACCCGCCGCGGGCGTGATCGTCGGCAGCTCGTGAGCGGGGTTCGTCGACATCCGGCCGGTCGCGTGCGCCCACCCGTAGAACACCCGCATGGAGGCGCGGACGGAGTGGCGCGTCGTCGAGCCCCAGGCGCGCGAGGCGAGGTGGTCGACGAGCATGGCCGGCGTGACGTCGAACGGGTCGACGCGGGTCTCGTCAGCGAACCTCCGGAGGTGGTAGGTGCGGAGGTAGATGGTCTTGTCGGAGCGGTGGCCGGCGCGCATCCACGCCGTGAAGGGCCCGAGCTGCGTCGCCCAGGCCAGGGGAGTTGCGGTGCCTGATCTCATGTGAGTGTTCGTCGACACCAGACGCAACGGTTTGGTCACAGACCGGAGTCCTCGGGCCACGACCATGCGTCCCACTGGTGCATCCACCCCGGCGTCGCGGCCACGAGGCCGTGCAGCCGGCACAGACCCACGACGTCACCGATTTTCAGCCCGCCGCCGTAGGCCCCGCCGTAGACCCGAACGATGGGGCGCGCGTTGCTCAGGAACCGACCGCACTCCTTGCACTGAGCGTTCATGCTGCTACCGCCGCGGGCCGCAGCGGGACGACCGGTCGCAGGGGCGTGACGGGGGCGACGGCCGGCCGCATGGAAGGCAGCCGCACGGCCACGCGCACGCCGTTCGCGTCGATTAACCAGTGGGTTCTCGGTTCAAGTCCGAGGGGGTGCACGCGATATCTGATCCCCCGTGTGCCCGCTTCGCTGGGCAGCGGGGGATCTCGCGTTCCACGCTTCTGTCCGCTCCGCGGACACGCGGCTCGTCCTCGGGCGGGGCGGGGGTCTGACCCGCCAGGTCGCTGTGGCTCGGGGCGGCGGCGCTGCGCGCGCCGGGGTGGAACGTCGCTTCGCTCGTTCCGGGGGCGGCGGCGCTTCGCGCGCCTGAGTGTGGGGGAACGTCGCTTCGCTCGTTCCGAGGGGAACGTCGCTTCGCTCGTTCCGAGGGGAACGTCGCTTCGCTCGTTCCGAGGGGAACGTCGCTTCGCTCGTTCCGGGGCGGCGGCGCTTCGCGCGCCTGAGCGTGGGGGAACGTCGCTTCGCTCGTTCGGGGGCGGCCGGGCCCTGCGCGGGTCAGGGGGCGGGGCGGGGGGTGAGGAGGGCGGCCAGGGGGAGAGCGGCGGCGAGGAGAGCGGTGGGGAGGGGTGACGCCGGGTCCTGGGAGGCGGCGAGGACGTCGACGGCGTAGACGGCAGCCCACGGGGCGAGCGAGACGACCACGACGGCGGCCGCGGAGGTGCGGCGACGACGGGCGAGGCCGACCGCCGCGAGCAGGGCCGCGAGCATCAGCAGGAGGAGCGTGCCGGCCTGGAGGGGGCCGGACCAGAACCAGCCGCGGGCGGTCTGGCCGAGGCCGTGGGCGACGGCCACGGCGACGGTGCAGAGCGCGACGGCGACGGTGCCCCCGACGACGAGCCGGGGCGAGCGCGGCGTGCCGACCATCGCCACGATCGCGCAGGCTCCGACGAACCCCAGCGTCGTGCTCGTCGGGCCGTCCCAGCCGAGGTCGAAGCCGTCACGGCCCGTGACGGGCAGCACGACGCAGAGCAGCAGGGCGACGCCCAGCCACCCGCGGGCGATGCCCCACCGACCAGCGAGGCCGACGGCCACGGCGGCCGCCCACAGGAGCGCCAGGACGACCCCCGGGTCGAGGAAGGGCCCGAAGTGGCTGAGCTCGTGCTGCAGCGCGCGTTCCCGGAGGAACGGCCCCCACGAGGTCGTGACCGCGTGCACCAGCGACCAGCCCGTACCGGTGGCCAGGGCGACGGTCGCCGCCCCGTCGCGGACCTGCCTCGTCCGCCCGACCAGGCCGTCGACGACGCCCGGCCCCGGCGGGGCAGGAGACGGTTCGACGACGTCGATCAGGCGGCTGTCCGTGGTCTCGGTCACGGGACGACGGTAGGGCGACCAGGTCGTCGGTGTCGTCATCCTGGGGGAGGAGCGCCGCCGCGGGAGGGCCGCCCCCGTGGAGGAGTGGAGTGCCGGGCCTCAGGCCCCGTCGTCGTCGCGCGGGTGCTGCGCGGCCGCGTCGCGGCCGGTCACCGGGTACGGCCCGGTCATGCCCTCGCGGAGGCGCGCGGCGGCGAGGATGCGGTCACGCTGGAGGTACCAGCCCAGCACGAGCAGCGGGATGATCAGCACGAGCGACGCCACCGTGAGCGACCCGATCGGCCAGTCGATGGCCATCAGCACGAGGACGGCGACCAGGAAGGCGAGCGTCAGCCAGCTGGTGACGGGGGCGCCCGGCAGCCGGAACGAGGGCTCCTTCGCCTTGCCCTGCCGCGCCCACTGCCGCAGCCGCATCTGGCAGAGGATGATCGTGCCCCACGCGGTCAGGATGCCGAGCGAGGCGATGTTGAGCACGATCTCGAAGGCCGCGCTCGCGCCGACGACGGCGTTCAGGCCGACGCCCAGCAGGGTGATGCCGGCGGTCAGGAGGATGCCGCCGAACGGCACACCGCCCTTCGACATGACGGTCGTGAACTTCGGCGCGGAGCCGTTCATGCCCATCGAGTGCAGCACGCGCCCCGTCGAGTACAGGCCCGCGTTGAGGCTCGACAGCGCGGCCGTCACGACGACGAAGTTCATGATCGAGCCGGCGACCTCGCCGATCTCCGGTGAGCCGATGCTGCTGAAGAACGTGACGAACGGGCTCTCGCCGGCCCGGTAGGCCGTGAACGGGAGCAGCAGCGACAGCAGCACGAGCGAACCGACGTAGAAGACGGCGATGCGGATGATGACGGTGTTGATGGCGCGGGGCACCACCTTCTCCGGGTGCTGGGTCTCGCCCGACGCCGTGCCGACCAGCTCGATGGCCGCGTACGCGAACACCACGCCCTGCACGACGATGACGGCGGGCAGCAGGCCGTTCGGCAGCAGGCCGCTGGCGGCGATCACCGACCAGCCGGTGTCGACGGCCTCGCCCCCGTTCGTCACGGGGAAGGAGGCGGCGAGCCAGACGACCCCGACGACCAGGAAGACCACGAGCGCCGCGACCTTGATGATCGCGAACCAGAACTCCATCTCGCCGAAGACCTTGACGGCCAGGAGGTTGACGGAGAGCACGACCGCGAGGGCGACCAGCGCCAGCAGCCAGTCGGGCGCCGACGTGAACGCGCTCCAGTAGTGCAGGTAGAGGGCCACCGCCGTGACGTCGACGATGGCCGTCATCGCCCAGTTGAGGAAGTACATCCACCCCGCCGCGTAGGCCGCCTTCTCCCCGAAGAACTCGCGGGCGTACGACACGAACGACCCCGACGACGGGCGGTGCAGGACGAGCTCGCCGAGGGCCCGGAGGATGAAGAAGGCGAACACGCCGCAGATCGCGAACACGACGGCCAGGGCCGGGCCGGCGTTCGCGAGGCGGCCGCCCGCCCCGAGGAAGAGCCCCGTCCCGATGGCGCCCCCGATCGCGATCATCTGCAGCTGCCGGGGCTTCAGCCCGTGCTGGAACCCGGCCTGCTCGTGGCTGAAGTCCTGCGGGACGTGCTCGGTCGTGGAGTCGCCGTCGTGGTCGCGGGGAGTGGTCATATATCGACCCTAGAGCGTGACGTACGCCCCCTGCACGTCCGTGACGTCGGGCCGGGTCGACGGGTACGGAGCCGCCGTGTACCCCGCTCCCGGGGTCGCCTCAGAGAGACCACCGACGACGCACAGCGGAACACCAGGGCCCGGAGGGGGAGGCGCGGGTAGCGTCACTCCTGGTCGTCCCCCACCGGGGGCGGCGCCGAACGATCCGCACCGCCGAGCCGGGCAGCGCCCGAGCCGCAGGAAGGCACCACCCGTGAGCACGACGACCAGCATCGAGCCCCTCCGTCGCAGCGCTCGCATCCTCACCCGGTCGATCGCCCCCGACCTCGTCCGGGTCTCGACCCCCGACCGCGTGCTCGGCTTCGTGAGGTCCGACCGCGACTCCTACGTGGCCCTCCGCGGCACCGACCCGCGCTGGGCCGACGAGCTCGGCCGCTACGTCAGCCAGGGCCTCGCCCTCGAGGCGCTCCGCCTCCGCAAGCGCTCGGTCTGACCCGGGTCAGCCGCCCGCGGGCGCACCGTCGCCCACGGTGGCGAAGAACGAGGTGAGCTCCCGGTCGATCCTGACCCGCGCCTCCTCGTCGGTCAGGGCGGGCGTGCCGTCGCCCGACTGCTCGCCGTAGGAGCCGAACTGGGCGTGGCTCGAACCGTCGATCTCGACCATCGTCGCGTCGGCCGGCAGCATGTCGCGGTAGCGCTCGACGTCGTCGGGCGTGCTGAGCCCGTCGTCGCTGCCGGAGAGGCTCAGCACCGGCAGGTCGTCGCCCGAGAGGTCGGTCGTCGCGCAGTACGAGCCGAACAGCACGAGGCCGTCGACCGAGGGGTCGTCCGCCGCGTAGCCGCAGGCGCGCACTCCGCCGAGCGAGTGCCCGCCGACCGCCCAGTTCGTCACCTCGGGGGCGGCGGCCGTGAAGTGGTCGAGGCCCCGCCAGTCGAAGAGGCCGAAGCCGAGCACCGGGCGCTCGATCACGACGGTGACGCCGGTCGCGACCAGCCCGGAGAGCACCTCCTCGTAGGCCTGGGGGTCGACGCGGGCGCCGGCGACGAAGACGAGGCCCTGGTCGAGGGCTTCGGTCTGCGCGGGGCGCATGACGACGAGGTCGGGGCGGTCGGTGACGGCGACCCGCGGGTCGTCGGCCACGGCCCGCAGCGAGGAGGCGGTGGCCGACATGGGCAGCTTCGCCCACGTGAAGAAGCCCACCGCCACCAGCACGACGACCGCGAACGCCCCGAGGCCGATCGCCTTCGCGACCCGTCGCCCCCGGCCGCGGTGTCCGGCCGGGGTCGAGGGCGTGGCGGCGTCGTGACGGGAAGCTGTGCGTTGTCTCACGGTCTCAGTGTGACGGGTGGCCGCCTGGACCTCGCCGGTGAGCGTCCGACAGGGTGGACGGATGCCTTGGATACAGCTCGTCATCTCGGTGGCCGCCGCCGTCGTGCTCACCTTCGTCGTCTCCGCCGTCGTCGGCTGGGTGTTCGGATTCGTCGCGAAGCGGAAGGAGTGGGCGGCCGCCTTCGTCGCCCGCATGCGCCGGCCGTTCCGGTGGACGCTGCTCGTCGTGCTCATGACGATCGCGCTCCGCACCTCGTTCGACGCCATGTTCGGCACGCCCTGGCCGGGCCAGGAGGCGGTCTCGCAGCTGTTCCGGTGCGCGGTCATCGTCGTCGTGGCCTGGTTCGTCGGCGCGCTGGCGATCTTCTTCGAGGACCTCGGGCTGGCCCGCTACCGGGTCGACACCCCCGACAACCGGGTGGCCCGGCGCGTCCGCACGCAGGTGCTCATCCTCCGCCGCCTCACCATGGTGGTCGTCGTCGTCCTGGCCCTCGGCGCCGTGCTGCTCGGGTTCCCCGGCGTCGAGGCGGTCGGCGCGAGCGTGCTGGCCAGCGCCGGCCTCGTCTCGGTGGTGGCGGGCCTGGCCGCGCAGTCGACCCTCGCCAACGTCTTCGCGGGCATCCAGCTCGCGTTCTCGGACGCCATCCGCATCGACGACGTGGTGGTGGTCGAGGGGCAGTGGGGCCTGATCGAGGAGATCACGCTGTCGTACGTCGTCGTGCACATCTGGGACGACCGGAGGCTCGTGCTGCCGTCGACCTACTTCACGACGACGCCCTTCGAGAACTGGACCCGTCGCACCAGCGAGCTGCTCGGCGCCGTCGAGCTCGACCTCGACTGGCGCGTCGACACGGGGGCCATGCGCGCCGAGCTCGACCGCATCCTCGCGGGCACCGACCTCTGGGACGGCCGCACGAAGGTGCTGCAGGTGACCGACGCCACGGGAGGCTACGTGCGCGTGCGGGTCCTCGTGACGGCGAAGGACGCCGGCACGCTCTTCGACCTCCGCTGCCTCGTCCGGGAGGACCTCGTGACGTGGCTGCACGCGCAGGCCCCCGAGGGGGTCCCGCGCAGCCGCCTCCAGATGGTCGACGCCGAGCCCGTCCGCCCGCGGCGTCCGGCCGCGTCGAGCTCCGGCTCCGGCGGGCTCTTCACCGGCGAGAACGCCGACAGCGAGCGCACCGCCCTCTTCACGCAGGCCATCCCGATCCCGATCGTCCACGACGCCGACCCCGCGCCCCGGCCCTACGCCTCGTCCCTCGGCGCCGAGGCCGAGCACGACCCGCACGTCGCCGGTCGGCCCGACGGCCGGGGCGACGGGCGCCCCGACCGCTAGGCCCCTCGGCGCCCGCACGAAACGACGGAGGCGCGCCCCGGTCAGCCGGGGCGCGCCTCCTTCGTCGTGTCGAGGGCTCTCAGTCGTCGGACTTGGCGGCCTCGACGACGTTGCCCACCGCGATCGCCGTCGTGGCCGCCCAGGCCACGGCGGTGAGCAGCAGGCGCCAGTCGCGGGGCCCCGCGGCGAGGCTCTTGACGAGGCTGAGGCCCGAGAAGGCGGAGCTGATGATGGCCCCGTTGAAAAGGAATTTGCGCACTGGTCTCTCCTGTGGTCGGTGGCTCCACGCTACCCGGGGGCGCCCTCAGGGGCACGGCTGTGTATGGTGAGCTGCCCGGCGCCCGTGCCGTGCCCGTCCCGCCCGAGGAGACCCGTGCGCACAGCCGTCCTGGGAGCAGCTCTGCTCGTCGTCGGGGCCGTCGCCCTCGTCGCCGGGGTCCTCACCGGAGACGAGCTGCTGGCGCTCGTCGAGCGGGTCGCCCCGGTGCTCGGGTTCGTCGTCGCCCTGACGATCGTCTCCGAGCTCGCCGCCGAGGCCGGGCTGTTCTCCTGGCTGGCCGGGGTCGCCGCCCGTGCCGCCCGAGGCCGCGTCGTCGTGCTCTGGGCCGCGGTGGTCGTGCTCGCCCTCGTCTGCACGGTCTTCCTGTCGCTCGACACCACGGCCGTGCTGCTCACGCCCGTGGTCGTGCTGATCGCCCGGCGCGTGGGCCTGCCGCCCCTGCCGTTCGCCCTGACCACGGTCTGGCTCGCGAACACCGGCTCGATGCTGCTGCCCGTGTCGAACCTCACGAACCTCCTCGCGCTCGACGCCCTCGGCTCGCCGTCGCCGCTGAGCTTCGCGGCGCTCGTCGCCCCGGCCGCCGTCGTCGGCGCCGTCGTGCCGGTCGCCGCCGTCGGGCTCCGCTACCGCCGCGAGCTCCGCGGCCGCTTCGAGCCGCCCGCCGCGGAGGCCCCGGCCGACCGCGTCCTGTTCGGCGTCGCCGCCGCCGCCGTGGCCCTGCTCGTCCCCGCCCTGGTGTCGGGCGTGGAGGTCTGGATCCCCGCCGCGGCCGCCGCGCTCGTGCTCGTCGTCGCCACCGCCGTCCGCCGTCCGTCCGTGCTGCGCGTCGGCCTCGTGCCCTGGGGCACGCTCGTCTTCGCGAGCGGCCTGTTCGTCGTCGTCGAGGCGGCCCACTCGCTCGGGCTGGCCGACGCGCTCGCCGCCCTGGTCGGGTCGGGCGAGGGCCTGCCCGACCTGCTGCGCCTCGCCGGTGGCAGCGCGGTCGCGGCGAACGTCGCCAACAACCTGCCGGCCTACCTCGCGCTCGAGCCGGTCGCCGGGTCGCCGCTGCGGCTCGTCGCCGTGCTGATCGGCGTCAACGTCGGCTGCCTCGTCGCGCCCTGGGCCTCGCTGGCGACGCTGCTCTGGCACGGCCGGCTGACGTCCATGGGCGTCGAGGTCGCCTGGGGGCGCATCGTGCTCGGCGGCCTCGTCGTCGCGGTCGTCGCCGTGCCGCTCGCGGTGGTCGCGACCGTGCTCGTCGCCTGACCGACCGCGGCCCGGGGCGCGCGGAGGGCCTCGCGGGCGAACGACAGCGTGCGGCGGAGGGCGTCGACCAGCGACTCCTCGCCGGCCCCGCGCCGGTCGGCGTGCACCTCGGCGACGACCGCGCCGCTCCAGCCGGAGGCGGCCAGGTGCGAGAGCACCTCGGCGACCGGCTGCGTGCCCGTGCCCGGCACGAGGTGCTCGTCGACGAGGCCGCCCGGCCGGGCCGAGACGGTGCCGTCGCAGAGGTGGACGTGACGGAGGCGCGGGCCGAGCGCCAGCGCGAGGTCGAGGGCGTCGCGGCCCGCGACGGCGGCGTGCGAGAAGTCGAGCGTGGTCGCCGCCACGTCGAGGCCGACCGGGTCGTGCCCGGGGGAGTAGATGTCGGCGACGACCGGGCCGAGGCGCCACGGGAACATGTTCTCGACGGCGAGCTCGACGCCCGTGGCGGCCTCCACCTCGCGCACGACCTCGACGAAGCGGGCGGCGATGCGGCGCTGCCAGCGGAACGGCGGGTGCACGACGACGGTCGGCGCCCCGAGGTCCGCGGCCAGCTCGGCCGAGCGCAGCAGCTTGTCGCGCTGGTCGCGACCCAGGGCGAAGTGGGCCGCCGGCAGCACCGGCGCGTGCACCGACAGCACGGGCAGGCCCCACCGGGCGACGGAGGCGCGGAGCAGCGAGGCGTCGCGGCTGCCCCGGTCGGCGGTCACCATCACCTCGACGCCGCCGTAGCCCACCCGGCGGGCGAGGCGGAAGGCCTCGTCGGCCGGTCGCGGGAAGACGCAGGACGTGCTCATGCCGACCGTGATCACGCGGCCAGGCTACGACCGGGGCGTGACCACGCCGCGGGGCCGAGCGTGAACGTCGGGCGAACGGCGGGCCAACGCGGCCGCTAGAGCCAGTCGCGCTTGCGGAACTGCCACCACAGCAGGCCGCCCACCCCCACGATCAGCACGCACGAGGTCACGAACCCCGACACCTGGCTGAAGCCCGGGTACGGCACGTTCTGCCCGTAGAAGCCGGTGATGGCCGTCGGCACGGCGATGATCGCCGCCCAGCTGGTGACCTTCTTCATCACGTCGTTCATGCGGTTGGACTGCAGCGCGAGGTTCGTGTCGAGGATGGTCGAGACGAGGTCGCGAAGGCTGTCGTTCTGCTCGGCCACCCGCAGCACGTGGTCCTGCACGTCCTGGAAGTAGGGCTGCATCACGGGGTCGACGTCGTGCAGGTCGCGCCGCAGCAGGGTGGCGACGAGGTCGCGCATCGGCGCCGACACCCGGCGCAGCAGCACGAGGCTCTTCCGCAGCGCGAACGACCGCTTCTGCACGTCGACCGTGCGCGGCGCCGGGTCGAAGAGGTCGTCGGCGATGCCCTCGATCTCGTCGTCGAGCGCGTCGGTCGCGGCCGAGTGCCGGTCGACGACGCTGTCGACGAGGCCCCAGAGCAGGAAGGACACGCCGTGCGCGGCCAGCTCGACGTTCTGGTCGTAGGTCGCCGCGAGGTGCGCGACGTCGAACTCGGGGTGGTGGATGGTGACGAGAGCCCGCCGCGTCAGGAACGCCTTCACCTCGCTCGTCGTCAGCACGCCCGAGCGGGCGTCGAGGGCCACGTCGTAGAGCACGGCGAAGAGGTGGCCCTCGTAGTGGTCGATCTTGGGGCGCTGCCCGCCGACCAGGGCGTCCTCGACGGCGAGCTCGTGCAGGTCGAGCTCCTCCTCGAGCTGGGCGAGGTCGTCGGCCGTGGGGTCGGTGAAGTCGACCCAGACGGTGCAGTCGCGCTCGAGGTGGTCGCTGACCTCGGCCAGCGGGAACGCCTCCGCGACGAGCCGCCCGTCCCGGTAGGCCCGGGTCTGCGTGGGCGTGCGGGTCTCGGTCGGGGCCGTCGTCATGGGGGCATGCTATTCCCGTGACCCCGCACGTGAAGCAGCGCCCCGACGCCTCCGACGGCTTCTTCGAGGCGGAGGCCGCGGGGCTCGCCTGGCTCGCCGAGGCGACGCCCGACGGCGGCGTCCGCACCGCCCGCGTGCTCGAGGTCGGCCCCGGCCGGATCGTGCTGGAGGAGGTGCGGGAGGCGCGGCCCGGCCCAGCCGCCGCCCGCGCGTTCGGCGCGGCGCTGAGCGTCACCCACGCGGCGGGCGCCGACGCCTTCGGTGCGCCTCCCGCCGGCTGGCGGGGCGCCTCCTTCATCGGGCGTCGCCCCCAGGCGACCGAGCCCTCCGACTCGTGGGGCGCCTTCTACGCCGAGCAGCGGGTGCGCCCGTTCGCGTACCTCGCCCACGACGCGGGCACCCTGACCACCGACGAGCTGGACACGGTCGAGACGGCCTGCGACGCGGTCGCCGCCGGCGCCTTCGACGACGACGCGCGGCCCGCCCGGCTGCACGGCGACCTCTGGGCCGGCAACGTCCTGTTCGGCGACGACGGCGTCGTGCTGATCGACCCGGCGGCGCACGGCGGGCACCCCGAGACCGACCTCGCCATGCTCCAGCTGTTCGGCTGCCCGCACCTCGACGACGTCCTGGCCGGGTACGACGCGCGCTCGCCGCTGCGGCCCGGCTGGCGGGAGCGCGTGCCCCTGCACCAGCTGCACCCCCTCGCCGTCCACGCCGCGGGGCACGGCCGGTCGTACGGCCGGGCGCTCGCCGCGGCGGCGGATGCCGTGCTGCGGCTCGGCTGAGCGGGGGAGGGGATGCGGGGGACGACCCTGATCCCCGGCGGGGGCGCGCTGATAATCTGGCCGTCCCTGCGTCGACGCGGGGGGAACCCACGGAGCTCCACCCATGCCTGACACCACCACGCCCGACCGCTACGGCTTCGTCGTCGTCTCGAACCGCCTGCCGGTCGACCGCGTCGTCACCGACGACGGCACCGCCAGCTGGCAGCACTCGCCGGGCGGCCTCGTCACGGCCCTCGAGCCCGTCATGCGCGCGAACGACGGCGCCTGGGTGGGCTGGGCCGGGCAGCCGGACCTCGAGTTCGAGCCCTTCGTCGACCAGGGCATCGAGATCGTGCCCGTGCCGCTCAGCGCGGAGGAGGTGCAGCGCTACTACGAGGGCTTCAGCAACGACACCCTGTGGCCGCTGTACCACGACGTCATCGCCGCCCCGACCTACCACCGGGTCTGGTGGGAGGCCTACGTGCAGGTCAACCAGCGCTTCGCCGACCGCGCCGCCGAGATCACGGAGGAGGGCGGCACCATCTGGGTGCAGGACTACCAGCTGCAGCTCGTGCCGAAGATGCTCCGCGAGGCCCGCCCCGACGTGACCATCGGCTTCTTCAACCACATCCCCTTCCCGCCGCTCGGCATCTTCTCGCAGCTGCCCTGGCG
>Ga0308160_10000661_pt1 | contig 59456 bp, 80 predicted proteins | sample PhyFR1_FD_201036 | JGI IMG/M metagenome (GOLD analysis project Ga0308160, IMG submission 201036) | Phyllosphere microbial communities from UC Gill Tract Community Farm, Albany, California, United States - DLSLF.R1 | ecosystem: Host-associated > Plants > Phyllosphere > Unclassified | place: USA...
TTGTCTAAAAGTAGCTCATCCTCACTGAGATTCCAGTAGATTAACTCTGATCTAGGGTGAAACCGATTACATATACACATGTAGAAGAATCTATATTGATTAAAATTATGAAACAAGGAATGAAGTCGTGTCGTGTTTTGTTGATTCTCGGTTGTTTTAACGTGCGTCGAAAACATCTTCATTTTGATTATCGTCATCAAATTCATCGCTCTGTGTCATATTAGTTGATATTCGTGTACATCTAGAGGAGGGGTGGGAAGTTGTTATCGCCAAAGTGGAGTATATATTAATATTGGGGTGTGGGGGTCGCGGGAGATGGGAAAGGAACAGGAAGAATAGACTCACCCTCTCTTGTTCTCTAATCTTTGCTCTAGCTCGGAAAGCTCTCTGTGCTATCCTGTTCTGTTCCCTCCTTCTTTCTTGCTTTGCCGCAGGATCCAATCCCAACCGACTTGTCGTGATCGGTTTCTTGCCAGTTTGGCCACTGTCCAAACTAGTCCTCCTCATTCCGCTCCCTTGCCCCTGCCCGCCGCTACCACTACCAATAGCACTTCCACTAGTAACGTCGCTGGTACTGGCACTGGTACTGGCACTTGGGTAATCATAATCGTATCTACCGGAAGCCTGATGTACTGGATCGGAGAAAGCGTAGCCGCTATGAGGAGGATATGGGTCTCGCGCAAGTGGGAAAGTATGATGCTGATATGCGGGCCTGTGCTGAGACTGATGCTGATGAGGGTGAGGGTGATGATGGGGTAGATGATGCTGACTGGGCCCGGGTATTGATTGCATCGCGTGTGGGAGTGGAGGAGGGGGGACGGTGGGATCGATATAATTCGGCGCATGTGGATACATTGGGTGGGGTAATCGATTTTCGGACTGCGGATGAGGTGCTTGATGTTGTTGATTGTGGTATTGATAATCCCATGGCAATGAAGATAGTCGGGCGTGATATGTAGGCGACGAGGATGTATTTGAATCGGGATACGAAGAATTGAGGCCGTCATAGGTGGCAAGAGGCTATTTCATGAGTATGCCAGCCCCCTAGTGTTTTACGGTATACCGTCGGCATTGGGATGATATGACCTGTTGGAAGGCAGAGGCATGAATTGACATGGAAAGAATGAGTGTTGAAAGTGTGATAGGTGAAAATGATAGGAAAGATGGATACAAGTCACCGCCGTGGCCGGTCTTAGTGTGACTACAACACGACTCGGGACAGAGCTTGACGACAGACTCACGTAATCATATAGCGTCTGCTGAGCTTGTGCTCTTGTATCTATCCTACTTTGCATAGCATTGTAATTTGGATATGTATCCGAGCCTGATTGAAGTTGTGAAGCTGTCGGGTCGGGATAATAGGTATCATTGACGTTTGGTGAAAGAGGTTGTGAATTGTATGGTATACGAAGTGGCATCGGCCGAGATGTATCAGTCGATGATGTTGAACTTGCCCCTCCTATCGATTAGCTTAGCTTGTACATTGGATTAGTGAACGGTAGTAAAGGAAGAAAGACGTACCCCTTAAATCCGTTAATGAAGAATCACTTCCACCCAATTCATCCCCCCTATCTTCCTCTTCTATGGGCGATGTTCTGCCTCGAGACTGTTCTGGTGAATCCATAGCCATCACATTATCCACATCAATCCCAGCTCCTTGTATAGGGATCGGGGCTGTCCCGTCCATCCTCCCAGACTCATCTTTTGAGTCATGCCGCGTTTCTGCCACATCCATGTTTACGCGATTTCGGGCGCCTTCCTCGAGATCAGGAATGTTCGACTTTCCAATCGTCGCATGGATTCCTGCATCCAATGTTTCGATTTGACAAAGAAATGGAAGAAAAGAAGAATTGTATACAGGTGATGTTGACTGGAATCGATGGAAAGAGTTTCGTGGGTATTTGTTGGGGCCTGGTTTAGGGGCAGATACCAAGAGTAAGCAAGAGCCACGAAGGGCAATATTCCGGCCGAGTCGGTAAGGTGCGCGTCCAAAGGGGCTTGGCCGGCTTGCTTACTTTTGTGTAAATCGACTGGTAAAACCACTGGAGCGTCACCGAGCCATGAGGCTCGTGCATGACATTTGTGTTCCAGTGGCCAAATCGGTCTTCTATATGAGTAATGACCAGTTGCATTAGTATTTGCTGGAATCAGATTCCTTCCCTTCAATTCGTTCCTGACTCGGAGTCCATGGCCGCTTCTGTGACACCCGTCATCGTTATTAGCTGACGTGAGCAGCATGCACCTGGTTCTCCCCCGACATGACCTCTCCCTGGCGATCTTTCAGTCTGCTGGTATCCAACTTTCATTTGACGATCTTTTATCATGACGTGTTGATGCTCCCCGTGCTTCTAGTTTGCCGCAGCCACGGTGTAAATTCGCTGGTATCTTGAGGAGTCGAGTCCGTTTTTGTTACAGTAAGCAAGAGGCGTAAGCAATAACCCGAGCTCGCCTCAAAACAGAATGAAAAAGACGTCATACGGGAAAATAGGTTCTTGATGACGTGAGCAGGCGGCTTCACGTTATCCTCTCATGTTCATTCCGTTGGCCTTCTGAATCAGTCTTGAGTGTCGACACGTACATCCTCGACTAACTATCTAGTACGGTACCGTAGTCTATCGCTTCGTTGGTGTCTTCTTCCTTCGATACAATGGTATAAGGGGGTGGTGACATCACTTGACCGCACGGAGAACAGAGCTCGCATCCCAGAACTAAAAAGGAAAACAGAGTTTGGTGGGAACCCCAAAGGACGTCGCAATCCGGGTCTCATGATCTTGGCTAGCGTACTCTACTCGTAGCTAGCTACCTTGACTTGGTCCTTGTTGCATGCGTGCTTTCTTTCGTCTTTGATCTGGGAGACATCGCAGGAGGGATTACAACGTGCAGCAGGGAACAAGGAGACTCAGCCACCGCACATATGCCGCGCACGGGTCCTTCCGGCGCGTAATTACCATATACGGTATCCTAGGAATGACGATATTACAGTTCATGGGAATCAACCCTGTTGGCGTCATCTTCGTCTCCGCCCCCTTTGAAAACTGGTGGAGGCAGGGCCATAGGAGTGGAGGTTGGTTTACCCTGACTTTTCGAGTTTACTGGAATCAATTCTTGATCGCCCTCTTGTTCCCGGGAACCGAGTACCGCACCTACTATATATCCTATACTTTTCTGCCTCTATATAGTTCATCCCCCTTGATATATACTACAGCATACACAATACAAGCACCTGCAAAAATGAACTTCGGCACCGACGAATACAACTCTGAGACCCAAGAACTACAAGGATTCAGTCAGGATCAGTGGAGTACAGCGATGCTAGACATGGACCAAGGCACTCGATCTAGAGACTCTTCCACAAACCTCATCTCACCTACCTCGGGATCAATGGACGCCGTGTACGGTATTTCAGGACCTAGCAAAGATGTCAATCCTTCCAATTACCTATACAATACTGCGACTGCATCCGGCTCTAACTCGAATACGAATTCCGGTTCAACCTCGACTACATCTTTCCAAAACCTGTTCAATAACGGCAACAATATGTTTCCTATGGACTCTTCTTTCGACTTCATGAATAACGGCTTTCAGGATCGTAAGTCTACAAGAACGATGCGAGAGAGGACGAGTCTGATATCATCAGTGACCAGTAATGAGTATATGAAGAGCGCTGCGGCAATTCAAGCCGCTCAGAATATGTTTGGTAGTTACGCATTGAACAATACTGCACCTACGACCGCGCCTCCTCAAGCCCTCTTTCAGAATAATCTACAACATGTACGTCCCGACTTACCAAAGTCCAGGTACGGGACTAACAGTACAAGATACCCATAGATCAAGCACCGGTCTATGCTACGAATCGATCGCCGAGTCCCCTATTCGAGCTGGACGGAAGTGAGTCGCCTGAATTGACCGAAGTTCAAGAATCTCGTAGGAGGGCTTCAGAGAGTCTACCGACCCGATCTACATCACAGCCACTTTCCAGTTCGAAACGTAGGGGTTATTCAATTAGTACGCCACAAGGTGGTCGCAGTCACCTTGATACGGAAGAAAAGGCGCTTAGGGCAGCAGCGGGCGAAGGATTGAATAAAGGGGATAAGAGAAGGATGCAGAATAAATTAGCACAAAGGGCATTCAGAGCAAGGAGTAAAGTCGTCAATAAAAACGTATGTCTTTCTTTCTACCTTCAAATAGCTTAAATCGTCTAATCAACAGGCGGCTGGGCGTCTGGAACATCTAGAGGAACTTACCGAACAACAAGCATCGCGGATTGGGCATTTGACAGATTTGGTGGGCAGGCTACAAAAAGAAAATTACGCTTTAAAATCAAGTAAATTTCAAGAAGCGATGTTGAAAGGTGGAATGCCGCAGTAGTTAGGTGATGAGGTGATTTTTTAGCTTTCGTTTTCGTTTTTCGTTTCTTTTCATCTTGAAATTCTCATACATGATCTATGTAGCAGTAGGAGTGTTGACTATAGCTTTCTTCAGGTATCTGTAAGGTAGACTAGACTACATGTACACAATGATATATCGATCTCTCATCGCCCATGATATAGGGGGATTGCCCGTGGCGCACAAAAGACCATTAGGCGTGCGCCTCGTGTCTTACGCGTTTGTCGCTCTCCTTCTAGAGCCAGATAGATTTCTCCTTTCTCTCTACATATATACTCTTATACATTCAGTAAGTTCTCACGTCCTTGGCTCCTTGCGCATCTTTCCGAATAGAAGATCGCCCTCGTTGAGAAGGACGACGACTTCGAGAGAAGCTGATTGTAGGTTGTCGAAAAAGTATTCACTAGATCAAATCAAATCACAATGGCCGATACTACCGAACAAGTCAACGTGAGTCTCCTACTACATATCCCATGAGCGGCACCAGACTGACGCGATTCCTCTGTCACCTCAATCTACGCTACACTCTCTCAATATAACATCAAATGACACCGACCAACTCACATACCTTCACTCCCCGATCCACCTTGCTCTCATAATTCACTCAAATTACTACCTCAATACAACAATCAGACTGAGGAGCACGACCCTCAATTCGAGCCAGTCATCAAGCTCACTGAACAAGTCGAGGCCAAGACTCACGAGGAGGATGAGGAGGTTCTATTCAAAATGTACGTAACTGAATCCACCAGCGGGCTCTGTGCTCTATTGCCGGGAGCATCGTTGAGTAGCGAGGCTGATGGAGTAGGAGGGCCAAGTTGTTCCGATTCTCCAAAGTTGACAATGAGTGGAAAGAGAGGGGTACTGGCGATGTTAGGCTTCTTGCCCATAAGGAGAGCAAGAAGGTCAGACTTGTGATGAGGAGGGATAAGACCTTGAAGGTCTGCGCCAACCATATCAGTGAGTCCCTACTCGGTGCGCAGCGGAGGGCGAATGGAGATCGTTGAAGGCTTGAGCCACAACGAGAGCATTAAGAAGCGGCGCTTTCAAAGCTAGTCGTCCGGAATCGTTTGGGCGGCTGAGACGGATTCGGGAATTTGGAGAGCGAGCTGTAATCGGAAGCTGGGAGCTCTCGAGCGATCGTCGACGAGGAAAGACGAATGTTGTGCCAGCGTCGCTCTCTCGAGTCATGACCAGGATCGAGGGATGTGCAGGATCTCGGACTGGGGAGGTGGACCTGCGAGCGACCCGAAGTTCCATACATGTCATCACCCCCTGCTACGCCGTCGTGTTCATGTTGGAACAGCGCTAACCTCAGTCTCCCCCGAGATGCACCTCTCCCCCAATGTCGGATCTGACCGATCTTGGGTCTGGAACGTCGCTGCCGATTTCGCAGAGGGTTCAGATCATACCAACGAGACTTTGGCTATCAGGTTTGGAAACAGTGAAAGTGAGTTCAAACAAGAGCAGCGAGTACGACTTGGAAGAGTGTTGCAAGCCCCTCTTTGTATCGCTCGGAACTGACATTAGACGCCAACCTATTCAAGGAGGCATTCGAGAAGGGACAAGCTACCAATGCTTCTCTCTCTAGTGGAACATCCGAGGAGTCTGCTCCTGCTCCTGCTGCCGAGACTGCTCCTGAGCCCGTTAACGTAGGTCTCGATATCCATCCTTCACCGCTCGATCGTATTTCCACATTTCATCATCCCTTTCTCCCTATCACAGACTAATTCCTTCTCTCATAAATTAGGTCAGAGCTGACAGATAGGACACCACTAAGGAATCCGAGAAAGTTGAGGCTAAAGAGGAGAAAGCTGCGTGAGTCCCTCTCAATGACACATCTCTCACATGAGAAAAGAAGCTGACATGAAGCGATACCGCCGACGCTCCATCCACCCACACCCCCGCCACTTCCACCGAGACCGAGTCCCACGTCGAAGCTCATCCTAAAGAAGAAGCCGAGGCTAAACCTTTTGCTCCTGCCGAGACTGAGGAGAAGAAGGAGGAAGCCAACAAGGAACAGGAAGTCGCTGCTGCCGCTTCTAAATCTGGACCTACTGAGGAAGGCGAGTCTGCTCCTGGAGCCGAGGCTAAGAAGGATGAGTAGGGTTTTTCAGGTTCAGGTGAAATGAATATACTGCTAGTGACTTAGGTTCATGAGAATGGGTAGGGAATAATGAAATGATGTGAATCAGCTCTGGACTTCGGCTCAGCTCTGGACTTGGAGAAAATCTGTTCCAGATTGTACGCCAATTGAACTAGTCCTGAGCTATTGATCAGCTGATTGTCGAGAACTGACGGGTCGATGACTTCATAGAGACTGATAGGTCCGTCTATGAGGCTGACCGGATTCGAATGTCCCTTAGATATCGTTCTGTATAAGTGCCCAGGCGATCTGTTGCTCCGCGTCGATCTGAGCAGTAACATCGTTCAGTCACATCTCACTGAGCTGACGCCAACATCACCAAAGCCAGAGCCGTCACACGACTCGCGACCTGTTCTTCAGTACCACATTCACGCCCTCGACACTTGCAATGATTTTGGAGTTCGGCGTAAGATTCATATCGTCATGCTTCCTAGTCTACTCTATCAATCTAAGTCTAGCACAGATCACAAGACCCTCTTGACTTCAAACCAACTTTTCAAATAATGGACATTCCAAGCACATATCGAGAATAGAATTATACTTTGTACAATCGCCCACCATTTAACTCTAGAATTTGTTGATTCCGCAGCTAATACTTGTTAGCGGTGTGTTGCCTTTGATGATTATAGAGAAGGAAAGGGGACGTTGGCATACTATTTCGATGAATCCTCTCCCTTACTACTAGATACGCTTGTTCATCTTTGACCAATTGTAAACCTGAACTTAGATCTCGGATAGCTTGTTCGACTGGAGCTATATGTTCTTCGTCTCCTAGATATAGGACTCCGTGGACGTTGAACCTGGTTATTAATACATGAACATAACGATATGAGCCTGCTTGACAGAGGAACGAGGGTGATTCTATGTCGGGCAAGCCCGAAGCAAGTAATGACGAAATGCGTGGAGAGCCATCATCATGAGGAGATAGGGCGGAGACAAGAGATGTGTACAGAAAGGACAGAGGAGACATGGCGGTTGAAGAAATTTTATAAAGAAGGAAGAGAGAAACTCACGACAAGACCTTTCTAGCATAACTAGACATTTCATTACTAAAGCAATAATTGAATTTCCCAGGTTTCTCAACAGTCATTGAGAATGTACCCTGTGGTTCTTTAAATGACGAATAGATTGTTTTTCCACTTGGATCCTTGACCTAATGGGTCAGTGTGTACTCTGTCGGGGTTTCCTTCTTCGTTGGCTTATCCCTATCCTTCCTGTTCATTTCGCTACTTGTCCCGATGTCTGCTCCTCCCTCACTGTTCCACTTGCTTTCGCTACACTACCCACTGGATACTTGACCCTCCGCTCGGCTACAGACTTACATAGAAATCGATGTCGAGTTTCCCATTTGACGATGATCCTCCTACTTCATATGTCACAGTCATCTATCATTAGCACTAGCCACTTTTCTAATATGCAGCAGCTGCGTCCTTAGGTCATCATGCCTCCACCTCCTTGATGTCCCATTCCTCGACCCTCGTCCCTCACTTTCGCTTTCGCTGACCCTCAAGCTCCCACCCCGCTATCGCACTCGCACTCACCTTGTCCTGAGGTTGTAATGCCTCAAAGAAACATTGTTTCTCTCCCGGATCAATCTCTATTCTATGGCCCAGTACCGTCATCGCCATTGCCATGACGGCCAGTAGTAATAATCTAATAATCATCGTGATGTATATGTACTAAGTGGGGTAGACATGAACTGAACAGAGGACACCAGTCAAGTCAAGTCAATGTCGTGTCACGTGCCTATTCCATTAGGCATGAGTACGGGACAGTTACGAGTCTATCTTTCGAGATCGGCACGATTAACCTTGACTCTACTCTACTCTACTACACACTACCTATACTACAATGAACAGATCAGGTGGAGAAGCATTCGCTAAACTTGCTCAACAGCTTAATAGAGCTAGGCTACAGGCTCAGGGTGGAGGACCTGGGAAAGGAGGTGGTCAGATGCCTGGTTTTAAAGGGTTCATGGCTGGTGGTGGTCTACTTGCTGTATTGGCCGGTGGTGGATTGATACTTAATTATTCCTTGTTTAATGGTTAGTCCCAGTTTCCTATACTTCTCTCCTGGTCTTAAAGAGCCCTCTATGATGGGAAACGAAGCTTGGTGGCAATCAGATGCTAATCAAATAGTCGATGGTGGTCATCGAGCGATCAAGTATTCAAGATTACATGGTATTCGATCAGATATTTACCCAGAAGGTACCCATCTAGTGGTATGTCGTCTGTCCACTCTTTCCTGTCTCCCTGCCACATCACCGCTTCATCCCAAGGCCATCCCCCATTTCCCGAGACCGACACATACTAACGACCAGCTACCTTGGCTCGAATCTCCGATCATTTACGATGTTCGTGCTAAACCCCGTAATATCGCTTCTTTGACTGGTACCAAGGATCTACAAATGGTGAGTAGTCTTACTCTTCCCTGACCATCACCGTCAGGTCTGGTCTGGTATGCGGGTGTAGTAGGAGTAAACTGATGACTAGGTCAATATCACTTGTCGAGTCTTGTCCAGGCCAAGTGTCAATGATCTCCCTGCCATGTAAGTTTATTGTCTTATAAGATGTCTCTCTATCCTATTACCCTCCCCTTGCTCCTTTATACTCTGTTGCTCTCCGCTACATTTTATACTGCACCCCTTGCTCGCACTCATGCCTGCTACCTGTTGGCCGCCTTTCACCTCACCTCCACAGCAGAGCGCTGTTCCACATTCCTGCTACACGCCATCAACCTTCTTGACCACTCACTGCGTTCATGGCGTATTCTCATGAACCTCTCTTGCCCCCACCACGCTAGGCTCAATGCTGACAGACAGCTACCGAGAACTCGGCACCGACTACGACGAACGAGTCCTCCCTTCCATCGTCAATGAAGTCCTCAAATCTGTCGTTGCTCAATTCAACGCATCTCAACTAATCACCCAACGAGAAATGGTTTCTCGACTAGTCCGAGAAAACCTAACCCGTCGAGCCCGCCGATTCAACCTCATCCTAGACGATGTATCCATCACCCACGTCGCATTCTCTCCCGAATTCACCCACGCAGTAGAAGCTAAGCAAGTCGCTCAGCAAATCGCTCAGCGAGCTGCATTCCTTGTTGATCAGGCTATTCAGGAGAAACAGAGTATTATCGTTCGAGCTCAGGGAGAGGCTAGGAGTGCCGAGTTGATTGGAGAGGCTGTTAGGACGAATAAGGGTTTCTTGCAATTGAGGAGATTGGAAGCTGCTAGGGATATTGCTGGTACTTTGAGCCAGAGTGGTAATAAGTTGATGTTGGACAGCAAGAGTTTGTTGTTGAATCGTGAGTATTTCTAGGTCGACTTTGGAGAAGTTCGTGTGATGCTAATTGATAGTTGCTGAGGACGATGTTCTTCAGTCCTCTTCAACGAAGAAGTAGGTGAAGCTTCTGGAGCGGTGATCAGGTCGTATCGGGATACGTTTAGGTATAGGAACAGGTATAGGGAATGGAGGGGCATATCAGAGGTCTAAGCAAGGGCTTACAGTCAAGACCAAGCGAATGTAGACAGCTACGATTTGGCATGCAGAACATCTCATCTATGTCGTGCATTGCCGCATCTTCAGTGTCAGGCATATTACACTGTACGAGTACCGTAGTCAGTCATTAGAGCGCCACAAAAATCAGTTACCACCCTGAAAATACCAAAATTATGGATTCCCTTGGCTCCCTACAAGTTATACATCTCAACTTTAGTCTACATCAACAATCGAGCACTATGGCAGTAGTCCAACCTGAAGTGGACGATCCACTCTCATCCCCAGGACCATTCGAAGGTCCTGAGAAATTATTAGAAGTTTGGTTCGCACCTTCCCCCGAGGCTTTACCTACATCTTCGAGCTCGAGTTCTTCACTCAAGCCCGGTCGAACCCGCACGTCTTCAGGTGGTGCTGGCGGAGAAGGCGAGGGGTATAGAGGATTGAGAAGAGTACCTAGGGAGGTATGGGAGGAGATGTTGGATATTGTTAAATGTAAAGTACTTAGTGTTGTTGAGGGGGAAGAGGTTGATGCGTATTTACTTAGGTAAGTGGGTTCATCTGATCAGGTCAGGGCGTTTGTCGTGTTTGGGGATATCTAGAAACCACTCGACATTGTTGTTTGTTTTTCATCGGGACAAGTCAAGTTGCGAGGAGAAAGGGGACGAAATGGTGTTCAAACATAGAGACTGGATAAGACCAATTACTGACATTCAGTGAATCATCCCTATTCGTAGCCCCCCACCTTTTAATCCTAAAAACATGCGGTACAACCTTAAACCTACTAGGTCTACATCGTATAATTGAAATAGCAAGGGAATATTGTGGATTAAGGACAGTTTGGAGATGTTTCTATTCGAGGAAAAGTTTCTTTTTCCCAGAAAGACAACAGGGTGTACATAGGGATTGGAGGGATGAAGTTGGGTTTTTGGATTCGGTTTTTGGTACGTGTCTTCTCCTTCTCTCTTTCGGCTTGTCATCGATTCACATACTTCTCTCCGCAACGCGATGTTGCGTATGTGAGGTCATGTCTCCTTACTTCGGACTCTGGGTTTGGCGGATTCTTCATATCGCGGTCAATCCAATTATCACTCCATCTCACATCATATCTCAATCATACCATATCCGCCAGCCTTGATCACGACATATGGTGGATAAGACCTCCCAGAATTGTGAAAGAACCTACGCTGACGCTCACAGGCACCACAGGCTCAGCATACACTGTAGGACCCATGAACAGGGATCATTGGTTACTCTACCTCACTTCTCCCAATGCTCAACCCCTCCTTCCCTCCGACTCTTCCTTAACATCCTCATTCCACTTATCACTTCCTTCCCCAGGTCCCCTCTCGGCAATCCCCTCCGGTGGACATTTCGACTCAACACTTGAAATCCTCATGACACATCTCGCGCCCGCTGCTAGAGCACCATTCTTTATTCCCGAGGGAAGTGCAAGTGAAGGCGGACACGCACTAGGGGTCAAGATTAGTAAAGTATTAGGGATTGATACGCTCTTCCCGGCCGAGGAAACACAATTGGATTCATTCGGTTTCGACCCTTGTGGATATTCTGCAAATGGAGTCGTGGGCAGTGGATCACCTCATGGGAATTCATCAGACGGAGGTGGAGGTTATTACACCATCCACGTAACTCCTGAAGAAGGATGGTCATTTGCATCTTTCGAATGTAATGTCCCCCTCCCCATCTCCTCCTCCACCTCTTCCACCTCTTCTCAATCGACAACAACCAGACCAACACTACCGAACCTTATCAAAAAAGTAGTATCAATATTCCAACCTTCCCGCCTTTCAATCACTTTATTCGTATCAACAGCACCATCGACTCAAGATGATAATGAAGATGGTAATTGGACTGCATTTGGAAAAGATCTATTATCAATCGATGGATATGATCGAAAGGATAGGATTGGATATGAATTTGATGGGTACGACTTAGTTTTTGCTTGTTTTGAGAAAACGGGTTGGGTCGAGGAAAGGTTCGCAGGTGTTCAAGGACGACTGGAAGAGAGTGGGAGATTGTTGGATAAATTGACTCTGGAGGAGTAGCCTAATCAGCGAGGTTAGCATCAACGGGGATGGACAGTACAGTGTGTAGATGTATACATTTGGGGAGTCGGGCGGTAAGCTTAGATGTTAGATATGGGCAAAATCAGTCACGCATGCTCTTGTTAAATATGGAATATGGGTCGTGGATGTATATAATGTATCCTCTCCCAATCTATACCAGATACGGTCCATGATCACTACTACACTAACATAGTCCCAGGCAGTCCAAGTGTAATGGGATAAATTGTGTAAAATCACCAAAAAGAAATGTAATCTCCTATACAACCCACCTCACTCTCTCTCTGTCTCCTAATACATTAACCATATCATATAACCCAATATGTCGTTGAATCTACCTAAACCAGTAAATACCTATGCTGGTCAGGATGAACTTCGAAATACTAGCTCGAATGGAAATGGGAATGGGATGGAGGAAGAGGCGGAATATAGAGCACCTAGAATGAGTGATCGATATAAGAGTACAATGATTTATCCTCCCAAGGAAATGAGGAGTGAGTTTCTCTGTTCATCTTCTATCCTATCTGTTCATCTCAATCGCAATGATACCTCTTCTCGAGAGTCTAGCGGCTTCACTTTCACCTTCGCCCCGCCCGCTCGCGCAAAGACTTACGCTAACCCACAGATGTAATCGATAAAACCTCGAATCACGTATCCAAATCCCCCTCTCCCGCTTTACTAGAATCAAAGATCAAAGAACAATTAAAAACAGATCCAAAATTCGCTTTCTTGAATGAAGAAGATCCATATCACAATTACTATAAATATATGGTTGAGAAAATAAGGGAAGATGCGGAAGATGTAGCTAAAGGATTAAAACCTGCTCCTACCGCTGGACATGGAGAGGCTGAGGGAACGGGGATGGATGCTGTTAAGAAAATGGCAGATGAAGTTACTGCGTTTGAACCTAGGGAATTGGAATTTAAAGTGGATTTACCGGGTGTTACTGCTCAGGACCTGTACGTCAATTCCTTCTCTTGCTATCAGTTGTCCAGACGTTGCTATTTCCTATTTGAGCGGCGGCTGTCTGCAATCGAATCCGCAAGGACAAGACACTGATGAGCAGGGACATTCTCCGACTCACTGCTCTCTTCCATGCACGCCGAGGACGATCTTTCCTCTCTTCCCTATCTGTACGAGAAGGAAGAAACTACCAATTCGATTTCTTACGGCCCACCCACTCTCTTTTCGGATACTACAACAGAATGGTAGAATCATACCAGAAGATCATCTCTCCAGCTCCCGGTACTATCGAGAACCTAGTCAAGGAAACCACAGACCCATCAACCAGATGGAAGACTCTTGCCGAAGCTAAAAACCGAGCAGAATGGGAACGAGGAAAGAGAAAGCGTGAAGATGAAAGGAAAAAGGAGAAGGATGAAGAAACTGAAGCTATGGGATTGATTGATTGGCAGGATTTCGTCGTTGTTGAAACTATCGAATTTACACAGCAGGATATGGAATTGGAATTACCGCCACCTACCAATGTTGAGAGGTTGAAGACTATGAGTATGGCAGAAAAGAGGATGGCAAGTATGGTTATGGAAGAGGCACCTGGTGTTGGTGCTAGCGCCAGCGCTGCTGGAGCCAATGGGGCCAAGGGAAACGGACTAGGTGGAGCTGGAGCTGGAGCGGTTGATGCGGAAGAAGTGGATATGGAGGAAGATGACGAGGGTGAAGAAGTTCGTTTGCAGCGAATTAAAGCAGAGCAGGAGCAGGCTAGAGCGAGGGATGTTCAGAGAGCTGCTATGCAGTCTAGGGGTGTCAAGATCAAGACGGATTATACGCCAAAGGGTACGTTCAATTGGGGCGTTGCGAGAGCAGCGTGTTTCTCTGCTTCTTTCTTGGCCCACCTTCCATTTACCCCTTCCCTCATTACGAGCCTAGCGTCGCTTAAACTTGATCTACTTCGGTCTTCGCTGCGCTCAGACCCCGTGCGGAGCTCGCTAACATGCAGGAATCCAACGAGGAAACACAACAGCAACGGCGAAATGCCCTTACTGTGCCCAATCAATCCCCGAAAACGAATTATCCGAACATATCCGAATCGAACTCCTCGATCCTAAATGGAAAGAACAAAAGCGTATCCTTGAAATGCGAAGAAATCAATCACTTCAAATGGCTTCTGGAACTGATATTTCCACATCTCTCCGAAACCTCGCTTCGGCAAGAACGGATTTGTTTGGTGATGAATCTGATGAAGCCGAGAGAAAGAGGAAGGAGGAGGAAGATAATAAAAAGAGAAAAGAGAGGGAGAGATTGGTTTGGGATGGACATGCGAATTCTGCTCAGAGCGTTACCGATACGTTTCAAGGCAAGTTTGGGTTGGATAATGATATTCAGAAAATGCACGCTAGGTTGGGGTTGTCGTGAGTCTTTTCTTTTCCCTCTTCTATCTCCTCCTTCCTTGTCTTTCCTTACCCGTATCTCCTTTCCATACCTTCCAATAGCCACATCTCCATACTTTCCCTCCTTACCCGGCAACTTCCCACCATCATCTCCTCCCTCGTCAATGCTGACAATCAGTGAGGCAGAACAACAAGGTTCAGTTGGACCTCAAGCTGGACCTGGAATCGTACCCGTAGTCCACCCACCCGCACTTGCCGCATCCCTACCACCCGCTGCACCACGTACAGGAGCCACCATCTCCGCCGCACCCACCGGACCTCGTGAATACATTTCATCACCTTACCAACCACCTCCAACCGGAGGATCTGGTCCTTCAATCCATCCATCCCGAGTTGCTGCTATGGCTCCTCCCCCTCCTACCACTGCTCCTCAAGGCAACGTTCGACCAAGAGAAGAAGAACAACCCCAAGAACTAGAACCCTCGAAAAGACAACGAGTCGTTGTTGAGAAGTTGGCATTTGGACAATTGTACAACGAGATTGATTGGATGTCACTTAATCCACACCCAATTACGATTCAAGTTCAACTACCTACTTCGACTGAAAAACCAGAATGGGCTTCTATACTTAATGGATCTATTCTACCATTGGAGGGTGTTCCCGTCAATACACCTTTTTCGAGTATACGAGAAAGGATTAAATCGGCCTTGGGGGCTGATTTACCTATTTCAAGAATGAGGATTGAATATGAAGGGAGGGTCATGAATAATGGTAGTTCACTTGCTAGTGTTAATATTGGAGAGGGGGATTTAGTTAGTATGACCTTGAAGAAGAAGTAGGCGGGCGATACGTATGTATAGGTTGCACATGGATTTGTGATGTTATACTTTACAAGATGAAGAAGATGTTATGTGGGATGCATCAATCTATTCATTGGGGCTATATACAATCTCTTTCTCTATGTAGTTCATACTTTATCTATCTCTCTTGCGCCTACATTTCCTGTCCTGCCATACTCTACTCTTGGATAAACTCCTTCAACCTAAGTAATCGTTTTCCAGCAGCATGTAACAATTCAGGATCTTTACACTATTTCATCAGCATCAAAATGTGATTGCCGGCGAACAATTAAAAAAGGGTGGGAGGTAGTGGAAGGAGAACTCACGAAAGCGAATCGAGCGAATCGTTCTCCGATATATTGATGATCGACGGAGTAGAACTGAGCATCAGCTTTCTGACTCCACAAGATACGGCGGTGGTGTAGTGTCTTTGGACAGAAGGCCATAGACCAAGCAAACTCTGCTTGGCCTCGCCCCGCCCCGCCCGCCCCGCCCGCCTCGCCCGCCCCGGTGGACTCACTTCAGAAGGTGGAATCCCGACAACCCTTAATTCCTGAGCCAACCACCAACAAAGCGCGAAATCCTTTCCTCGTCCTCTACATGAATCTGGAATTTCAAATCCATCAGGAATCTTGATTGGCGACATGTCGACCAAGAGGAAATACGATCCATCTGGTTTAGTATAACTTAAACCTAATTGATCGAAATACGAAGTTAGGATATCTCTTCTTTCGGTATATGCTTCTAGTTGATCTTCAAAGAATCGTTTTGGACCTGATTGTTCTAGACCAATGGCTATGGCTTCTTGCATTGGGGTATTTGTGCAGAATACGATTCGAGAGTGAGCGGCCAAGGTGGCGGCGGTGAGTTGAGGTGGACCGATTAACCATCCGACTCGCCAGCCGGTTGCTGCGAATGATTCTGGTTATCAGCGCGGATCGAGCGGGGCGAGGGAAGTGTAAGGGGAGCGATGTGAGGGGAGGGAGCAGATGTGTGGTAGATGACTTGGGTCTCCTAACGGGAGGAAGAGCAGATGGAAGTGTAGGAGAGGGGGATCGCGTGACGATGAGGCTGGTGGTCTCATATTGGGTGAAATAGAGCCGTGGAGTCATTGCCAGTTCAGAGACAATCAAACCAGGAAACCCCTCCATCAAGGCCAAGCTGAAAGCGAGACATTGATGATGGACAAGGAAATGAGAAAACGAAGGACCCAGATGAAAGAAGACTCACTACCACCAGACAGAATAGTCAATGTCCTCTCCCACATGCCTGGCAATCCGGCGATCCTAAGATGTTTCTTATCGTCGTAAACCATACAATCATAAACCTCATCGGCAAGACACAAGACGTTAAATTCGATACACAGTTCTGCGATCTTCTCTAATTCCTCTCTTGTAAACACCTTGCCGACGGGATTATGGGGTGTATTGACGATAATAGCTTTAGTCTTTGGACCAAAAGCGGCTCTCAACAGATCGAAATCGATGGTCCACTCATCGCATGATTTAATTCCTTTTCCAGTAGGTGGTCGAAGAGGAACGAATTTAGGTGTACCAGTATTAAAATGGATAGTTGCGAAATATTGATCGAAGAATGGTTCGAAACAGATAACTTCGTCCCCTGGTTGAAGGTGAGCACAGAGTGCGGCGTAAGTCCCTCCATTCGCTCCTGCCGTTACTACGATTTCTTCATTGACTAGTTCTCTTCCTTCTTTGACTAGATTTTCGAATGATGCAGAGTAATGTTTCGAGATTGCCTTTAATAATCTAGGTCGACCTCTGGGGTGGGCGTAATGGTTCGACATCACATCGCTGTCCATTGATTCGTGGGATAATTGACGTAGCCAAGCGGGTGGTGCCCAGTTCATGAATCCTTGTCCGAGGTTGATGCAGTCGGAAGGGACGTTTGCGGGACTGCAGGTCAGCGTGGTCCGATAAAGGTATGGGCATAGGTAGGCGAAGGTGTATAGGGGTGAGTGTACAACGAGCTCGGCACACAGAGCTCATCCAGGTCGGAAGGTTGACAGATGGCGGTAATGAATGGAAGAGATCAGACGACGTACGTGAAGATGGACCATACATCCAACTTGTGAGTTCCACCATCAAACATCCGTTGAGACTGGGGAATAGTTGCTGTTTGAGAAGTCGCCATTTTGTTGAAAGTGGATGCGATCGATCGGGTAGATATATGAGAATAGAATGATCTAGTAATATGTCTAGATATAGTTGGCCTTACCGATATGAGCATGCACACTATTATATACTATACAATACAATGATCGATGGTTTGCTTAGCTAGTCAGTGTATATACCTATTTTCGAGTCATTGCACGTGGTCATTACGTAATCACACCCTCCTTACAACGCTGAGTATACGATTCTTGCCGATCTACAACTACCCTATTACCCCCTCTATCCTCTACACCTATACTACATCACTATGGCATTTGCAAACACTGCTTCTAAGTTATTCAGTAAGCTATCACTCTATGCAGTAGGTATGCCGGCTTGACTAACTCCCAGTTCCCGTGGCAATCGGAGCTACTTTGGTACAATCCTCTCTGTACGATGTACCAGGTGGATATCGGGCTGTATTGTTTGATCGATTCAGTGGTGTTCAGCCTCAGGTATGTCTTCCGTTGCTTGTGTACGTGTACAAGAAGAGGGCTAATAATAGGCAACGGGAGAAGGAACACATTTCTTGATCCCATGGCTCCAGCGAGCGATCTTGTACGATGTCAGGATTAAGCCTAGGGTATGTGGTCTTCTTAGGAATGGGTGACACTGAGACTGACTGGTAGAATATCTCCACGACAACTGGATCGAAAGGTGATTACAACGCCTGCATTTATTGGGACGAGCTAATAGTTAGATATGCAGATGGTCTCTTTAACCCTCAGAGTCATGTCGAGGCCCGATTTCAACCATCTACCAAAGATCTACCAGAATCTAGGTCTCGAGTAGGTCTTCCCTCCTCCAATATTCTACATACCATATCGTCTCCTCGAGCCTAGCCCTCTCCCTCGTCTATCGTCCCTGAGTGGACAAAGTGATGTGGCGCTGACTGGCAGTTACGACGAACGAGTTCTACCTTCGATCGGTAATGAAGTCCTCAAAGCTACTGTAGCTCAATTCGATGGTCAGCTATTCCCCTCCCTCAATCTAAAGGGAACTCGTAGCTAATAGAGTAGCGTCTGAGCTCATCACGAATCGTGAAATCGTTTCCGCTAGAATTAGGGATGATCTCTTAAATCGAGCCAAGGAATTCAATATCATGTTGGAAGATGTTTCAATTGTGAGCCTGCCGTGTCGTCCATGATGAAGGTAATAGCTAACGATCAGACACACATGACGTGAGTTACCCACTTTCCTTGACCTACTTTGTCAGCGGAGAAGAATTAAACTAATAAACCAGATTCGGAAAAGAATTCACAACAGCCGTTGAACAGAAACAGATTGCTCAACAAGATGCTGAACGAGCGAAGTTTGTCGTTGAGAAGGCAGAGCAAGAACGACAAGCTGCAGTTATTAGGGCAGAGGGAGAAGCTGAAGCTGCTCTTACTATTAGTAAAGCACTCAACAGGGCTGGAGATGCTTTTGTTCAATTTAGGAAGATTGAAGCTGCTAGGGAGATTGGTACGTTCCTTCTTGCTATTCTCCATGCCTATCTTGTCGAACTATATCTTCCTCTCCGGAAATCACCTTTTCGTCTGGGAACGATGGTCCTCCCAAAGCCGATCCATCGCATTATCGCTCTCATCGTCTATGGATCACGGGACCAAGCTAACAATCTAGCCGGATCTCTATCAGGTTCCAAGAACGTCACCTACGTTCCAGCAAGCGGTGGAAACCTATTAATGCAGGTCCCTCAGTAATCAGGATTAGTATCAGATTGTGGGAGTTGAGGTCGAAGGGAAGGTTGAAGTGGGTAAATGGCAAATGGCAATGCAGGGGAAAGTAGGAGGTTTCGAGTGTATTATCATGCAGACCATTCTAGCAATATGATTTCTTGGTCCCTTTTCGCAGTCGAACAGTTCATGTCTAGGTGATTGTGCTTGCTTCCGGACTCGATTCAGCGTTGGCTTGACGGGTAATTGGCTCAGAGATACGGTGAGATCAGAGCGACTATTTCTATCCGGTATCATCGAATCCCGCCCCAGTCTTCTGTTTCGCGAGGAATAAGTCAATGTGCGGTAGTATACAGTGTCAGGCTGTACTTGATTTACACTCGAGTACATGAACGGATCGATACAATCTCACCGTCAATAGCAACGCCGAGACAGAAGAGTGGTTCCAAATCATCTAACGAGAAAATGCATAAATATACAGAAAATACCATCATCCGAGACCAAGCCCGAATCTATCCCTTTCTAACCATATCCAAGAACCCCTCTTTAGTCAACCTCTCTTTGCCTCCTCTACCAAGTATATTATCCTTCTCCCTCTTTTTGGTTTTTTCATCTTGTAGACCTATTGGTTCTGGCATTTCTAGAACTTCTTCATTTGCTGCTTTTGATGCTGAGAGGATCGCGTTGAATAATTTAATTACTGCATGTTAGCCGACAGTTCCGACGGTTCCGAGCCGGAGGCGAGGGGCTGGAGGAATGGGAGTTTGGACGATTTGGATTGGAAGACGGCGAGGGGGCTTGCGGTATGAAGCAATGATGAGGTTTACCCAGTTTTGGGTACTGACAGTCGTCTCGCCAACTCAACTTGGACCCATTCGAACTGAGTAGGATGGGGGGTTGACCAAAGACAGGTATTAAAGACTGAGATTCTGGTATCCAGCCCCAGCTTGGCGAGTGTGCAAGGAGTACCGGGGTATCCGAAACCACCTCCAGGCGCGAAGACAAAAGGAGACAAACGTACCGCCTCTTTGGGCAACCTTCCTTAATCCCCTCTCAAATTCCTGACTTCCCCCAGGTTGTCCCCAACCTTCCATAACATCCGTAACTCTAGCCCGTTCAACTCGATCTGTTTTAGCTTTCTTTACAGCTTCCTCTGCTTTTCGCTCTAATGCCAATTTAGATCGTGAAGGGGGTAATTTCGCTTTTGATAGAGACAGGATTGGTTGAGGTTGAGTCTTTGTCTTCTTTGAGGACGATGGTTTTTCGGATGTTGAGGACGACGTTGTTGGTTGTTCTGATAAGAGTGATGTTAGGGTATCACCGAATTTAGTCGCTGTAGTTGGTCTTTTACGTTCTGTATATCAGCGTCTGTTAAAGCGAAGCGAGGGTGCGATTGATGGTCTCGAGGTAATTTTGATGATACCCCTCTTGACATATCAATGAAGAAAGAAGGCAGTGACGAGACAGGCATGAGCGAAGAAATCAAACTTACTGTTCCCACTTGATTTTGAACCCTTCTTGCCCAATTCTTCATCGGTCCCCTCTCCTCCAGATCCTTCTGAACCATCATCATCTCCGAAATCATCTCCACTCATATCAACATCCCCATCCCCATCCTCATCTCCATCATCATCATTGCCACTCTTCCTAACAGCAAGCGTAACAGTCTTCTTCCCAGCTCCAGCACCAGCTCCAGGACCATTCTTCTTTCCCCCAACATCCTTCCCCTTCCCTTTCCCTTTCCCCTTTCCAGCGGCATCTTTAGCACTAGCACTAGCAGAACCCGGTACACCCAATGGCCCAGCATTTCCACCCGTAGGTCCATTATATTCCCCTGGTCCTAAATATTTCTCATATTTCCCACCTTTGATCAATTTCTTCTTATCGTGTTTCCCTTTTGCTTTCTCCGATTCCTTCTCTGCAGCAGCTGCTTTACGGAGATTTTGACCTGGTCTGACTCTTTTACCGGAAGCTGTACGAGTTCCTGGGATTGGTTTGGATGTTTTCTTGAGGATGGATTTAGGTGGCATCCTTGTTATTATGGTGTAATGTAGAGGGTCAATTACCAAAAGTTGAAAGTTGAAAGTTGAAAGTTAATCCACGGATCGATATATTTTGATTCCGCCTCCACCTCGTCCTGTACTCAGCGTTAGTCTACTATATCCTATACCTATCTATACTATAAGAATGCTGCTTACACTGTTACTCCTACCATTCCTAGCTATCACGAAAGCAACGACATATACCCTCAATCACCGATATTCAAGTCAACGAGAGTTCACGCAATATGGGACTATTGATCTACCTGGAGACAGAGATGTTAATGAGGTTATACGTATAGACAAGACTTCATCGGATGTTGGAACCGTACCTGGGGATGGGAAGGGATGGTATACAGTTCAATTGGTTGGTGAGGGCCTAGGAGCAGGGGTTGTTAGTAGTACCAAAGCTGTATGTCCATGTCTATGTCTGTTCACCTTTATCCTGCCCCAACTCACTTCTCATTAGCGGCTCTTGTACACGTACACGTACAAGGTCAAGTAAGAGCTGACCTGTAGTGTTACCTAAACAGCGGACCAATCTCCCTAACGATCCATACCCACCCCCATGGAATTTCTTCAATCGACCTAATCCCAAACCCGTCAATCCCAAGCGATGGATCATGCCCAACCGGTCGAAGTAGTGGTAATCAAATTACTAGGGAAATAATCATTAAATCACCACATCTAGTATACGGGTATGTCTCCTCTTATCCTTCTTTTCATGACACACACCACAGAACTAATGCCCAGACCTGATCTCTCACCTCCTCCTCCACCTTCCGTTTCTCCAGATGGAAAACCAATCGTTCCAGAAGTTGAAAAGACTTTCTTGCAAAAGTACTGGTTACCTCTATTAGGAGTTGGGTTCTTTGTAATTAGTCAAATGGCTCCTGAGGATAAATCAAAGCCTGCTGCCAAATAGCATTCACCGGAGTCGGGGTGCTTCGTGATTGATAGGCATATGTAATACAATATCTACATCGCATGGAATGACATGGCTACAAACTATATCGCTAACATACTCTTACCTCCATGGACGTCAAACGACCTGATCGGAGCTACTGCTTCCATGGTGGTCTATTCTGCCCTACCCACGGTCCTGCTGGACCAATCATCTCTGGTTTCAGATCTTCAATCTTGGTAACTCCGCAATTTCGCATCGAATTGGTAATCTCCTCAGCGAGGACTATAGGTTAGCTCGGCTCTTGTTCAAATCCTCCTCCTTCCCCATCCATCCCAACTTCATTCATTGATGACCCCTTGATAGATGGACACGCAAAGCGTGTAGGAAAAGTAGGAGAATTCGGAACAGATCCACTTGCGACACAAAGACTTACTCTGACAAACCCTAACAACCCCCTCTTCACCATGTGTTCCATTCGCATATAAAAATGGTCGTCCCAATCCAACAGCCTTAGCACCAAGCGCAAGTGCCTTGACTACATCAGCCCCAGATCGGACACCTCCATCAATCATAATTTCAATCTTGGAGAATAATTCAGGTCGAGTCGCTCGGAGTTCATACAAGATATCTATTGGCGCAGGGGCACTGACATCAGTATCAGTATCATTGTATAGTCAGGAAAGGGAAAGGGAAGTGGGGAGGACGTACTAATCGAGTTGACGACCACCGTGATTTGAGATGATTACACCGTCAACACCGGCTTTGGCACATAATTCGATATCTTCTACGCATTGTACACCTTTAACAATCAAGGGTAAGGGTGTATGTTTCTACTGATCAGCCTCTCTTCTTTCCTCTTCTCGTTCACGGATCCGGTTCTCGGTCTTCCTCTTCGCCCTATCCGCATTTGAGACAGAGCAGACCGATCCACCATTACAGTGAGAACAGCAAAATGAGATATTAACTCACTCTGATAAAATCAATATCCCCCCATGTAAGATTCGTATCCTGATATCCCGAGATCGCCTGACTAACTCCCAACGGCGAAGCAGATCCACGACCACCAGCTTTATCTCCAGTTTCCTTGATCGGTGCCTATATATCAGCTCTCTTCTTGTCTCACTCGCCTCTAAGAGATTGTCATAGACATACCTGAACAGTCGTTTTCGCCCTTACGTCCCTTGTCCTCTTACTTTTCCAAGCGGTATCAACTGTAAAGATTACTGCTGCTGCCCCTAGATTGGTGACTTTTTCAAGTAAGACTTCGGATGCTTTTCGATCTTTGTTCAAGTAGATCTAAGGGGTCAGTTTTCCTTTCTCGACAAAATCTCGATACGAGTTTAGGTCACATCGGACTAGACTTGACTTACTTGAAAGAAAACGTTCTGACCCTCTTTCCTAGCAGCCATAATCTCATCCAAACTACAACTAGCATTTATACTGATCCCTTGAACGATCCCACATGTTCCTGCTCCTTTTGTTAAATTGACTTCACCGAGCGGATGACCTAATTTTGCCATTGCTGCTGGAGAGATGAATATTGGTAATTCAGTTGGTAGGCCCATGAAAGCCGTATTGATTGATCCGTTCGTTACGTCGTTGAGGATCCTAGGGCGGAAATAATATCGTTTGAATGCATCCATGTTTTCCCCCGCGGCTACTTGTCAGCTCCCCTCCTTGAATGGTGACGACATGAGAGAAAGGTGATTTTATGATGAGAAGACACTGACTGATCTCTCGATCGGCGGCAGATTTGTAGTAATTCCACGCTGTCCCACTAAGTACCTTCTCGGCCCAATATTCGAAATCATCAATCAACAACATAGCATCAGCCCTTGGCATCTTCTTCCTCTCTTCCTCCATCTGTTTTTCCTCTTCCGTAGCTTCCTCTTCGACTGGAGCTGGCATCGTATGTGGGTCGACTGGACCTAGATGTTGGTCGTCCTCTAGCAAGTCTAGAGCGTCGGGGGGATGGAGGGGAGTGAATATTTTCGTGGCGTCTTTCCCTGCGTTTTGGAGGATAATCTCGGGTCCTCCTGGGTGATTCGGTAAGAAGGTGGTTACATCGTAGATTTTCCCCTGGGCGTCAGTACAGCTCTAGCCCTGAGGTCTAGGTACAAGCCTGAACAGACGATAGGTTTCATTCTGTCCAATACCCCGTGGAATTAGAGGCTCACATTGATTATGACCCAAGCATCATCTTCTGTATTATGTTTCTGAACCTCTTCGTAGGATATTAATTTCTGGCCACTTGGCTGCGTTGTAGATGCCGCATCAGCTTTCGATTTCGATTTCGTAATCTGTTCATCGAGTAATACAGCAGGTCGTATGAAGGGGTACGCAATGACACCAGCGGCCTGATATCAGTTTCACGCTCCTTCGTCAAGCTGAGCAGTAAGGGGGAAGACATACAGCTACTGAAGCTAAAGTGATCCATCTATTCCGTAAAGTGGGGGAAGCAGAAGTAGAAGTAGAACTGGCGAATCTCCTCGATATTGATATTGTCGATCCACTCGATCTGGTGGATCTGAGTACCGAAGCGAATGATCCGATCCGCGACATCTTGCCTTCCCGTTTCCTGCGGTTTGGTGGGTATCACCTTGAAATGTCAACGTCGACGCGATCTTTATATTGATATCCGTCAATAACCAGAAGTTGATTCGATGCGCCGGATACCGGTCCGGATAGCGGTGGATATGTGACGTGGGATTACATTGCATATATTCCGGAGTCCGGTTCTTGCTGGTTGAATAGCCAAGGCCTTGTCCATCCAGGTGTCAGCTAGCAGATGCATCTCGAATATGAAACTATGAAGCTACGAAAGGATTGTATAAAGCATGTGGTAGATGATAGGTGTGTGGGGAATAGAATGCAAAGGGAGGTCTACGAGTGGCAGGCAGTGAGTCGTGTGAGACTACATCGGACCCCAGGGGTTTGGCTGCGATGCCAATGATGGGAAGTTTTGTGAAGCAGAGTGAAGGGATGAGTCGGGGGGCCCAGTGAGCTCGATCCCGGATAATGGCTGCGATAGTACCCCAGTCGAGGGCTTAGTTTTGGTCCCACATGACGGCTCCCCCTGTTCGCCCAACATTTCCACCTTAACCCCTTCGATGAGTCCTTCCAGGACAGTTCGCCTTTCTGCGGTATCTTTCGTTGCTACGGTGACAAATGCGCGTTGAAACCAGGCGGCATTCCTCGTATTGCCTTTTGCCGGTTTATGACTTACCCTCCAAATGTCATGAAGTTCGTCGCCAAGCTGATCCAGAGCCAGCAGGCTTGGTGTTTTGCCGGCATGCTTCTTCTCGAACTCGGTGATGCATTCCTTGAAACACAATATATCCGAGGCGACAAGAAAATCGTCAGATGTAAACTGGGGAGGACTCGAGGGTGCTTCTTCGTGGGATCCATGGCTCGAGGCTTCCTCCGAGAGTGCTTCCTGATGGACTTCGTGGCTCGAGGTCCCCCCTCGGGATTCATGGGGAGTGCCGGGACCGTGAAGGGAGCCTGCTGTCTTTGAGGCATCATTAGTCTGCTGATCAGAGATTACAGGACCATGTCTAATGCCACTTACCTGGGACATATTGCGAGATGTACGATCGTCGAGGGGGTTGTACACTAGAGCAAGAGTGAGTGACAGTTCGAATAGAGAATGAATGTTTAAGAGGGGGGTTGGGGTTCAGCATAGTATATATAGCTTAGACCCCTTTTGGATCCTTTCATTCCAAGCCATGAAGGGATCGTTTATTCTAAGCCATGAAAGGATCGTTCGTTCCAAGCCATGAAAGGCTCGCCCAAGAATCCAATGCCTCACTGATTCACGGTATGTTAGTCTCGTCGTAGCTGAGCTCAACAAAGGAAGGTAGCAAGTCCCCGATCGTGATAGGTTGAAAGATAGACCAGTGGGCTGAAATGTCCCAATCGACTGCCATTGGAATGGTGTCTTGCGAAACTAATTGATATATGGGGAATCGTATCTTGCATGAAGTATACTCATGACTTGTCGGAAGAGTGCAGTGTAGTGCCTCGTAAAGAGCGATCCTCATCTCAGGTACGGCACATGACGTGTCAATAGTTTTAGTGATCCGGGTGCCTTGCTTGCGTCATGAACTGATCGTAATGAGATCGATCGTTTCTCCGAAATCCACAAGTTCGGGTCAGTGGTACCGTGAGCAGTAATGGTATGGCATCTGTGTACAGTAGTACTGCCTCAGGAAGGGGTTAGTGTAGCTAGGCAAGGATGTGGCCTGCTATCTCTAACTTGAATAAGTCTGCGCGTCCAAAACAAATCGGAGTAGCAAGACCGAGGTGCGGCACGAAACCTTATTTAGGCTTATATACTTCAGCAACGATCGGGTCACGCAAGACTCGATGCATGTGCCCATGCATACGTCTCATGCAATGGAAGACGTGGTCCCTGATTTACCGAGTCTAGAAGCATTCCCAGACTGCCTTATACCGATTTACCCAGAGCAAGTATGGTATAGTATAGCAGTGTGCCACATTTTACGCCACATTACAACTTCTGGCTTGACGATCGATCATGAATCGACTGGGTGTATAACTTGGATTAATCTGTCTACATATATACATACATTTACTTGCATACCATTATACATACCTTGTACTACTACTACATACCAGAAGAACAAGCAGACGATACAGAATACACTGCAATAGGAAAAGAAGCATCGACCAGATATACCGATTCAGATTGATATGGGTCATCGATATTTATTGACATCATTTTAAAGTGATATCGGCATCGAGGTACGTCCATCTCAAGATTACTCTGATTTCATCTCAATCTCTTTCATACTTCATCTACACCTCTTCTCATTACTACTATTCATCTACACTGTATCCGATCTTCATGCTGACCCATGTTTAGACGCGACCTCATCGAATACCCATCGCCAAGTATCTTGCCGATCGATAAGATTTAAAGCTGGATATTTGAAACAGGAGAAATCAAGAGTCTGGAACGTCTATTGGATTTAATCATCAGGAGTCAGCGGCGTCAAGATCGGATTGAAATCATTGTCGATATCCATTCGACAACATAGTGATACGATCGCCGACATCGCTCGACTCTTGTCTCTGTTCCATCAATTAACTTTAAACTCTAGTATAACAGATCGCCATGACAGATCGAAATCCAACACCCACATTCCCTGCGCCTCCCATTCGTCGATCTTCCTTACCACTACATACACCACAACCAGATCATTCGCAATCGATACCTAAACAACCATTTCGACCGGTCGGATCGACTTCAACATCGCCGCTGTTATATCGCGATCCGATATTCCCATTACGAGATACATCCACACATGCAATGTCTTCCTCATCCTCATCAGGATCATCAAGGCGCGATCCACCTTCCACAGCACCGACCACGCCACAATTAGGTGAATCATCGAGAACATGGCGACCTACACCCAACGTACCTGCGACGATGCATGCCCGACATCGACATAACCCCGATCCAGAATCGATAGAAGCAGATAGGAATCGATGGTTATCAGATGGCGAGGGCTCGGGAGGAACTGAAATGGCAGGAAGGAGAAAGAAGAGGGGACATCGATCGACTCATCGTCCTTCTGATGGATATGGCTCGTCAGGCGGAGGAGCTGGAACTTCCACGAATCTACGTCCAACTACTGATCGGACGAAAACGAAACATCCCGATCTCGATCTTTCGACACAACATCACAAGAGACCGATAGTACGAAGGGCGATATCCATGGAAACGCCATCGCAAGCTTCTGCGCCCATACAACCACTCGAAGAGGTTGGAGCTCAACCACCTCGAATCCAAGATCTGATTCCACCTCCTACTTCACCTGTCGCTATCGCTCGAGGACTCGGATCGGGACATACTACGAACTTCACTACGCATGTGGCCGAGGAATCGCAACCTCAAATACCAGATCGCATGGAGTTACCCGACTTCGCCCCCGGCCATGGAAGCGATGGCATCAATGCCAATCTACGTTCATCTTCCAGTCCTCGCGCACAATCAGAAGATCGCCAACGCAAACAAAAGGATACATTGGCAAAATTACGTGTAATCCTTGCTTGGTACGTCTCCCTCTCATCGCGATGGTCCAAAGCCAAAGCTAACAATCTAGTGATTTCTGTCCATCTGAACCTGGCGAATTCAAACCTTTCCTACATCGCCCTCTTACCCTTCCTTGTGGCCATACATTATCCGCAGACCACATCTCGATCCCCACACCTGCACCTATCGTCATCGACCCCTCATTACCGCCTCACGAGATTGCAGAACTGCAACAACGCCAACAGCAGCAACGATTATCATTATGGTCCAGTGTCATGTGTCCTATTCCATCTTGTAAACGATACTCGGCAACGGCGACTTCATCGCAATACAATCCATCCGAGGGGCCTGATTCAACAGCCATCTCTCGTGTATCATCAGGTGCTTCTGGAGTGACTTACTACCCACCCCGGCCTAATCCTCGTGTCAACACAGAATCGACTTCCGAAACCGGCTCGCCATTGATCGACGTCAACGTCGAGAAGATCATCAGAATAGTACATCGTGAAGCTACGAAACTTGATGACGAGACTGCCCATGCTGTCACTGCCTTCGGCCGAGTCGAACTAAATGACCAAGACGAGGTTGCAGATGAAACTATGCTTGAATCGCCATCTTCGGATATCTCAGCTTCTTCCGCCTCCCTGGGTCGAGCGCCAAGTAAACGACAGAAACATCATCTCGTCGACCCTGATCCGTCTGTCGACAATTACCGCCGATCCGATCCCGATCCACTGGATGTCATCAAGAAGGATATGATGAGTGTTTTGGAATGTGATGTTTGTGCTATGCTTCTACATGAGCCCGTCACTACTCCTTGTCAACATGTACGTATCCTCTGCTTGCCATCCCAAGAAACAGGAAACTGATAGATAGTCATTCTGCTCGAAATGTCTTTCGAGGTCACTTGATCATTCGTCTCGATGTCCTGTTTGTAGACAGGATCTACCTTCATTTGCCTTCTTCCAGGATCACTCGGTCAACAAAGTTCTCTTGACTATCAGTATGTTTACTCTCACTTCCTTTTTCCTAGCGAATTTACGCTTCACACTCTCCGAACTCCGCTGACGATCAGTGACAACAGTCTTCCCTGCCGAATATGAGGACCGAACAGCCGCAATTGAACGAGATGAACGTGACTCTCAACTCGATACACCTATCTTCGTCTGCACCCTGGCTTTCCCCGGAATGCCCACGATCCTACACGTCTTCGAACCCCGCTACAGGCTCATGATTCGGCGATGTATCGAATCGTCCAATCCTCGATTTGGGATGGTTCTGCCTGCTAGAGGAGGTGGTCCGCCGCATCTTCAAGGTGTTATGGAATATGGAACTATGCTCGAGATCCAGAGTGTTCAGATGCTCCCTGATGGTAGAAGTATGGTTGAGACTGTTGGTGCTAGTCGATTCAAGTTGTTGGAGAAAGGTGGTCTGGATGGGTATACCGTTGGACGGATCGAGAAGTAAGTTCTTCCTCTCCACCCATGAACGCCAGTCGCGAGATGAGATGGACAATGCTGATGAATAGAATCGAAGATATCACACCTGAAGAGGAACGTGAATTCGAAGCTGCCGCCATTGCAGCTGCTCGAGACCGACCTCGGCCCACTCCTGTAGTACACCATCCCTCACAATCCCAACTTCCGGTCAATACCAACATCTCGGAGACACATCCACTCCCAATGCAGATGCCTCAGCCTGGCGCTCCTCCAGGCGGGGCTGCGGCAGGGGCACCAGCACCACTGGAAGATACAGCTCATACGACCGAGGAATATATGACGATTTGTCGATCGTTCATCGAGCAGCTTCGATCTGGGTCTGCACCTTGGTTGCTTCAGAGACTGAATAATACTTATGGGACTATGCCTGATGATCCTTCAGAGTTTAGTTATTGGATGGCCTTGGTATGTTCCTTTTCCTGCTCCACTCGTTCAGTCTCCAAATCCATTCAAACCAAACCTCTATGGACCTTCTACTCCCCGTCGCATGGACTTGGCTGACAATCAGGTAATGCCAATAGACGAATACGAGAAAGCTCGTCTTCTCCCCATCCGATCACCCCGACTTCGATTGAAATTGATCGTTCATTGGATAGACAGTCTACGGTCATCATGGTGGTAAGTTCTTCTTTTATCCGTTATTTAAAGTTTAACGCTGAATAGTCGTCCTAGGTTCTCGAGCGGGTACGTTTAATTTATCTACCTACATCTTCTACCCTTGAAATGTGTTGTGGTCTTGGTAACTGAGCTGATGATATAGATGTACCGTCGGGTAGATCCTTCACAAGCTTATTTTCAATCGTGTGATTGTAGTACACGGAGGCGGAGGTGTGGATGAGATGTGATCAATGTAGCTTTAGGAAGTCAGTTTGAGATAAGAGGAGGGTGGAGTGATATGTAAGAGTGAGAGGAGCGGAGGGGCGTTGTAGCATACCATACAAGATTTGCATTTCATACAATAATCATGAACAGTGTTAATATCAGTAGCAGTATCAGTATCCGTATTCAAGCTAGACTGTGCGATCGGGATTGTCAAGTGAGCGACTGCTCAATTTGACAGAAGAGGGGCCAACGGCAGAAGATGTCAAGTAATACCGCTCCGCTAACCACTCTATTTGTAGTCTCTCCTGCGATGTTTATCTAGTGGCGATATCTATCACATATCTCCCGCACCGCGTGACCCAATAGCAGATCTGCTTGGAGGGGCTAACACATTTCAAGCGGGTCAGAAAGCATTATATCATACATAGTATAGACAACAGTCGTGTGTTAAGTTTTGTCCAACATCCTTCTTCGTATATCCGATCCGATCCTCAACACAGCACAGCGTAGCACAGCACAGGAAGCGAAAAACATGATCACGCAAGTTCACCACATCCAAGTAAAGTAGCTGTATTTGATCCCTACTTGTCAGCTCCATCCCTGGGTCCATGGAGGGTATAGGGGTATCTTTAGTGGTGGAGAAATGAGAGAGGAAAGACATACGGGGTAATACCAGAATGAAACTGCTATAATCAAATATAACATCATCAAGACTAATCCTTCCATCCAACTACCTGGTCAGCTTCATCTGCCAAGACAGGAAGGAGGTAGACGTACTTGGATCGACCATCTGCTAGAGTCTGATTGACAATCAGGACCGTAAAGAATAGGACGATCGACTCGTATGCTACTCGTCAGCTGTATCCTGCCTATGTCCAGAAGAGGGCACATACGGTCAAACATCAATGTCAATGGTTTACTAATACACCACGCTAGAAGTTGAATGACGGGAATGACAAATAAGGCGATTTGGATAGATGATCCCACGGCGACCGAGATTGAGAGATCAATCTTGTCCTTGACGGAAACGGATACGGCGGTGAAATGCTCTGCTGCATTTCCGACCTAGTCATCAGCATTTACTCCACAGGCACCCAAGAAGAACACGTACGATGGGGAGCAAGATCAAACCGACCCATTCTCTTGACAATTGGGGATGAGTTTCGACGAGACCATCGATACTTGAAACCAACCATTCGGCAGTAACTCCTACAATAGCAGCATCAAGGGCCATTACGATCTATCATCAGTGTTATTCCTCATCTTCGACGGGCTCAAGCAGAGAAACATACAACAGTGGCCGTGATGCTCATCTGAGGAACTTCCTCTTCATCCTCTTCCTCCGCCCTAGCTACTTCGTTGGACCGACCGACTTCACCAGAATCGTTGGTCGAGGTTGCACTTTCCAGATCACCTTCCTGATTGATTCCCTTGTTCCTATTTCGTCGATATCGAATTCGACGCTTAATGTTGAGTTTCTCATTCACTTGATCCTTGATTTCGGCTGGGTAAGATGTTGAAAGGGAAGTCTCTTCGTCCGTGTATAGATCCTGTTCATCAGCTACGATATCAACTTCACGATAGAGAAAGGCTCACGGCATGAGACCACATTTGGAATACCAAGTAACCGAGATAGAGAATAAGTAAAAGGATCGCGACTCCATGAGACATTGCCAAGAGGTCTCTTCCCTCTTCAGCACTGGTCAATGTAAGGTCTAGTGATCAGTTGTTGTTTCATAAAGTCAAAGATGTGGCCTGACGCACCTGACGCATTTGCGCCATTGTCCGAGGTGGTGACACTGAAATGGAATGCTGATGGAATCAGGACGGCGATGACTGCGATCAAGAGCAATGAAGCATTAAGCTGGGCTGCAGTAGACTTGATAGTCTGTTCTGCGAATCGAACACCACCAGCGAAGAAACACCTATCATCAGCCTTCTATCCCCTTCCCGCACTCGGGCAGTTGGCTGGAGGTAGCTGGACTCACATTCCCAGGACGAGAAGCAGGTTACTCAAGATCGAACCAACCAAGGAAGATTGGACGACCGCCAATTCGCATTTGACAAGAGCAAGGATAGCAACGATTAATTCAACCACATTTCCTAGAGTGGCGTTAAGTAATCCACCTAGAGTTTGACCTAATCGTAGTGCTGCTTCTTCCGTTGCGAACCCAAGCAAACCGGCTAGTAATTAGCTTTAATCAATGCTGATAGACATAAGAATTACCAAGAGGAATAATAGCGATAAAGTTGGTAATGAAAATTGCTGTGTCGGAGATTGAATCGTTTCCACCTGCTTTGACGAAATGTAATGCCCATCCGACTGGTACGAATACGAAAAGCACATTGCTATTCGTCAGTCCCCTTTTCCACTCATGCAGAGTACAACCCACAGCCAACTTGACATGGCAGCAGCCTTGAAACTACTCATAAGAGTAGGTGCTTTCCCGATCTTCTTTTCCGGAGTGAATAATCCCGTAGTCATCCTCCGCAGTGTCTGTGGGATAGATCGATTAGATCGTGTTGATTCACCCGTATTCTGTCTCGTTTGAGACCTCGACCTGGGTCCGGGGACGGTACCAGTTTCATCGAGAGTCACTCGTCGTTTGGGTCCGTGTGTACTACCACTAGCACTGGGTCCAGGAGGGACTTCATGTATATTGGGCGTTGTTCCAGGAGATGAAGTTAATGGAGCTTCATGTCAGCTCATCCTACGAGACATCAGAGAATCAGCTAACTTACCCGACATTATTGACGATAGAGTTGTGGATGTACGGGAGGTATAGACAATAGAATGCCGGGCAGAGTGTATTTACGGCGAGCATGAATTAAATCACGCTGAATCGTCATGTTTTCAAGTTGAATGATCCTCTGTAGAGTTTATTTTAGATTACCACGTGACGAATCATATAAATAGATTACAAGTGATCGACAGCGTCATGGATGAATGGGGAGTGGCTTGCAACAATGCATTGGAACAGGGGTAAGCAGAGTGGTAGGGGGGAGCACAGGGTGAAACCGTGAGCTATTACTGGTGGCTTGGCGGATCTCTAACAAAAAGTCATCTCGGCCAGTCAAGGGTGGGTTGTGAGTCTTTTATGCATGTCATATGTGTATATCAGGCGATTCTACAGCTACCGTCGACCCGTTGATGACTCGATCAAGTGGTATAGATGGTCGTGCCGCTAAATTGACTGCATACTGATGAAACAGACTGATCTCGCCTCAAGAAAAGGACCTGACACCGCAAATGGAACTCATCCATTTGGTCTCCTTTGTCCAAACATCCTTTCAATCTCAGTCTTCCAGTTCTTGCCGATATTTTATAGTAAATTGCCTTCATTTTCACCCAAAGACTTACTAACACAATGCTTGCCTACCTCATCATCGTTATCACTTTTCTCACTCGAGCATCGTTGCTGGTATCGGCCACGACGACGGCGAGTGAGAGCTGTATCAGGAGTTGTTCAGATTGGTCTATCGTATTAGGGCACTGTCGGGGACAATTCGATCCCAGCCGTAAGTCGAGCGTGTCGGCTTGAAATGGGCAGCAGAGGCCAAGTCAGGAGCGCGGGAGCTCGGGTCGCAGCACGAGTGAACAGTCGAGGGCGGAGAAGGCGGAGAGACGGGAGTCGAGAGGAACACCGCTCACCTCCAGCACACCAGACCAACATCACCTACGCCTCCCAATTCATTCAATGTCTCTGTGACGGAAGCAAAGATAATGCCAACGAAATGCTAGGCTCAGAAGCTATGGCGGCTGCTGCTCAAACTTGTACAGAGTGCGTAACCACTCCAGCGATCATCGTTGAGGATCTGCAAGTGAGTATTCCGTTGTCGGCTGCTTCGCGTCACCCCCTGGTGTACCTCTCAGTCTTGAAGGTCGGGCGTAGTCAGGTGGGCAAGAGATAGCAGTGAGCTGACACCCAGACATTCTTGGGTATCTGCGTGGTACTCGCTCAGAACGGTACTGCAGCACAATCGATGGCATGGGCTCCATTCGGATACTCCATACTGACTTTCGGAGATGATGGGAAAGCGAAACAAGCAGTACCGGCAGGGGCTCTGGTGTAAATACGAGTTCTGAAGCATAGGAATGCATGTATTCGGGTTTTATAAGAGTAACTCGTAACTCGTAATTCCAAAGCGGCGGTATCCTCCGGTCAACAGGTCGCTTACGTCCATCGGACCGGAGCCAGTGCCGTTAGACGCTAACGTCTTAACTTGAATGGAAGTACACACGCTGTTCCCCCCTCTCAGTAACTTACCCCGATCAGTGAATTTGTCGCCGATCTAAAAATAGTTCGGCACATGATCATTTCCTCGCTTGTCGTACTCTCATTCCCGCTGGCGGGTACTCGGTAAATTATTCAATAATTCTTAACGCCAAAAGACGTCACCACCTTCATGTCAACGTCAACAATTGGACTCCATGAAGCCGAGCAGGGGCGTTCAACTAACTCCTAAGCGGAGTGTGGGTCTCCTGTCATCTTGATTTCTATTTCTGGACTCATGATGGGATCAAGTCTTCCGAGTTCCGGTACTCTACGAGTATATTGATTATACTATATAGGGAGGTCAAGTGCTTGGCTTTCTCCACTTTCTTACGAGTCTCCTTATACTCATACTTACGTATCGATTCCTAGTAACACGGCTATGGAGAATACGAATACAACAGCGGCTGAGAAAGCTCAAGCCATCCATCAGAGGGAGAGGGAGGATAGTGAATCCGAATCGGTCGTTCCCGATAATGGCGGGACCGTCAAGCATCCCTCTGGTATGACAGTCGACACACACTACGCCGCTCAGATCAGGCCATCGAAGTTGACTGGAAAGGGATTGACCTTCATGGCAAGTGTTTCACACTGTGATCCTTATTCAGATGGACTGATGACAGGTCACTTTTGTTGCTGGTACTGGATTCACTTTGTTCGGTTACGATCAAGGTGTCATGTCTGGTCTTTTGACGTTGAGTTCATTTGAACAGCAATTCCCCGAGACTGCTGGTGGATTCGAGGGAAATAAATCGTCGATTCTTCAATCACTTCTGGTCGCTATCTGTGAGTCCCTGTGATGATGCCCGACATGTCTCGTCAACGAGAACGAGACTAATGCATAGACGAGCTTGGATGTATGGCCGGAGCTTTATCGAATCTATACGTCGGTGATCGACTCGGTAGACGACATACAATCACATTAGGCGGTATCATTATGATCGTCGGTGCCATCCTCCAAACAGCAGCGGTAGACTACGCTATGATGCTGGTCGCCCGAGTTATCACCGGTCTCGGAAACGGTCTCTTGACATCAACAGTCCCAGCCTATCAATCCGAATGTGCCAAACCCCATCGACGAGGTCAACTAGTTTTGTTCGAAGGTTCCCTAATCACATTCGGAATCATGATTGCCTATTGGATCAACGTCGGTTTCTTTTTTCCTACGAGTTCAGTCTCTTGGAGATTCCCAATCGCTTTTCAAATCGTTTTCGCAGTCATCATGATTGTCTGCATGTACGCTTTCCGATTACCCGAAAGTCCAAGGTGGTTAGCGGCAAAAGGGAGACATGCAGAGGCACTCGCTGTATTGGCTGCTCTTGATAATAAGAGCGTGGATGATCCTAGCGTGTTGAAGACCTGGCATGGGATTTGTGATGCTGTTGCCACCGAGGCAGAGGGAGGGTTCTCGTTTGGAGAATTATTTACACATGGGAAAAGGCAGAATTTCAGGAGGACAATGTTGGGTATTGCGGCACAGTGTTTCCAGCAAATATCCGGTATCAAGTGAGTTTGAGCTCTCTCTCCCCTCTTTGACTCCTTGAACTGTCACTGATCATCCAGTCTTATCACATACTACCTCACATCAGTCCTTTCCGGAATGGGTCTATCCGACTTAATGTCCCGAGTAATCTCAGGAGTAAACGGTACATGTTACTTCCTAACCTCCCTAATCGCCATTACGATCATCGAACGAGTCGGCCGTCGACCTCTAATGTTATGGACAGCCGCAGCGCAATGTGTAACTATGGCAGTCCTCGCTGGATTATACAATATCGAACATGAAGGCAATAAGGCTGCTCAAGGAGTTTCAGTGCTGTGTTTGTTCTTGTTCAATACTTGGTTCTCGATCGGATGGTTAGGGATGACTTGGCTGTATCCTGCTGAAGTCACTCCTTTGAGGATTAGAGCACCGGCAAATGCATTGTCGACAGCTAGTAATTGGATTTTTAATTTCATGGTATGTCCCTTGTCTGCCCACTCTTCTCCTTTCCCAAACTGCGTTTAAAATCGATATAGTCGCTGACATTCAGGTTGTAATGGCAACAGGACCAATGTTTGCGAATATCCAATGGGGTACATACGCCCTATTTGCAGCTTTGAACGGAGTAGTAATCTTCCCTTCGGTCTACTTCTTCTTCCCTGAAACCAAGAAATATTCATTAGAAGATGTAAGTCCTCTTTCGTCATCAACCATCCATCTCAATCCCTATCCCCCCATCCCCACACAACCTCGCCCACGTCCTTGTTCTAGACTGACATTCAGCTCGATATCATCTTCGCTCTAGCCCATGAACAAGGTGTCTCTCCCGTTGGAATTTCAATCGCAGGAGATATTCCCGAAGCTGGTACTTCCGAAGCAGATGCTATCTTGGGTCGAAAAGTAGCTAGACCCGATATGGGCGAGAAAACTCAGAGTAGACGAGGACATTCGTTCGGAGCTAGTCGGGTTATCAGTAGGGAGAGGGAGAAGAGGAATGTCGGGCATTCAGAGAATGTTTAGTATTCGAGTTCTAGTTTCTGGGTAGAGACGAGATGTGATGGGACAGATAAGTAAGCAGTAAGAAGTAATTAAGAGGGGTTTGGAGTATGCATTCCTCTGTCTCCACTGGGTCGTTCGACAGCTTGGGAGTGGTGACGATAGACTGCCAATATGGAAACAAGATACAAGGACTTTGTTCTATACCGTATCATACTCAACCGTCACTTCGGCAAGACTTGCTGCAGATCCATTCATCAGTCCATGATCTTGTTCAAGACAAGTACTATACAGTACCTATACTTGAGTAATTCGAGTAAGATGTACATCCGATCCAATCTCATCTCATATCCCCTTGATCATCACCATCAACAACGATCCCCGCCCTCTCAATCCCGCATCACCTAGACATCCTTTAAACATTTGATCCCTTTGGACCCTTCAGCATAATTTGGTCGATCATGTAGACCCAATCTAGCGGTTGGTGAAAGGAATGATCGACATTGAGCCGCGATAGATTGGTTGATCATGTTCATCTGTCTGATATGATCTTGCCCTTCGGAAATCGTACCTCGTTGTCCTCAGCTTGGGTTGCACTCTTTGTTCTCGATTAGTCATTGACATATCATCAGTACAGTAGTCTCGTTAACAATCGTATCCGGCCTCGAGCTCTGTACAGAACTCAATTTATCCATTTTGAACTTCGTTTATCTCTGGTTAGGTTTAAACGATCACTGCTCGACAGCTCAACATCCAGAATGCACTTGACCAGATTATCCAGAATTGAAACTATCCCTTTCCCCTCTCAGCCCCGTTCTCTTCCAAACCATCCTTCAGGACTCCCACATCTCTTAATCCGTATGACCACCTTCCTCCTCCTAACCATATCAATAATCCTCCTACTCATCGCTCTCCTCTTACCCAACTCCAACACCAACGCACACCTTTCATCATTCAGGATTAGACCGGTCGACAAAATCTATGTCCCCCCTACACTCGTTTCCGTTAGTACTAGTACTAGCCCCGAGAGACCGATAGCTACTGGGATGTGGGGACAAGATGAAACTGAAATACAACCTTCGGCCATTATGAGTCCGCACAAGATCCCAGAGGGAGATATTGTTTGGTATGGAATAACTGGGCCGGAGATTTGGGTTGGACCTATGCGTGAGTTTTCAAGTCAGCAAGGAGGGGTCGAGATTGATGAGATAGAGATATGTTCGAGATCCGATATACATTCGGATGTAATCTGTACTTCATCTTCAACTCCTGCCTTTCGTGAGTTGCTTACACCCATACATCAATTTCGCATCCCATCATCCCTTCCAGTGAATAGGGATACAGCACGAGAGCAAATTGAGAAGAGGAGAGAAGCCTGATTTCCAGATGCAAGGGTTCTCCCATTCAATCACGCCGATTCCCTACTCGCCCTTCCCCAACGACCAATCTCACCAGTCTTACTACTAGTCACAGCCATCTGCGTCCTATTATCAATAATCATTCATGCCTTCTCCCTCTCCAATCTCGGAACATGCCGTCGTCGTCGTCATCCTGACTCCGACTTGATTTCGAGTCCAGAGAATGCGGTCGACTCGGAAGATCAAGCAGTATCAAGAAGCAAGCAAAGAAAACCCCATCTTGCTTTCTCCTTCCTTCTGGTAATCGGCTTCGTCTTGTCGGTGGCGGCTTCTGCTGTGGAGAGGCGATCTATCAATGACGCTCTGGAAGCTTGGGATGTATCGGCAGGAAACGATATTGGGTTAATGGCGGAAATGGGGCTTATAGCACATCGTATGTCCAGTCCAGTCCTCCCAGCGACCCCCAGTGCTCTCCGGCACCAATTGGTCACAGTGATGGTAGTGCGAGCAACTGATGCTGGTCAATAGTAATCCCCCTAATCCCATTTATCCTCTCTCTAACCCTTCTTTCAGCATATGCACCCCTCCTGCCCTATTTCACTCGAAACAGAAATCCACCGATCGTAATATCAGGCGCAGAAGTCCGTGGTCGAGCCGAAATCTCTGGTCTATTCGCCCATGTTACCGATAGCGGCAAAAAGCTCTCTGACGGTAAACCAGTATTCGCAGAGATCGATCCTGGTACCCCTAGATTATCTGTACTCCCATTACCAGATATTGTTATTGTCGCTGCCGGTGGAGTTGAGCAGTATCGCAGCTCAGAGGTAGATGGTGAGAAGGGGTGGGTGGCGGATCAGGAGTGTGACGTGGTTGTGGAGGAAGAACTGGAGAAGAAAGGGGGAGAGGTTCCTAGATCAGCAACTTCATCTCGAACTTTTGGAGTTGGCGAAGCTGTTTGATCGCGAGGTATTGTAGGTGTGATACTGTACCTAGATGGTGGCCAGTGCGTTAAATCAGATAAACTTATGATCCTATACCTGAATCCTTTCTCGACTTCCGCATGAGTGTATCCAATCAGCGGATTGTGATTGGGGTCGGAGCGGCTGGGTAGTGGTATGATACAACATGCATCCTCCTCCGTCATCACACTAGTCTTAGTAACTACCTGCCGGTCTCAACCCTGCTTTTCGAGGTGCTAATCATTAGCTCGATCTTAATCAGACTTGTCCCCGATGCAGGAGAAATCGTTCTTCATACCGATAAGGAAGATAGGAAGCCGGATCGAAAGATAGAAAAGATGTAAAGAAGGAGGAACGTACCCATCAAAGGATGTAATTGAGCCAAATAGGTGATTGCCCACATTAACCATGTACACGTAAGAGTGAGAGCGACTGATGTTCGAATGAGACTATATATCAGCGTGAGAAATACGAGCATCGATTGGAATATCGTGGAGAAGGTGGACAAGGCGATACTCCAAGTGGAGAAGAAGGGAAAGGGAATTGAAGTGTCAAGGGACTGGACTTACACTTGATTTTTGCCCTTTGGTGTCACGAACCAAGCTACGATAGCTATTGCCGCTACGACTATTCCGACCCAGATGATGTGCATTCCCCCCATTGTCGTTATTGTATAGGTGTATTGGTGTGTAGGAAAGTGGTGTACACGGACCGGTACGAAGTGAACCAGGATCAAGTCATCGAATGATACACGTGATTCTGATTCCGTTAGAAAGTTCACCATCTTCTCCTCTGTACGATCACTTGTATATTTGGTACTCTATACAACAATGACATCCCTATCACAACGACTATTACATACTTCCTTACCTCACCGCTCGAGGATTGGGGTTAGATGTATCTCCAATTCTGGCTCGAGCAGGAATTCAAACCCGACACCATCCGAGCTGGCGCTTCAAGCTAGACTTTTAATCCAGGAGGCTCCAGAGGCTGTCGTTGAGCCAGAAAGGAAATTTCAGGCTAATCAAGTATGTCCACCTTCCCTCTGCACTATTCTATACCCTTAATATCCCCCTTGTTCCCACATCTGATTTGCTCTACCGAGCAATGCCCTACCGAGCAAACACCAGAACCAATACTTATACTCAGATCTACCCACCCCATTCATTCTCCCCATCATCCCTCAACCCAACTCCATCCCCCAACGCCAGACAACCCCTTCTAGGTCCCCCCAATAGGATCGCAAAGCAGATCGACGCTTTCCATATCTCTCAATCCGACCCCCTGGATCATATTTTCAATCCAGCAATGTCTAGGGCATTCGTCAATCAAATGGGAAGGATCAAGACTAGGGCTGAAACTGGATTGACTTGGAGGAATCAACGGAAAGTAGGGAAATTGGTGAGGAGGGCTAGGGCTATGGGATTGATCTCGAGGTGGACTGATAGGGGGGTTACGGATGAGTTTAGGTAGGCTGGCGAGTGGGCGATGGGAGCGGCTTGGGTGAGCGGATGATAGCGAGGTGGCCATGTGGGTCGAGCTGGACATGATATTTGCGGTCTCATCGAATGAGGAAGTCAGGAAGGACTTGAGCGAGAGGGGGAATGAACCGGGTGAGGACGGTTGGTATATATTGAACTGGCCCTCGTGACACCTTATGGAACCTACTTCATGTATCAGCACATACTTGGCTATGGCAACCAAGACACGTATCCGGCTGAGGTAAGACTGGCGTTACGCGGACACTCAATGCCATCTAATGCACCAATCAAGACCCAGCTTGACTTGAGCTATTACTACTACTACTACTACGTCTATCGCGCTACTGCTCCCCCAATACCTTTGTCTCACCCCACGAAACGCTTCTCTTTGTCTTTTGCCTATCCCCCGTTCTGCCCATACCTCCAGATCCTTCCGCAGCTTGTTCCTCATCCATCTCCAACTCTCCATCACCATCGCCATCTTCCAATTTCCTAATTTCCTCATCTAAATCCATCTCTTCCCTCTCCCTCTTCCTCCTTTCTGCATCCACATCAACTTCTGATCCAGCCACATAGATATATTCATCCCTTCCAACAATTTGATCTGAATCTTTGAATTCCTCTGGCATGAATAGGTAGAATACCATTACTGATAAACAGGCCCCTCCGGTCAAATCGATGAGGTAGTGATGAGAGAGATACATTGTTGCCCACCATAAGACACCTGTATATGCCCAGTAGGCTGGTTTTAGGGACGGGAAGAAATGAGATAGGAATAGAGCTTCCATTACTGCTGAGCCAGAATGTAGGGATGGGAATGCTCCGAATACTAGGGGAGCGGCGCCGAAGGTATTTGCGTAACCGTGAGTACCGAATACTCGATCGATTCGAAGTAGTCCTCCGGGTGATCCTGGCATTTGATAATTCGCAGGTGTTAGACCATGGATGATTTCGTACCCTTGTTATTAGCGTCTCATAGAGATCAAAGGCATATCTAGTTCAAACGTACAAGGAGCAGAACAAGGTAACAAGATCTGAGTAACGACTCCACAAAGGTTCATTAACCCAAATGCCCTTCCCCAATATTGTATACTCCCCTTTGGTCCAAAAACCCATAATACAGCCGCAATGATGAATGGGATAGCGAAGTGCAGTACTCCATAAGGTAACCAAGCAATAACATCCAATACTGGATGAGTGAATCTCGTTTGTAGATCGGAAATATTGGCGCCGTACATTACAGATTCCAATGCCGGTAGGAGATTAACGTGAATCTTGGGTCGAGAGTCGGAAGGGATATATCTGGCGCAAAAGAAGGTGACTAGCCATGCGAAAATAGGAGAAGCGGGCCAAACGAATTGACCAGTGATTGGTAACATACAGGCCGTTGCCCATGTGAGGACGATAAAGTATTTGAGGATAGAGTTCATCATGTATAATGAATAGATCGATGCGCAAGCCATTCCAATCAACGGCATTGTGTTTGAAAAGGTGAACTTGTGCGATTTGATTTTCTGGACAGTCTTGCTTGGATCACGCGAGAGGTCGAGTCGTTGTAATGCCGCTGTTACGTGTAGGATTAATGGAGTGAGGAGGTGTGTCGGGATTTGAAAGACCCGAGTGATGCGGACTAGAGGAGCGAGAATGATCCTTGGCACCGAAGGTGATGGACCCGAGGATGTCCGTGAGGACATTGCTGGCCGGGTCGACATGATGGGTGAGTGGTGAAGTGAATGCAAGGAAGGGAATCGGCTACTGGCAATGCAGTTCGAACTGTTCAAGTAAACGGAACTATTTGTGCAACTCTCTTGACGCGCCAGTAGCCATGTCATGGTCGAGGCCATGGCCATCATATACCTCACGAACCACAAACCATTACTTCAAGACATGCATACTTCATTCATCCACATAATCAATGGGTCCTTAGCTAGAGTTTCGCCTTCAACTCCTTAGCTTCACCATCCCTTCAACCAGACTTATGTCCACATTCCTCAAGAACCTCTTTAATGCCTTTAACAACCCTCTCCAAATCACCCCTCTCACTCTCTACAGCCGTAACGCCCATATGTCCAATTCGGAAGTATTCAGTAGCAATAGCTTTATGTAATCCACCAGCACATACGATATCTTTCGCAGCTAATTTTGGTAGGATGTCGGCGGCTCCTAGGCCTTTTGGGTATTTTACAGCAGTCATTCCATTTGCTCCGATATCTTTGCTCTTGTGGACGAATGTGAGGCCGAGAGAGGTTAGGGAATCTTTCATGTAGGCTGATGCTTTTTTGTGGGCTTCCAATCGCTCGGAGAATGAAGGCGATGATTGGGTGATTGATTTCAGAGAGGCGTTTAGGGCGTATACTAGTTGAACGGGGGCTGGGTGTTAGCGATACGTCCATGCCATCAAAGAATGTGACGAAGTAACGACGCAGAGCCCAGGAACAAAGGGGAAGTGTGTAGAAGATATTGAGACGATGACTCACGAGTAGCAAAGTACTTTGGCTGCCCAGCTTCATAAGCCTGCATAATCGGTCCCCATCTCTGCCAATTAATGTAATAACTCGCAACCCCCGTTTTCCTAGAGTTGGTAACGTCAATAGCCCTCTTAGAGGCCATGACAACACTTAATCCAGGAGGAACACCTAATCCCTTCTGAGTAGCTGAGATAACGACATCGAGTCCCCAATCATCGAATCGGATCTCTTCAGATGCGACTGAACAGACTGCGTCCAAGATGATCAAGGTGTCGGGGGAATGGGTTTTGACGAGTTTGGAAATCTTGGCGGCGGGGGATAAGACTCCTGTGGAAGTGTCGACTGACTGTCAGCTTTTTGTTCGTTTGTGGTTGTTAGACAAGGGAATGGAGAACAGACATACCATGGGTGATGGTGATGACTTTGTATTTCTTTGATTTCAAAGCCTCGATAATCTCATCGTCGCTGCAAAGTCAGTACTCCAGTCACAATACCCGATCATGCAGTCGCAGTGTAAAAGAAAGTAGAAAGCAGCTTACGTAGGAACAGATCCGACCTCAGCCTTGATCTGAGTAACCTTAGCACCATAAGTCTCGAGACTAACATCAGCTCAACTCCACTACGGCCCCAGCTCCAGCAGAGGGGAGACGTACCAATCAGCAAAAGCGTCTCCGAAATACCCAGTATTCAAGACCAAAGCATCATCCCCTTGTTCAATCAAGTTGGCGCCAACAGCATCCCATCCCATCGTTCCGGATCCGGCGATTAGGAAAGGTTGGTTCCCCTCTTTTTCTGCGTACAAGACTTGTCGTAGCATTCGAAGACAATCTCCGAATACTGGGATGAATGCCGGAGAGACATGAGATGTTCCTGGAGTCGCATTGGCGAGGAGGACCGGGTCTGAGAATTCAATTGGGCCGGGAATGCTAGGACCGTTAGTATGATGGTATTGACTTCTCGAGAGTCGTGGGAGTGGACGGGGACTCACACCAAGAGCTTGTGGGGTGCTTGTTTGAATTCAGACATTGTTCTAATAGCTAGTGATTTTGAGGTCGATCGTTGAAGAATTCTGGTAGCTAGTCTGGTTGTTGTAGTCAACCTATTCAACATGTATGTACAATGGATAAGGTGATTGGATAGACTATATGCTTACTAGAGGAGAGGAGTATAGAGTATCCGGCAAACCCCGGCCGATATCACTCCGAGGCGAGGTAAGGTAGATAGCCGTGAGCCGTGAAACGTGGCAGCCACGTGGTCGACGAATCAACTTCTTGTCCATGATGCTCTACGCTCTAGCATGATATCTCGATAGCAAGTACAGTTCGGGACTACTGGGATGTTCAAGAAGCCACTAGCACATCAATCGAATGCGACCCCGCTTAGGTCGTCCGCCCGTCGCCAGCTACTTGCGAGCTTGACGGCGCAGTACCCGTCTCTTATCCCCAAGGAGGATGTAGAGAGCACAGGTCTGAGCGCGAAGGAGGTCGGTAGGATGGTTCTGCCAGATGGAATCAGGACCACTACATTCGAAACGAGTGGCGGTGTTGAGGGTGTAAGTATCAACTCGCTAATCTAGCTGGAAGGGCTGATCAGCAGCAATTCTGGTTAGATCCTGATACTGGTGATGCCCTTTGGATGTCGGCATTCGTTAAGTTCGGTGATTCAAGGGAGCTCATACCGACTTGTAAGCTCCCATCTAGCTCATAGCTCAAATATAGTATCCCTTCTATCTCTACCGCTCCCATATCCACCACTACCGATAATAGAACTGCATAATCCAATCCCACCACCAATCTTAACAGGCGCCCCGCTGTTCATAGCAGCAGTTAAGAATTTGAGGGAACCTTGGTTATTACCCGACGTACCAACTGGATCTCTCGTGGCATTCACTACATTCTCTTCTTCCTTTTTATCAGATTCTGATACTGGCAAACCGATTGTAGAGGTCAGATACGTTGGTGTAGGGAGGGTAGTTGCGGAAGGAGGGATGAGGGGGGCTGTTGAGCGCCGGAAACAGGTATTGGATGAAGGAGTGGATAAGGATGAAGGGAGGTTCTGTGATGTTTTGTGCATCATCGGTGATCAGTACGTATCAAATTGGTCTCTTTGTCCACCCCTGCCTCCCTACCTTAACTCACAACCCACTTCTACGAATCGTGAGCTAATGTCAGTCTATGGGAATCCAGCTCGAAACCGAAATTGCAACCTTTCCAACCTTCCCCTCCAGTTTCGCCTCTCGCACCCAACCCCAACGCGGCCCGTCAGGTAAAGACGGAAGCTGGTCCGTCCCGCCCTCGAATCATTACAAATACAACAGGTACATCAACCGAAATAGACGCACCGATGCAACAACTGGGAATCTCCCAAGAAACCAAACAACAATTGACGCCCTCTGAAATATCAACTCTACTCTCTTTATCACTACTACAATCACTCCAATCACCACCATCTATACCAATCCCGGCATCTCTGCTGTACTCGGCACATGTATTACCGAATCGTCCGGCGTATATACCATTGGCGAATCGGGATGATGTAGTGATTGCTAAATCTGAATGGAAGAAATTGGGGAAATGGATGAAGGAAGTTAGTAAAGAAGGGTTAATCAAGATCAAGGAGACCAAAGGGGAGGTTATCGTCATTTCGTATGTCTGGCCCCCTGAATCTTCTCTTCTCCCCTTCATGTTGTCTTAGCAAGAACAAGAAGAGTATAACTAATTAACAGGATCGACTCCAAACATCCTGCTATCGATAACCATGGCCCTCATGTGACTATCGCAGAGGAGGAACTTAAAGCATCCAAGAAAGCAGCTAGAGAAGCAATAGCCCAGCAAGATCAACCCGGGACCAGCGGAAGTAGCGGTGGTGCAAAAGGAAAGGGTAAAGAGGTAGTGATTGAAGAAATGTGGAAACCTAGTAGTACGAGTATTCAATTCTGGGAAGCTTGTGGAATAGAGTGAGTCCTGAAGTTGCTTTTCGCTATCCTATCCACTTTCAATTTCATTTCCATTTCCGTTCTCGCCACCAAATCCCTAAACGAGAGCTCTACACAGATTCGAGTGGGAATTAGAACCGAACTAACAAGTAGTAAAACCAAAAACCATCCTCCGACATTGATCAAATCCGCCCTGGAGCAATATGCGACAACCCACAATCTCACTGACCGGGCTGAACCTCGTTATTTATTGTTAGATGAAGAATTGGGAAGGGCTTGTGGAGTCAAGAAACCTGTCCCGGGGACTAAGATGTCGAGAGATGAGATTCTTGGGAAATTAAGAGGTGGAGTCGTTTGGAGTACGAGTATTGGGGGTGTTGTCAAGTAAGTCATGTCGTATCATTTTCCATATGTCTAAGACTGTGAAGTGCAAGTACCACTGCCGAACAGGTTGAGGTTATATAGACCAGTAAACGGAGTCGGATCAGATACATGGAGCTGACATAGCAGAAAAGGAACCCTATCCCCAATCCTCCTAACGCCCAAAGTAAGGGCAGGTCGAAAAACAATTACGTTAATTCAAAACCTCGAGACATTCTCTATAAACCCCCAAGAATTCGCTGAAGAACTCAAGAAACTATGTGCGGGATCTACGACAGTGAATCCCTTACCTGGTGCTGCTACGAGATTGGGGCTAGTGGAAGTGATGGTCCAGGGGAATCAAGTCAAGGTGATTACGGGGGTTTTACTTGAGAGGGGGGTTCCTAAGAAATGGATCAAGGAGGGTAAATAGGGTAGGGTGTGAAGTGGAGTGTATAGTATAGTATCGCTCGTCATTTTCTACTCTTTACATATTGTGCATATACCCCTACAGTGTATGACTCTTGCGTGGTGAGCAATAAGTATAATATCATACAAGGCATCAATACAACATTCCATCAATGCGCAAGAATCACAATCCCCCTACAATCTCCCCCGCACCATCGGTCTCGTCCTTTTCCTGTAACTTCGACTTCGATTTCGGTTTCCTAGGACTAGATTTAAACCATGATCCAAACCTTCTCCCACTCCCACTTCCAGTCCCCTTCTCCTCTCCCTCTTCTTCTTGCTTTAATCGTTCCGCATCCCTAGCCTTTTTCAATGCATCCCTTGCTCGACTCCTATCTTGAGAATTCGAGAAGAAAGAGGCTAAAGCTACCCAGATCGTTAGGCCTCCGACGGGAGAGTGGGATTGGGAGTCGTCCATCCTATCTGCCATTAAAGCTAGGTTCCGAGCTTCGCTCTGGGGATTAGCTTGGAACATTTACAGGACGAGAGACGAAAGGTAGGGGTATGTGAGATGGAGTCCGATCGCGCTGCGATTGATCGTGGCAAGTTCTGAGCCAGAACGAGCGGGTGATGGTGAATGGAGGCCAGATATAGGTATAAGAGAGAAAGAGGAGGAGGAACGGCAAGAGCAGATATGGCAAGCAAAGAGGACTCACGAAATCCCTTCTTGAGACGATAGCACTAGGAGGAGGAGCTTCCCCATGTAACGCCCATTCCCAACTCCAACTCTGATCCATCAATCCTTTCTCTTGTCCAATCCCATCAGTCTCCCACCCATTATCTCCATCACTGTCTTGCGGACTTCCATTACCACTCCCACTCCCATGACCATGCTTCAGACGATCTTCCCATAATCTAACCAATTTCTTCCCATCCCTCTCTTTAGCCATTTTCAAATTCTTTTTACGGTGTTTCTCGACAGAATGAGCGGCTCTGTGGAATTTCTTGTCCCATAATTTCTGACCGTTTAGGTATCGCATAGCCTGGCCTTCCTTGATGACTCCTACTTCTTCACTTGGCATTGTTAAAGCGGCTAATTCAGAAGATGGTTCCAAGGGTCTGCAAACTCCTATAGTGGATACTCGTTCTCGGATCATGTGGTTGGTGAATGGCTATTTCGTCAGCTCCTTTCTCGACGTGTAAATACGATATGTAGCAACGGGGAGGGGATGTCACTTACGTTTTCACCATTGTATATACCAGAATGACCAGCTTCACCAGGTTTAGCCCTTGAATCTTTTGAAGCATCTTCAACGCCAAATCTCGGTCCAGCATCATCACCTGGTGGTCCAGTTCGAGCTCTCACTGGGGGAAGTGATCTACTCCCATCCGCTTCCTCAGTCTCAGCCTCAGCCTCGGAATCGGTAGGTGGACCAGAGATATCCATCCCAACACTGGTAGAGCGTGAGGTGCCTCCACTATCATGAGATTCCCTCCGACCAGCCGATGGTATCGATAATGTATCCGTCTTCAGGGTATCGGATCTTTCAACAGGACTGAGAGCTCTAGGACTAGCGGCTATCTCCAGACTCGTCATAGTCATTGATAAAGGTTCAGTATACACCTTTGATGATGGTCTTGATAATTTTGAATTTGAAGGTGTATTGATATGTAAAGATCCGGGAGCTTGAGGTGTACAAAATCGAGCAAAAGAGGCTATTGCCCTGAATAAACCTCGAGCAGGGGTGGTCATGGAGAAGAGCGGGAGATCGTGGCATGTTCCATCGTATATCTGGAAATGGACATTCGTGGGACCGTATCGATCTTCAATACCATTCAGCGAGGGGAGTTGTTGCCTGACTTCGGGGCGGATGGGGTATGCTCCTGGGTTTGCCGCTTTATGCGCACTAATATAATATCAGCGAGCTTTCTAATGCTGGAGTGTATAAGACTCACATATAGGTAATCTCATCCCTTAGGACTTCATTATCTCCAGCACAGATGAACAGAGGTGGTAATCCACCCAGATACCCGAGAACAGGCGATACCCACGGATGAGATAATTGAGCATTTGTCGCATATAGCTGAATTTGAGTATCCACCATCACCGTCTCCTTCTTCCCAGCAAGCTCAAGGGGTGTATCACATTGAGCTAATGTCGTTGGTCCTTTCCCGTCATCTCTTAAGGTATCCCTCTTCTCCAAATTCTCAAATAACAATCCAGGGTTCGCGATGGAAGTAGGTCCATTCTTAACCTCCTTGCGAGGGGATGGATGGTGTTCTAAATTCCCCCGATCCCCTGAAGGATGTAATGTGCCTCCTTCATCCTTCGCCGTAGTATTGGGGTCTTGATGAGATGTTTCCAGTCGAAGTGATGGATCGCCTGCGGAATCTCGTTTTCGAAATGCTTTCTCGAGATCGTCCGCGTCGTCTGGATGATCTCGATGAAGGAATGACAGACTGCGATGTCGAGCTTCACCATTTTCATCTTTTGACGAAGAGGTCTTTAGGTGATGTACGACTTCCTTAACTTTGGTTCGCATACGGGATTGCATCACTTCCGTGAGTTGGGGTGGGGGTGGAGGCCAGAGCGAAGAAGGTTTCTGAAATCAGCTCACTCCAGCCGCGAGTGGGTGCGGGAACGTACATGGATGAAGCCAAATGGTGGAACGATATCCTATCATCAGCTCTGCTCATTAACTCACACGTACCGTAGCAGTATTCTCGAGGATGCTCGGGAAACTATGGGTTAAATCAGACCACTACTATCAGCTCACCCCTCAAATCCTGACGGTATGAGAGAAGGCTTACCGGACTGATGAGTATAGCTCCAGCAGGCAGTGTCAATCCCTCCGTATCCCTCAGGATTTGCAGTAAAGCAAGACAAAGACCGCCACCAGCAGAATCACCGGCAATCACCAATTTCTTCGGATCGACCGGCGAATGATTAGCCCCGGGAGGAGGATTTACGAGATAGAGGTATGCCGCTAGACAGTCTTGAATAGCGCATGGAAAGGGGTATTGCGGTGCTTCTGTTTATCAGTGGAGTTGACGTGGGGACATACTCCTATAGTTGACGGCGAAACAGCGGCCTCGCATTTTCCGAGCGTGTCGCCAGATTGTATAACGGTGGGTGTTTATTGAACCCCAATAGTAGCTGTTATCAGCTGGGATATAGGTCATAGACGTACGCTCCACCGTGAACTGCTTATCAGCAACGATCATACCTGAAACGAAACACTCACTGTAAAGCATACACCTTAGATCATTCGTCTCTTCTTGAACTAGCTTTAGCTTCATCGGCACATGTCACTCACAGTCTTCATCATCATCTTCATCGTCCGCTTGATCGTCATCCAGTCTAGTCGCTGGCTCCTGCTCCACCTCTTTTTCCTTGCCCTTCTTACTCTTCTTACTTTCCTTATCCTTGTCCTTATCCTTGTCCCTCATAGACCCTTCCTTGGCTTTCTGGTAGTCCTTCCAATCTTTCTTCAGTATGATCCACTCCCCTTCCACCCCGGGTCCAGCACGGACTTGCCACCATTTAGTACCTCCCGCAATCTTGTATGCCATCTCTTCCCCTCCCATTGCCTTTACTAGGTATTCGGCAGCGTGGACCAAGGTGCGCTGGGGAATACAGACTCGATGAACTCCTACCCAGGGCGGAGCTGGTGTTTTCACAAGACCAAACCGTTGTAGTGCAGCTACCGGGTATCGGGTTGCTGTTTCTAGGAATGTCTGTTGTCAGTTCTGCAACTCGGTCGTGAGCTAACCTTCATCAAGATAAATGCTATGTTGTCAGCTGAGCTCTGAGCTCTAGGAGCGTAAGTATGAGCTCACCCTCATCATACATCAAATCATCAGCCCTAGCTTCTTTATGATGCCCCTTGGACCCTTGACTCGGGTTCAAGAAATGCTTAAACAGCGTCTCCAGTACCAGCGGACCAGCTACGCGTTAATCTCGGTCACGGTTTTCACTCGAATTAGGAGTGCGAGAGCGGACGTACCCATCGCCAGCACTTGAGGGGTCAACATGTCCGGCATTGTGCAAGTTCTTCACTGGATTGCGCGGCCAGTGTCCAAGGTGATTACAATTGACGGACACACTAATAAGCATGGCGACGTCGGTCAGCTCTTTGTTAGCGGTGCGCTATTTCCAGATCCGGGGTAAGTTGCGGGGACAGCCACGTGGTTCTGCTCTGTTCTTGGCGCCTAGACCCTCTGCTGGTGCATAGACTGATCTGATGGAGTTACGATAGACCAGACCTCCAGCATGCTGACGAAGGAGGATGATATATTGAGCGGGAAAATGGGGGTATCTGGTCCAAAGACCTGCTCCATTTACATTTTGGTGAAGTGTACTGAAATCGAGTGGGCGAGCTTGTTTATTGCGAGTTCATGAACAATGACGCCGGTACCTATTGAGCTTGCGAAAGAGATACGACAGCGTCGTCATTTCTCCACATCGTCCGTCGACGCCACAGGTCTGGATCAACCAAAAGTGTCTCGCTCCAAACACTCGCAGGCTCGAAAGCCGATGTCCCTGGTCGGGTTTCGGCGTCCGCCGTGTGCCTTGTGGCCCTTTGGATCTGGGATAGAAAATGATCAACGAATCTGGTCGCGCCGACAGAGGACGTTCTTGGACCTGGTAGCCGCCACTCGGGACCTGCGGACCTGTGTGCTCTTCCATACTCCCGGTGCTGGTGATCAATACGGCCATCACAATTGAAGTTTCAGGGGCAGTGGTGTAACGTAATTTCCAATCGATATTCATTTCGTTTAACCTTCATCCCGGCTTCTTGTAATTCACGAGTAACGTCATTATCTCATTGTACGTGTTCAAGTACATATTTCACGCCTTTGAGAAAAAGCAGTCGCTCAAGGATCCAGTGTCTGCTGCAGTTGCTCGAGCAAGATGAAAGCTGTAGGATCTAAGAATGTTGAAGAGCCTGGAGCACGCACACCGGTGTTTGAAATGGTAGTGCTTGGCTCAGGAGGAGGACCATTGGAAACGGATTGCTCTGGGTGAGTCTGTCGTCAAGTGTCTTCGATGAGTGACTAATGTATAGCTACCTACTCAAGCCATACAACTCGGGCTGGGAAGAGGGCATGGTCTCGCTGGAAGGTGGTAAGTCCAAAGTCGTTCTTATCCATTGTTGACAATAGGCTCTGGACTAGGGGCATTGGCAGCACTGCTCGAGACGAAGGAGAAGGAGATGTTTCCAGAAGTCAAGTTCCCGGCAGAATACAATACAGCAATCTTCAAGGCTGCATATCTATTTTCATACCTAACGTACGTGACCTAACGTCAGCCTAAGCTGACGGCAGATGCTATCTTATCACCCACGCCCACCTCGACCATACGTTATCCCTTATCATGTTATCTGGCTCAGTGCCCCCTCGACCAACTATCGCCAATCACTCGCAACCTCCCATCCCGCCAAAAATCCCAATAGACACCAATTTACCTCCCAAAGGAAGTGGGAAGGCACCTAACGAGGCAAAAGCTGTTGTACCTGTGTTTGGCACTAAAGAGACCTTGGAGAGGTTGGCTTCAGCTTATGGAGGAGGACTATGGCCTGAGCTGGGACATTGGGCAAGCTGGCAAGTTACGGAACGAAAACAAGATGAAGGCAAGACGCGGAGTAAAAAGAGGAAAGCTGCGACTCTAGTTGAAAAGGTTGAGCCGGCCACCAACGCTTGCGGAGTTGCCCTTACACCGTATGTGCAGCACCTGCGAAGTTGTAGTGTCACGTAGCTGATATCAGACTCAAACCATCCGAGATACATCGCCCTCTACATCCTTGTTTGCCCATCACCACCCTCACCTACCCTGTCGCTCATGGCTGTACATCTCACGGATTATATGAATCCTCGGCCGTCTTTGTTCGGTATGATCCAGCAGCTATCTCTGATGAGCTAGAACCCGAAGTGGGCCAAGGCGAGGGGTATCGCGAATTCCTGTTCTTTGGGGATGTGGAATCGGATTATCGGAAAAAGGGAGATGAGGATGTTGGGCTAGTGAGCAAGGAGGGGGCCGCTAAGATGAACAAGACTATATGGGAAGAAGCGGCTCGTGGATGGGATGTAGGAAGACTGGCGGGAATATTCGTATGTCCATCTCTGCGAGAAAAAGCTGATGACAGATTGAGTGTTCGTACGACTCCGATCGTCCGGCGGCATTGATGTTTGGTCATATATCTCCGCCTGGATTATATCACGAGCTCAAGCATCTCGCTGGTATGGTGAAGGCGAAAGAGACGAAGAAGCCACTGGACGGGCTAAAAGTATTCGTCACCCACATCAAAGAAGCGTTAATACCCCACCCGTCGGGCAAAACAGCTCGGAAAAGGATATTGTCGGAATTGGAGTTGTTAGAGGAAGAGGGTCAGCTCGGTGTCGAATTCGTCGCAGTTCACCGTGGGGATCGTATATGTGAGCCAACCACTTCTCTGTACTCCTATGCTCACGAGCAGTGATATAGCGATTGCCACGTGACGTCCTCCCGATGATCTACCTCGCTTACGGCCGGGCGACAGCCAGGCACACCGCAATTTCCGGAATCCGCGTCGCGCCAAGGTCCGGCCGGCTGTTGTCCACCTTATGTCCCTATGCAATCTTTTTCTACGTGTCGGTATCGCACTAAGGCCAATGATCGAGCATGCATTATCTTGACTTTCTATCTAATCCCCTTCACTCGTGAGCAGTATGAGCATTCAAGAAAAGCCCATAGCAGGACCCTCTCGCAAGAGGGCCAACTCGATCCCGATTCGACGTATATCATCACTCGAGACTTCCTTGGCGGCTCCATTGACACGTCTGCTTTCGCATCCTGATTCAACACTAGTCAATCCAGCTATTGGAAACCTCCGTTCGACATTACCTCCAATCGCGCATACACCGAATGCTTCGCGCCCTGCGTCTCCGCACTCGAGTGTGGAAGATTCACCGTATCCTGGATCGGGGACGCCTGAGGATCCTTATCTAGTCGATTGGCTGGATGATGAGCCGGCAAACCCCTACAACTGGCGTCCAGCATTCAAATGGACGACGATGGCTATCATTGCTATCTCGACATTATGTATTTCGTTCGCGAGCAGTAGTTACTCATCGGCCATCCCAGATATAATGAAGACGTTCAAAGGGACGACGCAGGAAGAGGGAATAGCGGGATTGAGTTTATACGTTCTCGGTATGTCTTTCCTCATCCCAATGACGAGAAGAGTACTGATTACAGGCTTCGGTGTAGGTCCCTTGGTCTGGGCACCAGTTTCGGAGATGTTGGGTCGTCGATGGGCATTTAACGCTTCATACCCATTATTCGCAATCTTTAACATGGCCGGCGCCTTATCGACAAATCTACCCATGATTCTCATTGTCAGATTCCTAGCGGGGACGTTCGGAAGTGCACCATTGACAAATGCTGGTGGGCAAATTGGAGACATGTTCGCTGCGTATGTCTCCTCAGTTTCCCTTTGGATATCGTCCCAAGGAGATATGCTAATGGGTAGTCACGAACGAGCCCTCGCTACAACGGTATGTGCTTTGCTGTAAATCAGAGTCGCCAAATTCACAGCTAAAATTTTTAGCTGTTTGCCCTTGCACCGTTCCTCGGGCCCGTACTAGGGCCCATTGTGGGTGGATTTGTGGTGGAGAAGCATGGATTTAGATGGGTGTTCTGGGTACAATTCATTTTCGCCTGGTACGTCCGTTTTTTTTACCTTTCCCTTCTCTCTCATTTTTGGTTTTTTACTTGGTCTTTTGGGGAATCTTCTGACATTCAGCGTGATGCTCACTCTATCGGCCCTGTTCGTCCCAGAGACGTTCGCTCCCACACTACTGAGAAGGAAAGCAAAGAGACTGCAAAAGGAAGCGGATGCTCTGGGAACAGGAGAGGTGTTTATCAGTAAATTCGACAAAATCGTAAAACCCAGAAGCGAGATTATCAGGGTTGGCATGAGTCGACCATTCGATATGATGTTTAGGGAATTGATCGTGGCTGCCCTGGGGATCTATGGTGAGTCCCAAGAGCACCATTGCAGGACATTTCGCTGACCATCAGGCGCCTTGATTTACGGTATTCTATATGTAAATCCATTATGCCACTGGTTCCGAGATACAAGCTGACCTGATAGCTATTCTTCACCGCTTTTCCCTTGATCTTCCAAGAGACACGAGGCTGGTCACGTACGGTTTTTCATCCAATTTTGCCACCCACGCTGACATTCAGCCGGTATCGGAGGCTTAGCATTCCTCGGAATCGGTATCGGTCTTATCATTGGCGTAGCCCTCACACCTCTCCAGAATTACTATTACGAAAAAGCCCGAGCTAAGACCCAACCTGGAGAATCAGTCCCACCCGAAGCCCGACTCGAAGTATGCTGTATCGGTGCCGTTATCTTGCCCATAGGCTTGTTTGTCTTCGCGTGGACATGTACGCCGAATGTTCATTGGGTTGTACCCATCCTAGCATCGATTCCGTTTGGTGCTGGGTTCTTGTTGATCTTCACGGCTATCAACAATTACATCATCGACAGTTACACCTTATACGCCGCCAGTGCTCTAGCAGCGAATGCAGTGCAGAGGAGTATATTGGGGACGATCTTCCCGCTATTCTCGATAAAGCTATATAAGGGATTAGGCTTGAATTGGGCTGGAACTTGTAAGCCCCTCCCTTCGTTCCTGTTCCTTCGTAACGGCATACTGACCAGACAGTAATTGCATTCCTTGCATTGATCTGTACACCCTTGCCATTTCTATTCTACAAATATGGCCCTCACCTACGTCGCAAGTCGAATTACGCACCTTCCAAGCCATTCGAAAAGACTATGACGACTTCAACGGAAGGTGAGAAGGATGATGAGAGGACAGTCGTCGGAGGATTGGAGCCGGGGATGTTACCCACTGCTGGAGAAGATCATGGACGAACGAAAATGACGGTATAAATCATCTATAATGGCATATCATATAGAGCCTATAGAAACATGTAAATATCCACATTCACACCCGATTATCTACAAAATGGTATAGCTACAGCATCTGACAGTCAAGACCTTGTCGTCACTTCTTTCGGCGATTGGAAATCGCTAGTAATTCTTCTGTTTCGATGGTCTTTCCACCTTCCTCCCTCCTCATTGTTCGAGTGAAAACATCTCGGGTATCGGTCGCGCCTTGGTATTTGAAGCCTTCCCTTGTGAGTCTATCGGCCCTGGTACTTCGGCGAGGTTTTAGCGGCGGAGATGGTTTCAAGGTCGATTGTTGCGACGGACGAGAAGCACGTGTAGTCTGTCGAGTTGAAGTCAATTCTGGCGAACCTGTTCTAGGCTCCTTTCCGTTTATGTCTTGATTCTTTCTCGTGCTCTCCAATTCCGATTCGGCAGCAGCCTTTTTCTTCATGTTCTCCTCGGTCAAAGCATTTTGAGAAAAGGGAGACTTCTTGTCTGTTTGGGAGCCCGCTGTGCTGCTCCTTCTGCCACCGGTCCACCTGCTGACCTCTGTCACGGGTGTCCTGGGGTCTCTCATGTCTTTCGGAATGTATCTCTGCGACATAGTTCTATGTCAAGACGAGTCTGTGATGTGTGTAGGAAGGCGAAGGTATTGATAGTGGGATGAGTGGGTGGCAAAAGATGGATTCAAACGCTGGCCGACGCCCGCTTTTATATTCTCTAGGCTGGGAATGATCGCCCCACTTTCACATAAGTGCTCCTTTCACGCTTCTGATGCGAGAAATCGCAGCGAGAGCCCTGTCCACATTTGACTCCACTTGCCCGAGCAGAACAAAGATAGTTAGTCAAACGGTGTTGACGGTACGGCCACCAATTCGACTGAACAAAGGACAAGGGCGAACACCGAGACGTATATCTTGCGCCCCCGTATATGGGAGAACAGCCTGAGGTGTAACGTACGAAATACCTAGCAGTCACGGTCATTGTAGTCAGATTGCCAAAGTCACCACGTCCGTTGATCTACTGCACAAATACATGCCAATTTCTTCACATGTCTGTCACTCGTCTTCTATACACATGGAGACCCCCTAACACCCTAAGAAATCTTTATCACTTCACAGTCAATCAGTGCGGCGTAATATAATCGCCGAGTCTGTTCAAGAAGGATCTCGAGCTTCTTCGTTCACGACTGGTCCTTCCCTCACGGCCAGATCTCCTGTAGTCGCTTCCTCCGTCGCGTCTGCCTGTCTCTCGCGCATCGGGATCTTCTGGATATTGGCGATATCTGTCTTGTGATCGCTACAGGATTTCAGTCGGCACCAAAGTAATTACGCCACGTAGACTCACCCTTCTCGGGGAATAGTCGTGGTCAGACCGTTGTGTGGTATCTGGTCTTCGAGTCCTGCTTCTCGATCGAGTCCTGCTCCTCGATCTAGATCTCTGACCAGATCTATGATCTCGATCTCTAGGTTGCTCCCGTCCATATCCCGTTGCATCAGTGATCCCTCGAGATCTGCTTCGAGACCTTGCGTTTCTCGCATGCCTTTGGGCATTCTCGTTTGCCAACTCACGTGCTGCTCGGACTCGCTCATCTTGCACATGTCGATCTTGTTCCTCCTCCCACGTCTCTTCTCTGTCATATCGTGGTGCATCCTGTCTTCTCTGCCCTCGGCCCAGAATGGAAGGCGGCATCTCGTCCGGGTAAGTGGGTTCGACGTATGTCGACCAGCGCCCTGATCGAGCGCTAAATGGAGGAAGATCTCGAGCGTCCTGGTAGTACTCGTCCCCCTTTCTGGAGTAGGGCTGGTAGTGGCGGCCAAGTCTGTCCCTGTCTGACATGATGGTTGAAGATGAATGACGGCGGATGAAAAGGGGATGCGGAGGGGTACAAGAGAAAGAATCACTCAGCTCATCCTTTTTTTTTTTCATATCCTGTACTCTCGACTTGCGAAGGCCGTCTGGAAGACCTCATGCTGATAACAAGGCGTGACGGTGTGGGCGGCTTCGTAAAAGGCCAAGACCCAAGGATCCGCCACGAGCTTGCTTGGGGCCTTGCCTCGTATCCTCTCAGATCAAAGATAAGCTGACAATGAACTTCCTTTTCCCCGAGCCATGGTCAAAGGAGAGCAGACTGGATAAGGGATCGGCCTCTTTTCACCACTCCTTTCACATGTGTGTCGAAACGTGATGCGAATGATTGACTCTCGTACCCATGACGCCACGATTGCGTGATAATCGTTGCTTGCACTATCGCCACCTTGCATGCTGGGATTGAGGGGGGAAAGCCCTCATTTTCCACAAGGATCCAGCGCACGACCAGACGCAGGGATGATCAGTCCCTGTATTTCGAGGCACAAGATATCTGGCGGGGTCAGGACTGGAAATCGCCTGACACATGTCACCAAGCCTCGCCATTCCGGTATGTATACACTCACATAATCCATTCATCCTGTACACAACACAAACTTCTACGAAGATCCCGAATCAGGTCTGGTCCCTTGCGACAAAAGGTTTATCGAGCAGCCCTTGCGCTGCCAGCGGCAATCACAATCCCAAAATATCTTTCCCCTTCTTCATTACTCCCTTCGCAAGCCTTTCCAGTGTACTTGGCGATTTGGATCGACTCTTTGATCTATGTCGCCTTCTGTGGCTCTCGTAGCTCGTTTCGCCTCGTCTTTCACTCTTCCTCCTCCTCCTCCTTCTTTCGTCATCTTCTTCGTCTTCTCGCTGATATCCCCTGTTCCTCGAAGGTTGACTCCTCGGCTAGATTCAATTAGCCAACATGCGTTTGTTATCATTCATGTATATAAACTCACCCTTGGGTATTCTTCTTGTCGCTCGGATCGAGATGGCATGTCCTTGAAGTATGCGTCATTGGTTGGCAGTCTCGATTGTCGAATATGTTCGTTCGACAGATGTCTGTCTTCATCTCTGAAGGTGGAAGTTCTTCTCGGCGGTCGGCTATTGGCTCTTGTGTTCCTCGAAGCATCGGCTTGTGCTCTGGCGACTCTTTCATCGTGACGTCTCTCCTCAGACAAGCTTCTCTCACTCCTGCCACGCCCGGAGTGGGTGATCTTGTCGTCTTCAATGCGACCAGAACGCCTCCTGCCGACAGCATCGTGGCTTCCTCCTCGTTCAGCGTCGGCGTAGTCGTCCCCGTACCTTGGCCCCGACACAAGGGAACCGGGAGCAGGTCGACGGGTCAAAGCTGCAGACGGGACATTAATTGGTCGTCGATCGTCGTCATACTCGGGGTATGAGCGTCTGGCTCGAGAGTTCGCCCTCGTTCGATCCGGAAGCTGCTGAGTCCGAGT
>Ga0308160_10000663_pt1 | contig 59296 bp, 72 predicted proteins | sample PhyFR1_FD_201036 | JGI IMG/M metagenome (GOLD analysis project Ga0308160, IMG submission 201036) | Phyllosphere microbial communities from UC Gill Tract Community Farm, Albany, California, United States - DLSLF.R1 | ecosystem: Host-associated > Plants > Phyllosphere > Unclassified | place: USA...
AAGAATGGGACCGACTGTGGATGACGGTGAACTCCCGCGTGACGTCCGACTGGTGCGGGTGGCAGTTGAGCGTGCTCGGCGCGCCGTGGGTGGCCCAGCGGGTGTGCGCAAACGACGTCTGTGAGAGGTACGTCTTCTTGAGGTCGGCCTTGGACTCGGCGATCAGGCCGCGGAGCGCGGCGACCTTGCCGACCTCCTTGAACAGCCTGCAGGGTTGCGAGGGGACAGGGACGTGAGACGGAAGCACAGGAATTGATGAGGTGAGGTGTGAAAGGGAGAGAGGATGGGGAAAGGCGGGGTGGTGGCGCAGCAGGCGTAGGCGGGGTCAGCGGCTTGCCATCGTCGCGCCGGGTTCGCCCTCCGACGTGCGCAAAAGCGCAGACGAGGCCGACGCACATGGTCTCTCCGGGCTTGTCGCCCTCAATTCCGATGCCTGATCAGGGAAAGGAAAGCAAGACGAGGGTGGTCAGTCGCGTGCCGACGCAGAGAGGTCGCCGCCATCTTTGCTCGGCGCGACGCTCGAAAACAGCAAGCAGGCCGCGGCACGCGAGGGCTCGAGCGAGGGCCGGTCGAGGACGCACCGGCAGAGTCGTAGCCGCGGTACTCGAGACGCGAGAGGCCCTGGGTGAGAACATCGCAGACCTGCTTGCGGTCCTGCGAGAGGAGAAGAAAAGAGGCCGATGGAGGAGGTCAGCTCCGGAGGCCGCGGGGGAAGCAAGCCGGACGGCCTGGGCGCGCGGACGGCGTGGAAAGGCGGGGTGCGCACCTTCTCGACGAGGAAGGAGCAGTAGGCAAAGATGCCGCTGAGGGGAAGCCGCTCCGAGTGTCAGCTCGGGCACGATGGGAGCTTCTGCGTTCTCGACCGGCACGTACCACATGACGACGGAAGGGAGGCGGCGGAGCTGAAGGGGAGGTTCGGAGGGGTTGAACGAGAGGAGCCGGCTGAAGCGATGATGGGGGTGACAGACGACCAAGAGCGGTCAGTCTAGTCCTTGGAAGAGCGAATCAAAGTGGCAAGATTATGGACGCCGGCTCCCTTCTGAACTCCTCTGGCGACCTCGGAGCTAGGGCATCAGAGCAGCAGAGGAGGACCAGCAAAGCCGGTCGCCCAGGCCAAGCCAGACGGAGAGGCCCTCCGCGGGCGCGCGTCGCGGGGTGACCTCCCCCCGTCCATCAACAGCGGCAGTTCCTCGCGCCGCCGCTTGGTCGACAAAGGAAGTACTCACAGCAGGCGAGAAGGAGAGAAGACTGAGAAGCTCGACGAGAAGGTCGTGCAGAGAAGTCGGAAGGAAAAGGAGGGAGGTCGGAGGCGGGTGGGTGAGAGGGAGAGAGAGGATGCCGTTGATGAAGCCACTTCCGCCCCCGCCGCGCTTCTGGCGCCTGATTTGCCGGGCGGCGCGCAGGCAAACTGCCTTGCACTTCGTGTTTGGCACCGCGGCCAGCATAGGGCGGCGAGAGCAGTGACGTCCTGCGAAAAGAGCGACCGACCGACCGACCGACCGACCAACTCCTGTCTCGACTGACCCATCCGACAGTCCGCATCGCTGCACACCAAGGGAGGGCCCCAGCCTTTGTCTGCCGTCAAGTCATGATTCGGGTCGTACAGGCGCCGGCAGGGTGTGTGCGCAGCGGCCGAGGTCTACATACAGTACAAAGCGGGGCGCGTGTGACCCTCTCTAAGACACTACAATCAAACGCTTAGCAGCAACCGCCGACCGCGCTGACGCCGTCGACGCCCTTGCCGGCGCCGACACCCTCGCCGACCTCGTACTTGTAGTCGGGCCCGATCATGACCTTGATGACGCCCTTGCCGGTCTCGTCCCGGCCGCGGGCAACGTCGACAAAGGCCTGCTCGGCTCGGTCAAGCGGATAGCGCTGCGAGACCATCTTGGAGATGCCGGCCCCGAGCCGGCCCGAGGCGAGGAGCGCGAGCGCGGTCGGGTACGTGTTGTTGTAGCGGAAGACGCCCATCAGGTCGACCTCGCGCGTGAAGGCGTTGGCCGTCGGCAGCATCGCCTCGGGCGTGCCCATGCCGACGTAGATGACCTTGCCGCCGGCCTTGGCGAGCAGGATGCCAACTTGCATGCACGACTGCGTCGAGGCGAAGGCATCGGAGAGATCAGTGGGGTTCAGTCGTGTCGACAAACAGATATCGAGGGGCACTCACCTCGACACCGGTGCACTCGAAGACGCTGTCGAAGCCCTCGTTGCCGAGCTTCTCCTCGAACAGCGGGACGAGGGCCTTGGCAGCCTCCAGGCTCTCCTTGCCGCTGACGCGCGGACCCCGAGGCAGGACGAGCGTGTCGTCGGCCCAGCCCTCGGCCTTTGCAAAGTTGAGCTTGCCCTCGTCAATGTCGACGGCGACGACGCGCGTCGCGCCGAGCGCCTTGGCCATCGCGCACGCGAGCAGACCGACGGCACCGGCGCCGAGGACGAGGACAGACGAGCCCGGCTCTGGGCAGCGCGAACGACGCGTCGCCTGGATGATGACCGACAGCGGCTCGGCCAGCGAGGCCTGCTCGTAGGAAACGTTGTCTGCGAGCCTGAGATTGAGAGTCAGCAAGCTGGCGGGAACCGTCAACCTCGACAGCGGGAGGGCGACCCTCACTTGTAGAGGTAGTCGACCGGGTGGAGCATGAACTCTTGGAGCGTGCCATCCCGGTGGGGGAACGTCTTGGCGGACGAGCAGAACTCCATGGCGACGCAGAGGTTGTAAGAGCCAGCCTTGCAGTACTTGCACTTCTTGCAGTTGACGCCGGCTTCCTGTGAAGGGCGAGGGCAGAGCAAGAGAGTGGTCAGTCGGTAAGCCCACAGAAAGGCCACGATAGAGGACGCCCGACGCACAACTGCAACCCGGTCTCCGACCTCGAGCTCGCCGCTGTAGTTTGGCGGAAGCTCGACGACCTCGCCGCCCGCCTCGTGGCCGAGCACGAGCGGGCTCTGGAGGATGAAGGCGCCATTCCGGCCATGCGTGTAGTAGTGGACTGGACAAGGAGACAAGCAAGGGACGTCAGCCATTGCTACTTGATGCGAAGGACGGGCCGCGCGGGCCGCAGCCCTGCTGCGCAGGGCGGACTCACGGTCCGAGCCGCACAGGCCGGTCGCGATCAGTCGGACGACGGCGTTGCCGTCTGCGGCCTTGGGGATCTCGCGCGTCTCCTGCCAAGCGAAAGTGCGCAAAGGCGTAGGTCAGATCTCCGGGCTGCCGGACGTAAGCAGGAGCAACAGCAGCAGTGCAAGGCTGCGGCGGACGAACGATGCGCATGTCCTTGGCCCCGTGCAGGACGTTGGCGGTGTAGGTCTTTGCAGACATGGTGGGCGAGGCGGGGGAGGAAGACTGAGAAGGGAGGGAGCAGGCGAGCGAGAGAGTGGCGGGTCCGGGGAGTGCGAGCGAGGTGAAGGGCGAGAGGGAGAGGGGAAGGCGTCCGACCAGAGCAAGCGTACGGGTCTTTAGCCGACCGACGTTGGCTCGTTCGGCGGCCCGGTCCGAGGCCGGCTCGGGAGCCGGCTGGAACCGCGTCGGCCGTCGGACGCTCGGCTTGATGGGAGCTGTGAGCCTCGCGAGGTGCGGCTTGGAGGAGGCTTCGCATGTCCCTCTCTCTCATTGCTCTGCGTATGCTCGGATGACCCTCGCGAGATTCTAGAGAGGGAGGAGAGAGGAGGTAAAGGCGCGCGCGTCGATTCTCGGGAGGCCGGCCGGCCGGTGGGCGGCGAGATAGGACCTTCATAGATGCATTCTAGTTTGGCAGTCCTCTCGTAACGCATCGCACTGGGCGACACGCCTCCGACGTCTCAGCCGACGAGGACGACGCGACGCGACGAAGCCGACGAAGACGTCCAGCCCGCTCATTGCCGCTATACTTCCCGCATCGCCCCTCGCTCCCAGTTGCCGAATGACCGATCAGACTCTATCGTTCGTCTTGGCATCCTCTCCCCTCAGCCTTTGCGCGCCGCGACCTGCAGCTGACGCCGACGGCTGCCTTCCTTTGACGCGCGGTGCGACAGCCCCTCGTCGGCTGCTGCGGCGGCGGTGGCCGTTGCCGGACCCTCGTCCTATCCGGCCGCCCACGCGTCGACCTCGCAGCTCTCGGAGGACGAGCACTCTGCCTCGGACGGCGAGCTCTGGGAGGGTCTCATGGAGGACGAGGAGACGTTCGACTGGGGCGGCTTCCGCGAGAAGCGCATGGAGCTGCTCAAGGAGGAGTGCGTGCCATCTGTTGCCATGCTTCCGCCTGCTCCTGGCTGATCGGCTGTCGACCTCCTTGTCCAACAGGCAGGAGCGGGAACGGATAGCTCGGACGACGACGCGCGGCAAGTACCGCGAGCTTACGGTCGAGAAGGAGCTCATTGAGACGTCGTCGTGCGTCGGCAAACAGCTGCCCTTCCGGCGGGCTCTGCGCAGCACCTCCTGGTCGCTGACATGCGCTCTGCTGCCCTGCGTGTCGCAGGAAGGAGGACTACTGCGTCATCCACTTCTCGCATACAGACTTCCGGCGGTGTCGGATCATGGACGGCCACCTGGCGGTCGGTCGTAGACACTTCGCGGCTGCGCATGCGGCCCCTCTCGCGAATGAGACTGACCTGACGCCCCTCGCCTTGCTTCGACCAGACGCTCGCGGCAAAGCACCCGCAGACGCTCTTCCTCAAGACGGACGTCTCAAACGCGCCTTGGCTCGTCAACAAGATGAGCGTCAAGATCCTGCCCTGCCTGATCGCCTTTGTCGGCGGCGCGGCAAAGGACAAGTGCGGCCCCTTCTTGCGTTGGGCCCTTTCCAAAGGCCGAACGAGTCGGCTGACGGTCCTTGCCCATGCGCATCTCAGGATCCTTGGCTTCGAGGATTTTGCGCCGGTCGCGAGCAAGCCCGACGATTTCCCGACCTCGGCGCTCGAGCTGCGGCTCAAGTCATCTGGTGCGTCGGCTCTCGAACACACCCGAGCGGCTGTCGTAACTTGTACCTGATTGACACACCCTCGTCTCTCGAATTCTCCGCTCTGATGCAGGCGTTCTGCCCGCGCCTGGCGCCCCCCGGCCGAACGCGCTCGCGACCGGCTTCAACATGAGTCGGACGGCCTTTGGCGCGAAGGGGCCGAGCGGGATCCGCAGCGGCAGCGCGCGCAAGGCGGGGGACAGCAGCGACGACGACTATTAGATCCGTTCTCCCACTTCAATGCAACCTGCTTCCGCGAGCGAATGCCGCCTGAAGTGACTCCGGACAGACCGAGAGTCGGGCAGGGACAGACCGAGGGTCGGGCGGGGGAGTCAGGTGCGGCTGCCGGGAGCCGCGGCCAAGGAGGGCGCGCGCGCGCGGCGAAGCCGGCGAACGCCGCCAGCCCCGTCGACGTCTCGAGTCAGCCCATCTTGCCCGCTCCCTCCGACCTTGACCTTCAGTTGCCCTCCTGCCTTCACAAGAGCTCACCACTACTGCATCCCTTCGACCATGTCCCATCTCAATGGCTACACTGTGGGTCGCGCTGCATACTGAGCCACGGCTGGCCATCCAGCTGACCCAGCCATCGCGCCCTCCCCCGAGCAGACTGCGTCGGTCGAGCCGACGAGCTCGTACCTGTCCTCGGCCGTCGAAGTCCCGCACGCCGGCCTGATCTTCGTGTCTGGCATGTGCGGTCAGAACGAGGGCAAGTTCATCGAGGGCACGGTCAAGGACCGGACCGTCCAGGCGCTCCGGCGGGTCGAGGCGCTGCTCGGCGAGAAGGGCCTTGACCTCACGGATGGTACGTCGTCCTGAGCGTGACGACCTCCGGAGGCCTGTCGGACAGCTCAATAGGCGCTCGGGTCGGAGCTGACTCTTCGTCACCCGACTCTCCCGTCCTCCCGCAGTCGTCGCCTGCACCATCTACCTCGCCAACTACGTCCAAGACTTCGCCGCCTTCAACGAGGCCTACCTGTCGGTCTTTACCGGCGACGTCAAGCCCTCACGGACGTGCGTCGGCGTCAGCGCCCTGCCCGCAGGGACCGACGTCGAGATCACGGCGACCGCCCTCCAGCGGACTGGCGGGCCCAAGAAGGCCATCTCGAGCAAGAACGCGCCTCCTCCGGCGCCCTTCCTCTCGAGCGCCATCGGCACCGACGAGCTCGTCTTCCTCTCGGGTGCCTGCGGCGTCAAGGATGGCAAGTTTGTTGAAGGCACAGTCGCCGACCGCACGAAGGTTGCCCTCAACAACATCGAGGCGCTACTCAAGGAGGAGGGCCTCGATCTCAGCGATGGTGCGTCACGCCCGTTCGCGACTCGTCCGTCGCGACAGCGGCTCATAGGCTGACAGCTTTCGTATGCGCCTCTCTAGTCGTCAGTACGACTGTTTACCTCACCGACTACGACAACGTCCGGCCGTCTATGGACCCCGTCTGGCACTCAACCATGACGGCCGCGGGCGCGTCGCTCGGCGTTCGGACGTGCATTGGCGTCGCCGAGCTGCCGGGCAAGACCGACTGCGAGTTCACTTGCATCGCCGCCCGGCGAGGCAAGACCGCCGTGCCGGCCACGCCCTCTGACGCTCTTTACTCGGAGGCCAACCGAGTCGACAAGGCCGGGCTCGCCTTCATCTGCGGTACGATCTGCACCGACCTGCCGAAGGACGCCGGCGTCAAGGCTCGCACGGAGGCCATCCTCGAGCTCATCCGCCAGCGGCTCGGCCGGCTGAACCTCGACTTCAGCGACATGGTCGCCGTCAGTGAGTGCTGGCCTTCCCTTCATGTTCATGTTCGAGCCGCTCGCCTGACCTGACCTTTGCCTGGCACGACCGACAGCGATCTATCTGTCTAACTACAAGGAGGACTTTGCTGCGATGAACGAGGCCTACACCAAGGTCCTCAAGGCGCCCTTCCCTTCGCGGACCTGCATCGGCGTGCGTCGATCCTGCCTTGTGTTCTCACCGAGGCGATCGCATATGGCTGAACGCCGCCCCCTTTGGAACGTGCAGCTGAAGTCTCTGCCGAACGGGACGGATGTCGAGATCACCGTCACTGCCGCTCTCAGGGTCTGAGTCCGCATCCTCTCTCGACGATATTTGGGTCCCTCTATCCGGCCGCTGATGAGCCTTCTCTTACCGCGTAACAGGTCAAGTCGTCGAGGCTCTGAGCCGCGCCGGCTGTTTTGGCCCGCCGTCTCGCTGTATACATGACATGCTTGTATCGGTCATCGACAGGCGAGAGTCTCCCTTTCAGCCCTCGCAAGCTTGCGTCAGAGCGTGTGGTGTCGGCGTATGAAAGGGAGCGACCGGGGCCTTGTTCAGCCGCTCCACCTGACGGGCTGCCGTTCCCCTTTCATCGGTTTCAGCCGACCCCTTTTCCCTTCGAAACCCCGCAACAGGCCCGCCCGGCCGCCCTTGAAAAGGGCAGGGCGGGTGGACGTTGAGCTCTTCTTCTTGACCACACCCTCGCCTACCCTTCCCGTAACAACATGAAGCCATCCTCTGCCAACCGCCCTGACTCTCGCCGCTTGCAGATGCTGCCCGTCGCCCTAGTTCTCGGTCAGTCGCGCCCATCATCCTCAAGCTACCGCCCAAAGCCACCGCCCGCTGACTCCCTTTCATCCTCGCCACGCACTCAGCAACGCTCCTCTGCCTGTCTACGATGCACGTCACCATCGGCCTTCCTACGGTGACACCTCGTTTCTGGCCCGCCGCGGCCGACCCCCCGCCCAAAGCCTTCGCGCGACTCGCGCGCGACATTCGCCAGCCAGTGCCAGACACGCAGCTGAAGCGCAACCTACCCATCGAGCTCGTCGATGGCAGGGTGACCGGCGAGTCTTGTCGGATGCTCGGATGGGAGGCTCGCACCGAGGGCGAGTCGGTCGAAGTCTGGGACGCGTTTATCTTTGTGCGTTGGTCGCACCGCGGTCATCCGTACCTCTTCGAGGCTGGTGCTGACCGGGCCCTTTTCCGTTGGCAGGAAGGCGAGCTCGACATGCTCGAGTTGCGTCTGGCCGAGACGTTCGACTCGATCAACTCGTTCTTTGTCAGTACACTGGGGCTCGAGACTGCTCGCGGCGAGGCGCAGGCTGACCAATTCGACTCTGTCCCCACCCATCCAGATCCTCGATGCGTACGTGCAGCCGTCTTCCTGCAGAAGTCTACCTCGGCTGACCTCTTCCCTTGCCGTCACAGATCTCCTCAACGACTCCTCTCCGAGCGCCCTTCCCACGTCACCCTGCCGCCGAACCTCGGACGTTTTGCATCCAAGCTGCACATTCTGCACCTCGACCAGTCGTCTGCCTCGGCAGCAGACGCGCAACACGCCGCCCTCCACGACCGGATGTCGTCCTACTGGGCCATCCGCCAGGGTCAGCGCGAGCGACAGATCAAAGGTCTCGAGCCGAACGAGGGCATCCCGGCCAACGTGCCGCGCATCATTGAGGGCGCGATGGAGGCCCTCGTGCGGCGCGAAACGGTCGAGGTCGTTCGTGCCTGTCGGGCAGGCGACGACGAGGGTTTGCGGCTCAGCATGGAGCCTTTCGTAAGTGCTCAGTGTCTGCTCGGTGCAATCGGTTTCGTGCTGACCGCGGGTCCGCTGCGACAGCTGTACTCGTTCGCGCTTCCTCTGGTGCGCACAGCCGCCGCTTCGCCACTCGCGAGGACCCCTCACTGACTCTTTGTCTGCCCCTAGCTGGCCTCCTCGGTCTCGTCGTCACTCGTCCGGCCGCTCGACCTCTCGAATGCGCCTGCGAGCGTCGATGAGTCGACACTGGACGTCTTTGACGAGGCCGGCTGGGAATGCATTGCCTGCTTCTCGACGCTCGCAGCGTACGACCGTTGGTTGCTTGGTCCGTATCATGCACGCAACACGCCGATGCTAAACGTCCGACTTACACCTTGACCGCTCCCACCCGCAGCCGAGCGTCCGGCGTCGGTTGTGCACCAGACCAGCTTGCCATTCAGCTCGAGCATCCAAGACGCGCTCTGTGCCGGGGATGACGTCCTCGCGCTCGGGAGTGGGCGCTCGACACCCAGAGTGCGTGAGACCCTCACGTGCCATCAAGGCTCGTCTCGCTGACGCCATCTTCTCCTTTCTCGCGCAGTGGTCAGCCCTGTCGGCCGTTTTGAACCCCAGCCCGTGCGTCCGCTCGACAGGCCGCTACGTGCGAAACATTCGCTAACCCCTTCGTCCCCTCGCTCTTGTCCTTACCAGGCCGCGATCGGCCGTCCACCTGCCACGCCATTTGGCCGCCGCCTCGGACCGGCTCGCATGGCTCCTGCCCGGCGGGTGCCAGCGTCGTTCGCACTGAAAGCGTCGTGCCTGCTTTTCTTCATGTCCCTGCCTGCGTAAATTGCGGCGACGGCATCAGATGCGAACGAGGGTCGCCATTGCGTCTTCGCGAAAGGAGCTGTCAGCGATGTCAATGGGGGTGAGCGGGGATTCGATCAGTCGAGAGAGAGGCAGTCGGAGAGCGAAGTGCACGACGGTCGTGGAAGCCGGCCGTGGGCTTGCGGGGGCAGCAGTGCCGTTAGCGTGTGCATCGTCAAGCTGCGCCAGCGATCAAGGCTCGGCATGCAGCGTACTCAGTAGGCGGCACGAACGGCGCTCCGGTCCTTTTGGAAGTGCCTGTGTCGACTTGCGAGCCTGGGTTGCTGCCGCTGTACGATTCGTTGCTCATGAGGGTCGGTTCAAACTGGGGACGTTGCAGCCCAAATCTGTGGGTCTTGATAAATCTGCTTTGGGCTTTGGAATGAACGCGCGCCGCGCGCGCCTGGCCGCCCGCTCGCTCGCCCTGCGGCCCGCGCTGGCTGGGCTCGCTGCGCCCGGCCCCGCCCGCCCGCGGCGCGCGCGGCACGACGGCTGCTGGCTCTTGGGTCGTCTCCGCCCTCAGCCCCGCCTTGCCGTCCTCCTCTCGTCGTCAGTCAGCAAGTGCGTGCCCTTTCAGACCCCTCCTTTGGTCGTCTTAGACCTCTACCCTTGGCTCCAGCATCCTGACCGTCGTCTCCTGCTCCCCACCTCCAGGATGAAGTCAGTCTCGTTCCGGTCGGAGCGCTGTCGGTCGCGCAGGAATCGGCCGAGCTGACCTTGTGTGCCTGCTCCCTACCCTGACTGCTAGGCTCAACATCGCCAACCCCGTGCGTCTGCCGCCCCAGCCTGGCTCTCCTGCAGCGCGGCTCAGCTAGCTGACCCTTCCTGCTCCGTCGCTCTCCAGGCCACGGGCCAGCAGAAGCTGCTTGATATCGGTGAGGCCGCCCGCCTCCTTTCCACCGAGCTCAGCCCTCCCTGCTCGAGCTCTAGCGCCGCCGCTCGGACCCTAGCCCCTGGACTTGCAGCCTCGCACGCTCGGAGCGAGCACGGCTGCAGCGAAGCTTCCCGTGGGGATGCTCTCAGCAAGCAGCACGAGCAGCAGCTCCACCGAGCGATGTCGAGGCGCCGCCAGGAGCTCGAGCTCGTGCTGTCGGAGGGCTGGGGCGTGCGGGTAGAGAGCAGGGACGGTTTCGGGATCTGGTAAGACACGACGACTGACGGCTTCTCGTTATCGTCCGCCCGTTCAGATGAGGAGCGCCGCTTCCGCGTCTTCTACGACAAGCGCATGTCGCAGGAGGTCCCGGCCGACTCGTGCGTCCACCCCCGCTGGCTCTGCTGGCCATCCAGCCACCGCGCGCGGCCTGCCGGCTGACCGCGCGCAAACCTTTCGACCTGCAGCATCGGTGACGAGTGGAAGGGCTACGTCCTCCGCATCACCGGCGGCAACGACAAGCAGGGTTTCCCCATGAAGCAGGGTGTCCTCCTCCCCCACCGTGTGCGCCTGCTGCTCTCGGACGGCCACTCGTGCTACCGCTCCCGCCGTGCCGGTGAGCGCAAGCGCAAGTCGGTCCGCGGTTGCATCGTCGGCAACGACATTGCCGTCCTCTCGCTCGTCATCGTCAAGCAGGGCGAGCAGGACATCGAGGGCCTGACCACCGAGGCTCTCCCCAAGCGGCTCGGCCCCAAGGTCCGTCGTCCCCTGGATCGCAAAGCTCACCGGCGTCTGCCGGTACCCAGGTTCCTGACTCGTGCCCTGCCTTGCCGCGCTCGTTGCTATCCTACAGCGCGCCACGAAGATCCGCCGCTTCTTCAACCTCACCAAGGAGGACGACGTCCGCAAGTTCGTCGTTCGCCGCGAGGTTGTCCCCAAGAAGGAGGGTGCCAAGCCCTACACCAAGGCGCCTTCGATCCAGCGCCTTGTCACCCCTCTCCGCCTCCAGCGCCGCCGTCACCTCCAGTCGCTCAAGAAGCGCAAGACCGCCCAGGTCCAGGAGCAGGCTGCCGAGTTCAAGGTCCTCCTTGCCAAGCGCGCCGGCGAGCAGGCCGCCGAGCGCAAGGCCCACCGCCAGGCCAAGAAGGCCGCCAACGCCAACAAGCGGGCCTGAACGGATACTCGTGCTCCTTGACGATAATCCCATGCTCTTCTGACTTCAACTCGGCCGGCCGGATCGGGTGCGGGGGTAGGCATGTCGGGTTGTGGCGGCGGGTCGGCCAGGGGGGCAGGTGGACGCAGCGCGCAGGACGGATCCCAGTTGCAGTGCAGTGCAGAGCATGCCATGCGTCTACGCCCGAGGTTCCTCTCTGGCGGACGGGCACTTCCGACGAACCCCAGCTCGATGGCAACAACATGGATCTCTCGCTCGCCGACGCGACAACCCGCTTGGAGCGCCTAGAGCGCGTAGCAGTCATAGACGACCTGGTCACCACATCGGGCGGCGCTGGCGATCGCGACCGTCTCGTTGAGCCACTTGTACTGCCGTCCCAAATGCCGAGATCGTCAGCGCTGCTTCAGGGACACAGGCAAGCCCAGGTCACGGTCCCTCTGCATCAGAGAGTACGCACACGCTCGTCGCCGGTCTCCATCGTGACGTTGAGCCGCATCTTGTACTCGGTCGCCTCGATGCTCGTGTCGTCGCCGAGCGCGTCGAGGATCTCCTTTGGGCCCTTGCGGACGCCCGTCGTCTGGATGTAAATGGCCGCGCCGTCGTGCGTCTCCATGACGTATCTGTTAGGTGCGTTTAACCGTCAGCTGCGCGTCGGCGGATCGCCTTGGTTGAGCTTCGGGCTCGCCTCGTGTCCAGATGAGCGACCGATGTCTTGGGGTCGACAATCTCCCAGTCGCCGCCTCCAGCCTGGTGCGTGAGTATTTGACAAGTCAGCCGAGGTACCCTCGTGGCAGCTGATGGGCCCGCAGGCTGCGGGTGCGCGCCAGAACCTGGCCGAGCTCCTCTGCTCTCCGTCTACAGCAGGTGACCGACGAAGCAGCAAAACGTACCACGAGTGTGCCTCGCAATCTCGGGCCCTCGACCTTGCCGCCCTTGAACATGACGTTCATACGAAGGCCAAACGGGCCTTGGCCGATGGGACGGAAGCTCTCCCTGTGAAGCGAACGATCAGGTTAGCCGGAGGGCGCTGGTGCTGCTTCAGCCATCAGAAACCGAAATGGACGCGCATATCACACTCCAGATGGAAGAGGAAGGTCAGCTCCGGTCTGGGGAGGACGGCCAGGTGGTCCGGATGCGTGAAGGTTGTGTGCTTGGGCGGCGTCGGCTCGCTGGGGGAGGACATGTTGCTGCTGGAGGAGAGGCTAGGTCGCGAGGGATGAAGTTGGGGCTGAGGAGGGAGGTCTGGGGAGAGCAGAGGGTTGTCGAAGTCGTTGTCGTTGTCAAGGATCGCTGCCGAGGTCAGCTGAAACGAGGTCCTGCCACAGGGTGCCGGCGTCGACCTGCTGGAAATGGGGCTGACGGGCCGCCAGAAGTGACGCAGCTCGTCGGAGGGAAGGGTCGGAGCGAGCGGGTCCGAATCGGCACGAGGCGATCGGGCGCCGCGGCCCGGAATTCGCCGTCGTCGATGAGCACGGGCCAGCGCGCCAGCTCACTCAATTGACACGCAACGATGCCTCGCTTTTGCGAAGGAAGTAGCAGGAGCAAAGCACGAAAAGGCGGAACGTCATGTCTAGTCCATACACCGGCATTCGCAGCCGACCTCAGCGCAGACCTGCCCGTCCTCATCGTCATCCTCGTTGTCGTCCTCGTCCTTCGCAAACCACTCCTTGAGGCAGGGCGAACGGTGGCCGCCGTGCCGGCAGCGGAGGCAGTAGACCGGACGCAGGTCGGCTGTGAAAAGGCGAGGCGTGTGGATAGTCAGCGCGCGACGCAGCCGACGGCAAGGAGGCAGAAACGCTCACCTTCTGCGTCGAAGCCAGGGGTCTCGCCGAGATAGTCGGCTGGCGCGCGAGCGATGCTGAGTCGGCCTGCGAGGTGCAGACGGAGGACGCAGAGAAGTTAGCAGGGACATGCTACGATGACTAGGCCTCGGCCTAGGCCTAGTCGATGCTCACAGATGACGCAGTTTGGCAGGCCGTTATGGCAGCCGGGGCAAAGCGTAACCTGGGAAGGAAGGGTTGCATGGGTCGGTCAGAGAGAGGAAAGCAGACAGCAGTGACGGGCAGCGGAACGCACTGAGGACCCGCGCACGCCGCTGAGTGAGGCCGTCGCTCGCAAATCGGCGACGTTCTTGTTGCAGCTGTTCGAGAAGACACCCGCAAGGGTCAGCAGGCCAAACAACTTCGCCGGGGCCCAGGCATGTCTCGGCACTCACAATGCGCATCGGACGATGATCTCCTTCGGCGGTCGGAACGAGACATTCTGCTCCCTTGCGAGTCGTCCGCGAGCCTGCTCGATCCGCGCCCGGGCGACGCACAAGTCCCAGCTCTGGAGCAGCCGTTCGTACGTCTCGATCCAGCGCTCGTACCGCGCCTTGACCCTCTTCGTCGGCCAGAACTGGGCCGCGATGAGGGCGACCGTCTGGATGTCACCCGTTTTGTCGATGTACGCTTGGAGCAGTGAGACGGCCTCCTTGCTGTCGGTCAAGCCGGTCAATGCTGTGGAAAAGGCGGGCTGATCAGCTGCCGAATTTGACGCCTGAGCTCAGAGAGGCCGTACCCAAACCCATCAGGTCGCCAGAGGCGACAGCATTGTTCCGGCTCGAGCGCAGATATTGCCGGAGCTGTAGAGTGAAGCAAGCTGCGTCAAGTCGGTTGCGACATCCAGCAAAAGTCTGGACAGGACGCACGATGCCGTCGGGCGCCCACTTGAGAGCGAGGCCGAGCGTATCGAGGACGGATCCGCCTGCCTCGTTCAGCACCTCCTCCCAGTCGCCGGTCAAACCGAAGCGACAAACGGCGCGGACCTCGACGCTGTCGAGCTTCGAGATGAGCCGCGAGCTCGCAATCGCGTACGAGTCGCGCGGCGACTGATTGGACCGTGACCGGATGAGCAGGACCATCGTCAGGTACTTCTCGTCTGCGAAGGCCAAGGGAGGAGGGAGGAGCGTCAGTGGACCGTCGTCTGCTGCCGCCGCCATGTTGCTGGACGCACCGCCACTCGCTTCCAGGGCTTCAAGAGCACGATCGACCGATCCCGTGAAGAGACTGCAGAATGCTGCTCGCTCGTAGTCGCCTGCGCGCTCCATGCTGCAGACAAGAAAGGAGATCGGTCAGCCTGAGTGGGCGACGACAATCGGGTCGCAGCGTCGCTCACCTCTGGATCCTCGCTTCGAGCTCGACAGTCGACAGCGCCCAGTCGAGCACGGCAAGAGCGCACGCCCGCTCCTCTGCGAGTTTCGTCCCGCCCGCCACCGAAATTGAGATGGTCGTGCCCTCGTTTGCCTTGTTGTCAACCCAGCGCTTGCAGGCCGACTTGTAGTCGGCCGGGTCTCCTCCGGCGCTGCCGAGCCCGGCCGGTCCAGCGCGATCCGACCCGGGCGACTGGCCGCGGAGATCGGTCCGCGTGCGCGAGTGCTGCTTGCGCCGGTCTGCGATGCTCAGCTGCTGGCCCGACCGATCGCGGCTCGACGAGGGCGACCGGTTGCCCGTGTGAGGCGAGCGACTCCGTGCTTGGAGCAGAGTCGGGTTGAACGAGGCCGATTCGAGCCCATCAAGGATCTGCTGGACACCGCGCAGGTGGAACTGGTAGCGCGAGTAGTGATCCGAAGGGAAGGCGGTCTTCCAGCCTGAGCAGAGGAGAAGGCAAGGAACGACGAGTGAGCGCCCGGCAGAGACCAGCCATCACGATGCGGGAGCGGACATACTCTGCAGCCACGTCCAAAAGAAGCTGAGCGACTCGTCGCCGAGCTGATCAGCGACAGCAGCGTTGGCAGTCGGCTGGTGGATCGTCGCCAAGACATCAGTGCCCGGCTTGAAGCATAGGAGAGCAGCAGTTACTCACCTCGACTCCGTAGCCCAGCTGCGTCCGAGATCGAAAGACGACCGACGGATCCGCGGCGAGCACGTTGGCCGCCTTGAGCAGCCTCTGCGGCACTGCAGCGGGCGTGACCGAGCCAGCCTGACCGACCGTTGGCGAGTCGCCGATCAAATGGGGCGTCTGTTGCAGCGTCGGCGTCGCAAAGAGAGACGCAGGGGCCGGTGGGAGAGGCACCGTCGGGCCAAACGGGGTCGCGTCCTCGTCCTCGGACGAATTCTCGAGGGAGGAAAATGAGGGATGCTTGCCGTGTCGCCGGCCTTTCGGCACTGAAAGCCGCCGATCAGGAGCGGCGACAGGAGGGATGGCGCTCAGGCGCGGACCGAGGGTTAGCGTGTTGTCCGAGGCAAAGGCGAGCTGCAGCGTTCAAAAGCGCGACCCGAGCAGGTCAGCGAGACGACCGACACGCGATTGCAGACGAAAGCATTCCTGGGTGACGCACACGCTGCCGCTGATGGAACTTGGGCCAGAGAATCTCGCCACCTGCCTTGGCAGAAAAGGCGACGACGCGCGGGATAGCCGAAGGCGTCTCAACGCCGCCGCCTGTGACGGCCCGCGGCGGGAAGACAAAGGAAGAATAGACGGCCGGCGGAGCGGGTGGTGCGACTGCGGGCGAACGCAAGCTCTTCAGCTTTTGGAGACGAGGCGTGCGGTCCGGGGCCGTACGTACCGCGCCAGGGCTCGCTCACGATCGAGAGCGACCGGTCCTCGTCTAGCGTGTCGCCGCCGCCCATAGCGTCCGCTCCGGGCCTACAGAGGTCCCAGACGCTGATGTCGCCGGCCCGCTCGAGGACTGCAAGCCGACCGTCATGCTCGGCGTCCCACTCGCAGCTCATTGCGGCCGAGCGGAGCCCGCCGTCGTTCGCTGCCGCGAGGCTGAAGACCTCGTGCGCCGGTGCGCGCTGGTCCCAGACGCGAACGACGCCGCCGAGCAGGTAGCCGGCCGACGCGGGCGAGACGCGCGGCTCTCGAAGCGAGGGCGAGTAGTAGGCCTGGGCGAGACCGGCAGCTGCTCCGACCGTGCTCGTGGTCGGCAGGGCGACGGGCGTCTCGTCGATCGACGCGAGCCGGAAGGGCGAGAACGGGTCGGCTGTAAGCTTGAGCGAGATGACCTTGACGCCGGCGCCGGCCTGTGCGTTGGCCCCCTGTGAGCCCGAGCCTCCAGAGTTGCCAGTCATGAGGCCCGAGCCATGCGAGCCGAACTGGAGGACGGGCTGGACCGTGCCGCCCGTCGGCGGCGCGCGGATGTCGTACAGCCGGATCGGCTGGCGCTGAGTCGCGACCGCGAGCAGCGAGGGCGAGAGCCACGTCAAGTCGTTGACCGTCTCGGCCGGAATCAGCTGGCTGAACGGCTTCGGCCGGTCGGGCGACAGGCCGTCCGATGGCTCCTGCTCGCTCACGCCGAGGCCGGCCGAGGTCGGACCCGGCCCGGCGCCGGCGAGCGCGTCCATGCGCGTAATGTCCCAGACGAGGACGCTCGCGTCCGACCGCGTCTTTGTGAAGCCCTGGGCAAGCAGATTGCGGTAGCCATAGTCGGGCCGCGAGAAGGCGAGCGCGGTCGTCTGCCGGGCTTGCCGAGGCGGGTGCAGCGTCGTCGACTCGCTCGCCGTCATCTCGCCCGGACGGGCGAACAGCGGCCGGCGGAACGAAATGAGGTCGATGGCGCCGCCGGCGACTGCGGCTGCCAGGAGCGGATCCCGCGAGTGGCCCGACCATGCGAGACCCTGTGCATAGGGAGGCGGCGAGAGGTGTGACAGGGAAGCAACGCAGCAGCGGTCAGCCCCGGAGCGTGCCTGCCAACGGCTGCGCTGCTGATCGACAGCCTCACCGCCAGCGGGCCGACATTGTCCCTGGAACCCATCGCGACGACATCTTTCGCCTAATCAGATGCGAGCGATCCCGGCGCGACAGCAGCAAAAAGGGAGAAGCCACGGTCAGCGTTCCAGGGCGAGACGAGTCGTCCGGGGAGCAGCAGAGAGGGGCGCACGCGGTCGTCCCAGGCGTAGAGTCGGACGGCGCCGCCGAGGCCGAGCACAAACAGACCCGACCGCCGGGGGTCCCAGACGAACGAGGCCTTCTTGCGCTTGACTTCGTCCATCCAGAGACGAGCGACGAGGGTGTGGGTATGGCGAGCGGTGGAGGAGGTTCCGAGTGCGATGGACGGCTGCTGCTGCTGCTGCTGGTCCTCGCAGCCCGCCCGCGCGCGGCGAGACGGACGGAGGCACGGCCTGCTACGCCCGCTCGCCCCTCGACCCTCACTCCCCTCGCCGTGACACCAGCGCCCGCACACTCCCCCCCTCACGGCTCCGTGACGCGTCGACGATGGACCATCCGGACGACGACCAACACGCGCTCCTCGACCCCAACCTGCCGCAAGACGACGGGCTCGCCGTCCTCACCGGCAGCTTTGACCACGGCCCGGATGGCGCCCAGGCCGCCGTCGCCGGCGGTGGCAGCCCCCAGCAGCGCGATCAGCAGCAGCAGCACCCAGGCTCGTCGGCCACCGGCGGCCAGCCGCAGCAGCAGGCGGCCGACGGCTACCCCCACCCGGACGCCGCCTACGGCTTCGGGACCCAAGGAGAGCACGGCGAGGGCGACCTCCTTGTCCACGACCGGCCGCCGGCCTCGGACGATGGCCACAGCGCGGCTGGCGGCGGCGGCGGCGATGCGGGCAGCGTGAGCGGCGGCGGTGGCAGCGGTGGCAGCAAGCGCCGGCGGTCCGGCCCGCCCGGCGGAGTCGAGCTCGATCTCAGCACGCCCGAGGGCCAAGCCAAGAAGAAGCAGCGGGCGGCCCGGGCGGCCTACATGCGCGACTACCGCAAGAAGAAGAGCCTCGGCAAGGCCGGCGGAAAGTGCGGCCCCGTCCCTCGCGGGTGAAGAAGCGCGGCGCGTCGCGCGTCGCGCGCCCATCGCATGTCCCCGCTGCTCGCTGCTGACCATCGTCCTCTCCCACGGATCATAGGAGCGAGGACGGCATGGGCGTCGGCTCGAGCAGCCATTACGAGGAGATGATCAACAACTACGACGCCGACAAGTAAGTATCCCGTCCTGTTGGTCTCCTTGTCTCGCGACGCGCAGCAGGCTGACCCTCTCGACGCGACCCGTCGCAACCTTTCGCAGGCTGAAGCAGCTCGACATGAACGTCGACCCGACGATCTCGGGCCAAAACGGCAACGGCTTTGGCAGCTACGGTATGGCGGTCAACCTGCACAATGCGGGCGACGGCGCTGCCTTCCACGACGAGCTCGGCCTCCAGGCCCCCTTCATCCCGCGCTTCACGACGTTTGCCCATTCGGCCCAGCTCGCCATCCTGCCGGCGCCGAAGCTCAAGTTTCTCTTCCACATTGAGCTCGAGCTCGACGTCATGCGCGAGGTCGGCGACGGCCCGTTCGGCCGGCGATCGTTTGCGGGCGTGCGTCCTTTGCTGCTCGGTCTCGCTGCGTCGACGAGGACAGAGCCGCCGTGGCTGACGACTCACTCAATCTTCTTCGCCGCGCCGCAGTACAAGGGAGGCCAGTGGGAAGGACCAGGCACTCGAGGGATCGTCCCGTGCGTCCTCATGCCTAGCTCTGTCGTCTTTCGTCCGCGTCGCCGACATCTGACATCCTCTCGCTGGCTCTCAGGCCTGGCGGCGGCGAGACGTCGACAATCGACTCGACGACGTCCGAGACACAGATGGACGGCCGCTTCGTCCTGACGACCAACGACGGCGCCAATCTCTACCTGACGTCGTCGGGCGTCCGGACCGGGTCCAAGGACGTGCTCGACAGCTTGGCAAACGGCAACGGCCAGCTCCAGCCGGCAGCCTACACGTGCCGGCACACACTCCGGATCGAGACAGGCGACAGCCGGGTCCGTCGTCCTTTGCTTTCGCAGCTCAACTCGATCGGCGGTGACTGACTTCCTTGTGACCGCGCCCTCCTGTAGTACAAGTGGCTCAACAGGGCCGTCTGCGTCGCGACCGCCGGCCGGGCGGGCAACATGGCCGTCTACGACGTCTACCAGCTCTCGTGAGAGGCGGCCGGGCGTACGTCTGCCGTGCTCCCTTGCCTGCCCCCAGCTTCTGTCCGCCCCCCTGCAGTCCGGGAGGGACCCCCTTTCTTCGCCTTCGCCTCTTCGTTCCTTTTCTTGTATCACAAGCACCTCCCTAGCAGACTCTGGATAGCTATGGGTCAGCGGAAGGGAGGAAGGACATGGATACGATTCCTGGCCGAGAGGGCTCGGCAAGTTTCGGTGATGCGAGGGGAACGGTCGGTCTTGATGCTCTCGTCAAGCAGTATCGTCAACCTCGACGAGCGTGCCATCCAGCTCCTCCACGACCTGCACCCAAGAGATAATACACAAGCTGTCAGCCCACGGCTCTCTGGTCCCAGGCTGTGAGAGTCCAAGGGAGGCAAGCCGGGAGGGGGCGCGACGCACTCTCTGCTCGAGCTCTTTGAGCCGGCCGAGGTCCTTGCCGATGAGCGAGACGGTGACGCCGATGCCAAAGGCGGGGTCTGCTCGGCGAAGCAGGGCGGGCAAGAGTGATCGGGTCAGTCTAACCTTCCTACAGGGATTTCCAGAACCGGGCAAACACAGGGCAGGGAGGGGATTGAGGCGGGAAGGAGGAGAGAGAAGGAGCAGAGAGAAGGGGAAGCGGAGCAAAGACCTACACGACCCGATCCGGATTGCCTCGGCCTTGACCTCTGCCTGCAAAGCCGTCAGGAAGGGCGCGATCGAGCTCTCGGGCCGTTGCGTCTTGACGAGTCTCCTGTAGGGCTTGGAGCTTGCCGGCGGGAGGGGGAGGTAAGGCGTCGTGGCGTGGAGGAGAGAGATGAAGAGGGAGGGGATGCCAGGGTAGACGCAGAGCCGGCCGGCGAGGCGGACGACGGGCTGCCAGGCGGCCCAGGCAAGGAGTGATGAAAGGAAGGGGCCGAGGGAGTGGTGCACAGACAGGTGCGTCTTAGCGGCGGACTAGGAGACGAAGGGGGTTGGGGGAGGGGAGAAGAGGGGCAGGATGACGACGCACGACCCATTTCTGGCTCTCGACAAAGAGCACCTCGGTCCGCTCGCCGTGCGGGAGTGTGCCCATCAGCTCGCGGCTCGCCTTCTGCTCGGCCGTCTGCTCGCTCAGGTCGTACTTCTCGGCCGCGAAGGCCGTCAGCCGCCGGAGGGTCTCCTCGTGCCGGACGAGCGGCTGCGAGAAGGCTTTGGCGAGCGAGCCGTAGGTGATGTCGTCGTGGGTCGGGCCTGTGTCAACGTGCGAGGGGGCAGTGACAAGTGTGAGGGACGCGCAAGACGTCAGAGCGAAGGTCAGGACGAGAAGGGCTGCTGCCTCTCTCCGAGGGGTGACGGCGAGGACGGACCGATCCCGCCGGTCGAGACGACCCAGTCAAAGCGGTCCGTCAGCCTCCTCGCGGCCTCGACAATGTCGGCCTCCTCATCGGGCACGACCTCGATCCGCTTGAGCTCGATCCCAAGCTCAAAGCAGTGCTTTGCAAAGTAGTTTGAGTTGGTGTCCTTGGTCTTGCCGTTGAGGACCTCGTCGCCGATGACGAGCATCGCCGCCGTCTGGATGAAGCGGCCCGGGCCGAGCGGGTGGGCGTGCTGCGGGCGGACGCCGTTGTCAGCCGGTATGGGGACGGTCAGCTGGGCGCGAGCAAGCGCACCTCGGCCGGCGGGGTGACGGGAAAGGAGACGGTCGCCATCTTGGAGAGCGAGCGAAGGGCAGGGCGAGCGAGGGCAGCAGGGCGGGCGGTGATGGGCGCCATGGCGGGCGGGCTGGGTTGGGCTGACCGAGGGGAGGGACGGGCCGGAGGGACGCCCGCCCATCGGCCGAGGCCGACTTTGCCTCCGACGGACCCAGCAAGTCGTATGATCGGCGCGTCCTGGCCGACCGTCGTTTCGACCGTCGCTGCCAACGACCTCGAAACTCCCACCCTTTCTCGCTTCGCACTTCTCGCACTCGCAGTCTTGCTCGCACGCATCGCATCGGAACTCACACGAGGTCGCCACCGGATCCCTCCTTGCCGGTCGTCTGCGCCTTCCCTCCTTTCGCTGGGGCGCGTCCTCAGCCCTCCCTCCGCCTGCACACACGACAACACTCCAACCCCCTCGAAACAACGGAGCGACCGCCTGCCTCTTCCTCCGCACACCCCTTAGGTACGCCCCGTCGGATTTCCGCCGGTCTCCATACAATCAACAGGCTGACCGATGAAACCTCCGATCCCTCCATCTGCCGCTGGTGCCACTCGCTCGTCGCCGTCAGCCCGCCTTCAGGGTTTCGCCACTTAAGCCAAACCAGCTACCGCCTTCCCTCCCCCCGGGTCCCCTCACTGCGCTCGCAATGGAGTTCTTCCTCGACCTCGCGGACGACTACGTCTTTGACAAGCTCTACGCCAAGGTCCTCCCCGCGACCTCCTTCCTCCCCGCCGCCGTTCAGCAGGCCTCTTCGGCCGCCGCCGCCAATGGGACGGCTGCGGCGGCGACGGTCAAGTCGCTCCTGAGCTACGTGCCGCACCCGCCTTTGCCGTCGGCAGAGAGCCTCGACGGGCTCAGCGCCTGGCCGAGGGACTACATGCCGAGGCAATACATCTCACTTGTGCGTCATCCCTCTTCGCCCGATCTTCCTTTGCTCTGCCGCTCGCGCTCGCTGATCAACCTCCACTTTGGCGACCCCTCTTTTCAGTACCTGATGGTGTTTGCCGGCATCCTGCTCATGTACCCCTCTATGGCCGGCTTCTCCTACTACTACATCTTCGACCACCGGATGATGAAGCACCCCCGCTTCCTCAAGAACCAGGTCCGGCAGGAGATCATCTACTCGCTCCAGGCCTTCCCCTGGCTCATCCTCATGACGACGCCCTGGTTCGTCTACGAGGTCCGCGGCGGCGGCCTCTTCTACGACAAGGTCGCCGACTACGGCTGGGCCTACCTCGCCTTTTCGATCCCGCTCTTCCTCGTCTTTACCGACTTTTGCATCTACTGGATCCACCGGATCGAGCACCACCCGGCCCTCTACAAGCACGTCCACAAGCCCCACCACAAGTGGATCGGTGCGTACTCGCCTGACCACTCTTCCGGCTGGAGGAGGCGCTCGCTGACGGCTCCGTCTTTTCTCCTCGCGCCAGTGCCGACGCCCTGGGCCGCTTTCGCGTTCCACCCGATTGACGGCTACGTCCAGTCGCTTCCCTACCACATCTTCCCGATGATCTTCCCGCTCCACAAGAAGCTCTACGTCGGTCGTGCGTTCCCCCCCTCTCCTGCTTTCCCTTCACGCCTCCCCCATTGTCCTTCGCTGACCCTCCCTGCCCTTTCTCGTTCATCAATGTCTCGCTGTCGGGGGAGAGACAGTCTTCGTCATCGTCAACATCTGGACCATCTTCATCCACGACTCGGACATGATCTCTGGCCACTGGCTCGAGAACGTCATCAACGGCCCCGCCCACCACACGCTCCACCACCTCCACTTTACCGTCAACTACGGCCAGTACTTCACCTGGTCGGACCGGGTGCGTCCATCCCTCCCCCTTCCGCCGTTCACCCGTCATCGCTCCCCTTTACTTGACCCCTTCATCTCGATGCTGACGAGTCCCTTCCCTTTCCTCTTCTGTGGTGTTTGTGCGCTAGGCCGGTGGCTCCTACAAGAAGCCCGATCCCTCGCTCGACCCCATCCTCGCCGTCGAGCAGCTCGAGCGCGAGAAAGAGAAGCGCTCAAAGGCCGACGCCGCCGCCGAGCTGGAGATCATCGACGTCCGGCAGGGAGAGGACCCGACTGACCCGCTGGACGGGTCAGCACTCAAGAAGGCGCTGCCGTAGACCTAGCCTCTTCCTTCATCTGTCCTCTCTCGGATCTGCTTCGGTCCCCCCTGCTGCCCCCTGCTCGCCCCCCCTTCGCCATTGCTTTGCTTTCCATACCCTCCTCACACTCCATCGGACCTTTTCGCACTAGACCCCCTCCTCCTCTATCGGTCGTTTCACCATGCACTCTCTGGCTGTTCCTGGCGCCTTCGTCGGCCGGCGGAACCCCTCGCTGGCTCAGAGGGTCCCGGGTCGAAGAAAGGGCGTGCCGTGATGGATACAACTGTGAGGAGAGGGGCCGGCGATCGGTGGGAAGGTGGGCAATACAGCAAGGGGGGAGCCGGCGGCGGCCGTCGTGAAGTCGAGTCGTAGTCAGGGAAGAAGGGAGTGGGGAACCTCAAGTGCTACTCCGGCCGTTTTCGTCGGTGTCGTCGTTGTCGTGGACCTCTGCGAGCTCGACCGTGCACGACGTCGCAAACGGTCCGGCCTCGCGGGCGCCCGGCCGCTCGAGGCCCAAGATGACGTCCTTGATCGACGAGCCGACGAGGTAGGTTGGCAGCGGCCTGAGGGCGGTTCCGCGGGGCGTCCAGCCGTTCAACGGCCCTGGGAAGAGGACCGAGCCTGGCTGGACGTCGAGCGGGAGCGTGAGCTTCCAGGACGGGGGCATGATCCAGCCCGTCCAATCCCAGACGTCGCCTTGAATGCGGACGTGCTCAATCATGTCACCGAGGAGGGCCGTCAGGTCGAGTCCATGCTTTTGAGCAGCCTAAAGGAGGAGGGAGGACGATTGAGGTTGGAGGTCAGGTTGCGGAGGTCAAGGGGGAGCGCAACGGAAGATCGGATGGGAAAGAGGGACGTACGACGCCGAGCCGGACCCGGAAGGCAGGATTGGGGATCCAGTAGACACGAGGGTCAAAGACCTCGGTCTCGAGCAGCGCGAGCTCGTGCGCGTTCAGGTGGCCGTGGGCGTCGTACGCTTCGCGCTGGGAAGAAGTCGCACCGAGCAGCTGGAGGATGAGCAGCTGGGTCGCTGCGATCTAAACAAAGGGTTGATCGACGACAACGACCGCGTCAGCTCTCGGCTGGCCCTCGAGCCTTGACCTGGACAAGCGCGCGAACACGCTGGGGTCGACGACGTACATCCTTCTCGGCTGCCGTCTCGGCCGGCCGATGCTTCTTGAACAGCCCCTCGCGCCCTCCAAGCAGCTTCGTCGCATTGCTCCGTTTGAGCCGGTCAAACAGGCCAAGGATGCCCTGCTCGATCGCCAGCAGGTGCTCGGCGTTCTGCGTGCTGGCCAAGCCGGCGGTCAACCCCGATCCGAGGGCGGCATCGGCGGCGATGTCGGTCGTACGAACCGAGAGGGGGGCCGTCATGAAGGCTCCAGGAGAAGGTGCCCTCGAGTGGCCCGTCGGCGGCGCGAGTGCCACAGGCTCGACTCCACTCGTCTGTTGCATGCCGCTCAAGGGAATGGGCAGCGTCGCGGACGGATCCGCGCCGGGGCCGGAGCGGACGTCAAGGTCTGTACGTAAAGCACCCGTGTCCGAAAAGAGCTGCAGCAGGCAAAGTGATGGCGGTCGCAAGTCAGTCGATGCGAGTGCACGTCGGCGCAGCTGCGACTGACGAAGGACCTCGATACGCACGAAAGAGAAGGGGAACGGGGTCTCTGGTTGCGGCGACGGCCCTGCTGTCGACAGCGCAGCTTCTGGTGAGGTCCAGCTCGACCCGCCGCCCGACGAAGACGACGATGTCGCCGTCGATGGGCCCGCGCCAACATTGACGAGACCGGCGTCCCAGCTCGGAGAGCTCTGGACCGGCTGCGGCGGTGGTGGTCCACGGACGAGCGCTTGAATCTCGACCTCGGAGACCCCGAGTTGCCTAAGCTTCGCCGAAAGTCGCTCGACCGCGCCCTCGTACGCCTTGCTCCCCTCCAAGGAGCTCAGAGACGGCCCACCGACCGCGGTCGCCGTCGTCGAGCCGGCTGCGCCGCCCGGGCTCGCCATCTGAAGCTTGGCGTTCTCCTCCTCGAGCTCCTTCAGTCGGGCCGCCCGGCGCGCCCGGAGCGCAGCCTGCTTGTCACGATTGCGCTTCTTCTGGAGCTCGATGCGCTCCTCTGCCGTCATGTCGGGGTTCTTGCGCTTGGGCGCCATGGTGAGGCCGAAGGGGAGGGGGGGGGGGCGCTTGCCTTCGGTCAAAGCGCTGTGCTAGCGGACGGCGGATAGAGCGAGCCGATCGGCAGTGAAGGTCGGGGAACGTCCTCCTTTCCTGCAGAGATGTGAGTGGAAGTTGCTGCTGGCCTGGAGACGTGTCGAGGCGAGGTGGTGCACTGACCGTCAGAGGGGACGACGGGTGACTAGCCGATTTGGGTTAGCCCTGCCCGACACTCGTTCCCGATTGTCGTCGCTGCCGCAGCGGCGAACGTTCCGCTTACACACCTGGCTTACGCCGAGGATGATGGGACTTGAGCGCAGGTATGCGACGCTGGAACTTCGTCGTGTCGAGCGGCGCCAGGTAAGGAAGGGGATCGATGGCCAGGGGATGGTTACCTGACCAAGCTCTCGGCTGGGTGACTACACGCCTCCAATCCATTTCGACAGGGCGATTCGATTCCTTTCGAGAGGGCGAAACTGAGACTCGCTCGGTGCACGCACTCGCTCGCGAGACCGCACCCGACCCTCTCTCCCTCTCGGTCGAGGGCGTGCTTTGGAATCATTCATCGAGCGCTTGGATCGACGAGCTCTACCGCACGCTTTGCCAGCCTGTGCCGGGAGAGGGAAGGAGAGGAGTCAGTTCACGTTGCCCCTGCCTCGCGAACCCGGGCGAGATTGACCGACAGATGGCGCACGCCCTTGACGGTATCGGCCCGCTCCTCGGCCACCTTGCTGCCGCCGACCCAGATTTCGCCGATGTGAACGAGCCTCGCGCCCTTCCGGCCGCCCTCCGAGGGCAGCATGCGGTACTCGATCCGCTGGCCCGAGCGTGCCGCCCACTCCTGAAGCCAGCCGACGTAGTTAACAAACGCGGACGAGGACGGGTCTGTGTCGGACGCCTGCGCCTGAGCGACGAGCGCGGTATTGTGCGCTGCGAGGAGGCCGTAGGCCATCGGCAAGAGAAAGGGCTCGTAGACGCTGCGGACGAAAGCGATCGTCTTCTCGAGACCGTATGCTAGCTTGATCGCAGCCACTGGCGAGTGGTCAAGCTGACCGATGTTAGGCGTCGGCTTCTGGCGCCGACAGGCCGGGACGAGTCGACGTACGGAACGCCTCGAACAGCTTGGCCGCGACCGGATGGTCCGGGTTGAGCTTCATCGCCTCGGCCGAGCCATGGACGCGCATGACGCTCTGCAGGCCATAAGCATGCGAGATGACGGCGAGCGTCTTGTTGGCCTGGAGCGCGCCCTTGAGGACCTACAACGGAGAGGGAAGCGCGGTACTGGTCTAGCCTCAATGTTGTCAAGTAAGGGTTCGAGCTCGAAGCGAACCCATCGCCGAGACGTACCGTCATGGTCCCTTCGGAGAGGTCGGGAGACCGCTCGTAGATGAGGAGGGCCAAGGAGGTCGACAAGATGGCGTCGCCGAGGAACTGAGAGTGGCCCAGTCTCAGCCGGCAGTACTCGTCGCGCCGAGGGTGCGTCCCAGCTTGTGCTCACCTCGAACCGCTCGAACTCGCTTCGGACCTCGACCGCAGAGGAATCAGAGCAGCTCTCGCTCTCGCCAACGGAGTAACCAGCCGACCGGCTCGAGCCGACGAAGAAGCCATCACCTCGATGGCCGTACCAGCTCGTGTGCGTCCGCGCTTGATCGTACAGCTCCGGCGGAAGGTCCGGCAATGCCGGGAGGCCGGCCGCGACGAGCGACTGAGGCGAGAGAGCGGCCTTGAACTCTGGGAGGGCGAGAAGGGCATCCGACGACAGCGGGGGCGGCATGCAAGGCGGGCCTGGCAGGTGCTCGACGGCCGACAGGGCGCCGTCGGAGGTTGAGCTCGGTGGACGCCCGCAGCTGCGAACGGGCCGGCCGGCAGGACAGCAGCGTCTCGAAGGGAGCTGACACGTGAGACAGAACGACTCGGGCAGACGAACGTCAGATGAGGCTTGTCTGGCTCCTGTCCGACAAGTGGGTGATCCGGGGCAGATGCTGGTCAGGGTCTGACCCATTCGACCTCCCGGCGGCATGGCGACGACCCTCGGAGGATGCTGCGCCTGCGTCGCTGCCCCGACGTCGACCGCCCCCTTGCTGGACCCCCTCTCATTGCCCTTAATCCGGACTCCTTCGCAGCAACCTGCAGACATGGGACGCTCTGCCAAGCTCATGAAACGCCAGTGCGTTGCACGGTCGGAGCGGCCTGTGCGCTGACGAGCGACCTGCGCTGGCTGACCACCCCGCGCACCCGCCCTCCGGCTCGCCCTGCGCAGGACCAAGGCGCAGAAGGACCTCGCCAAGACGGTCTCGCGGGCATCAAAGCCGCTCGCCCTGCCGCCTCCGCCGCCACCGTCGCAGCAGCAACAGTCGGAGGGCGGCGCCAACGCCGGCCAGAAGCGGCGCAAGTCGCTCCGGGCCAAGGCCGAGAAGGTACGACCGGTCGGGTTGCGCTGGTTGTCGGGCCGCTCGCACTGACCCGCCGCTCCTTCCCGTCTTGACCCCGAGGACAGAAGGCCTAGAGGGCTCCTCCTCAAAGTCTCTCTCACTTTAGCATATCTCGTCTGTGCTCAGACCGATCGAGACCGTCGCCCTGCGCACTCGACAACGGTGGGCGCACAACTCGGCAGATTTGCCCCCCGGCGCTCTTCGCAGTCGCCCTGCTGCCCACTGGCCTCGCAAGACGCAAATGGGTCCGCGACCTGGACGCGCATGTAGGAATCGTCTCCGCCCCTACGTGCATGATGGGATGCTCCAGATTACGGACGTCTCGTGGCCTCGAGAGCAGCAAGCGTGGCCGGCTGCGCGTCGTGTCGTGAGGCCGAGGCGGGGGAGCAGCTCGTCCTTCGAACCGTCACCTGCCTCGCAACCGCCTCGAGGGCCAGAACAGCTGTCGTCACTCCGACACACGGTAGCTTCAGCGCACGAGGTCATCCCTTTGCGAGCTCTGGGCCTGGAGATGGACCCTCATTGCCAGCCCAGCCATGACCCCCTCTCCATCCTCAGCTGGGCCAACCTCGGCTTCCTCCGCGGCTGCCTCATCTAGCACCCTTGTCGCCCTCCAGCCGACCGCCGACGGTTCACGATCGCGCTGCATCGCTCAGATAAATCTACCGGTGGGCACGCTCGTCCTCGCTGGTGAGCCGACGGCCGCCGTCCTGCTCGACGGGGAGAAGGGCCGGCGGTGCGACCACTGCCTCCGCGTCCTGCCGGGCAAGCCGCTGCGCTGCTCGCGCTGCCTCGAGGACGCCTACTGCAGCCAAGCCTGTTCGTCCGCTCGCGTCGGCCCGCCTCTAGTCGTGCTTCCAGCTGACGTCGGTGCTCTGGGGAGTAGGCCAGGCTGATGCATGGAAGAGGCATCACCGCGTTCTGTGCAAGGTGCTCGTCGCGCTCTCGCACCGGCTCGGCTCAGTCAAGGACGGAGGCCGGGGTGTGACCGACGTCGAGCGCCTGGACGCCGTCCTCCTCGCCCGGCTTGCGGTCGAGCACTTCAAGACGGCCCAGGAAGGCGTGCCATGGGACGCAGAAGTCATTGAGGATGCCCTCGACCTGCCGCAGAGCCAGCTCGTCCTCTCGCTAATGGCGGCTCCAGCGACGACATTCGCCTCACCGATCCCTGCGCTCGTCGCCTCCCTCCTGCCGGCGCACATCGACGAGCAGATGCTCAAGGGCATCTATGCCCGCTTCCAGCGCAACAATCACGTCCTCGTCGCGCCCGATGCGGCCCTCCGGCCATTCGCCAACGCGGTGCTCGCCCGAGTGTCGCGCGCCGTCAACCACTCATGCCTTCCATCCGGCGTCGTCGTGACGACATGGGTGGAGGGCCGGCCGCAAGTCGGCGTCCGGACCATCCGAGCCCTCGCTGCCGGTGAAGAGGTAGGTCGAGACTCCGACGGTCGAGCTCTGAGAATCAACGCTGACGTCCGAGGGTCGCCCGGTCGCCGCTCGTCAGGTGACCATCTCGTACCTCGACCCTCTGCTCGCGCGTTCGACCCGCAAGAAGTCGCTTCAGGCGCTCTACGGCTTCACCTGCGCGTGTCTGTCCTGCATCACGCCCCTCTCGCGGGCCGCCGCCCCTCGTCTCCCGCCCATACCGAAGGCCTTTCCGTCGCTGCCGGGACGGCCCTCCATGGAGCAGCTCCAGCTCGCGCTGCCGCAGTACCCGGCCAATCGATTGCCCGCGGCCGCGCCGACCGGTCTGTCGGAGGCGGCCGTCAGCCGCAAGACGACCGAGTACGAGGATGCCCACGCCGAAGGTCGCTGGAGCGACGCCGGCGTCGCGGGCGAGCACGTCCTCGAGATCTATTGGGCGGCCTATGGCCCTTATACCCCACTCATAGGTGCGCCCGAGGCTGACCGCCTTCCTCTTCGCCTGTGGCCTCTCTGACGTTGGCTCGTGCCTTTGTCGTGGCAGGCACCCACCTCCTGTCGCTCGGCGCCGTCCATCTCAACGCCTCGATCGTTCTGCCGGCACGCAGTCCCGAGGCCCACCAAGCACTGTGCCGTGCGACGGAGTTTGCGAGCTGGGCGCGCGCCGTCCTCGAGCTTGTCTGGGGCTGTAATCAAGAGGTCGACGACGCCCTGTCGCCGCTCGAGAATGCCCTCCGAGCCGAGCTGTCGGCGATATGATGACTGTTCCTCGACTCTGCCATCCGGGAGTGAGTTTCTGCAGGCAGCCTCGTGAACACGGGTCCATGTGGATCTACAAGGTGCTGTGGGATGGGGAAAATGCGAGTGAGGGAGAGGTATAGAAGGACGGTCGGGCCCTATTGCCCGGCCCTGTCGAGAGACACAGAAGCCTAGTGCTGCCCGGCCGCGAGCTCCCGGAGCTCGTCGGCGTCGGGGCTGTTGGCGACCATGTCAGCAAACTGACCCCCAGCCTTGATGAGGTTGGCGGGCGTGTCAAACTCGATCTGCAAGAAAAGGGCGAGGGACGTCGTCAGTCGCTTGGCGAAACCGACCGACGCCAAGGAGAGTGTCGCGAGACGCACAACCTTGCCCGCGTCGAGGCAGAGAATCTTGTCGTAATCCATGATGGTCCTGAGCCGGTGGGCTGATGCAGAGTGCGCTCGCATCAGCAGGTCCGGTTGGTGACGCCAAGTCGCAGAGAACCGACGCACCAATCGTGATGAGCGTCACGCCCTGCAGGTCACTGCGGATCGACTGCTGGATGAGGACATCCGTCGCAAAGTCGACAGAGGCGGTCGCCTGCGAGGAGGCAGAAGCATCATCGACATCAGTGCCTACGTGGAAGCAGCGATCCAACTCGGCGACTGACCTCGTCCAGAAGGAAGATCTTGGAGCGGCGGACGAGACCGCGAGCGAGGGAGACGAGCTGCCGCTGGCCTTGGGACAGATTCTCGCCGCCGGCCTGCGAAGGGGTGCGAGCGTACGGCGTCAGCGAAAGGATTGGCCAGACGGCTGAGGGGCATACGTCGACGTACGCTGATCTCGGAGGTGAGTGTGAGGTGATGCGGCGTGCTCGTGCCGTCGCCAGACGCGGCCTCGCCAGAGAGACCCGACGACTTTAGCACCTCGAGCAAAGCCTCATCCTCGTGCTCGTCATAGGGGTCGAGGTTGCGACGGAGCGAGCCCGAGAAGCTGTCGTCGGGCAAGGGTGATCAGCTCGGGCGCTCCGACAGCAGTGGACGGGTCGACACACAGCGTCGGGTCCTGCGGGATGATGGTGATCTTGGAGCGCAGAGCGTCGAGATTGATCTTGTCCGTAACGATGCCATCGATGAAGACCTTGCCCTCGGTCGGGATCAGCCGAAGCAGGGCGAGGGCGAGCGTTGACTTGCCTGGGAGTAGACGCAGGCAACATTCGTCAGTGCCTCGGTCAGGGAACCGCATTCGCCTATAGAGCGCAGCACGCACCGCTGCCGGTTCGGCCGACGACGCCGACCCGCTCGCCAGACTTGATCTCGACGTCGATGCCCTTGAGGACGACGGGCCCACCGACCGAGTAGCGGGCGATAAGGCCCTCTGCCCGGATCGAGCCGCTGGCGGGCCAGTAGGCGGGCGGGACGCCAGAGGGCTTCGGCTTCTCCTCCGACTCGACGACAAGGTAGTCCTGGATACGCTCGAGCGAGTTGCCGCTGACCTAGAGAGCAGGACGTTCAGAGCAGTGGTTCAGCATGATTGCGACGCGCGTTCGATGGCGGAGAGGGTCGAAAGGGCCGCACCTCCCACATGTCTGGCGAGTTGGAGAAGAAAAGACGGCGCGTGAGCATGCTCGCAACTCGCTTCGACGCCAGAGCAGGACGATAAACTCACTCAAGATCCGAACATACATCAGAAGGCTCGACGAGAACGAGATCGACTGGCAGAGGAGAGCAGAGGTCGGGCGTCAGGGCTGCAGCAGCGAGGCCGGGCTGCAGCGGTCCGCACGCACCACGCTGAGGATGAAGCCGATCGTCGAGGCGTCGCGGACCGTCGGGCCGTAGATGAGGTACGCCGCAAGCATCGTCGAGTAGGCCGACGCGCCCGCATCTAGTCTGACGTTGCACCAGCTGATGGAGCACACAAAAACAGTAGCACAAGGAGTCAGCCATCGCGTCTGGCGCTGTCGCCTGCAGGCGGCTCACCGGTTCAGGTTGTCTGAAGCCATGCGACGACAAGGCAGTAGTCAGCTCAGACCTTCCGGTGGGACTGATCCAGAGAGGCAGCACGGGACGAACAGAACGAGACGCCGGTGCGAACGTAGGCGTCGCAGCGCTTCTCGGCCTCGGTCTTCATGGCCTCCTCAGAGTCGTACGCCCGGACAGAGATGAGACCGGCGATGGCTGATGCGGAGAGGGTTGGTCAGCATCGGTCAGGGGATGGGCCCAGATCTCGCGCGAGCCATGTAACTCACCGTCGCCGAAGTGCGAGAAGAGGGGCGACTTCTTGTTGGAAGACTCCCGCTTGCAGCTCATCTGGGCGTGGATGTAGAGCTCGGCGACGAAGGCGCCGATGCAGCCGAGGACGAGGCCTGCGAGGCCAAAGACCGGGACGACAAAGGCGATCGTCGCGAGCTTGATCAGGAGCGTGATGGTCGTGTCGAGAACGGAGCGAGTAAACTCGGTGAGCTCGCCGTCGAGCGTTCTCGTGTCCGAGACAAATCTCGCAATGATGCGTCCTTTGGGGAGGCAAGGAGGGCACAAGGTCGGTCAGCCCACGTCGAGCTTCCTCGGCTCGGATCGCGAAAGTTCACCCTGTGGAGTCGAATCAAGCCAGCGCATCGTCGCCGCAAAGACAGAGTCGAGCAGCTGCTCGTGGATGGAGACACCCGAGCGAACCGAGCCGATCGTCCAGACCCAGAAACCGACGGCAAAGGTACCGGTGGCAAGGAAGACGATCCCGCCGTAAAGGCCGAGCCAGTAGGCGACGACGACGTCCTCGCGAGGCTTGACGTCGTACTCGCGAGCCCAGGCGCCGAGGACGGCGACCTGGGCTAAGGAGGCGGCCTGGTTGACGATCATGAGGCCGATGACGATGAGCCAAAAGACCGGCCCGCCGAGCGACTTGGCGAGCAGGCTGAGGGCGCGCTTCGAGATGTGGCCCTGGGCCTTCTCTTCGGCGAGAACGCTGAGGGGCGTCGCGAGGGTTTTGGGCGTCAGCGTGAGCTTGTCGGGCGCACACGGGTCGAGCGACTCACAGCTTGCCGTCCGACTTGGTCTCGGCAGGCGCGGCATCAACGGGACCCTCGACGGCCTCGATCTCGGCAGCGACGGCCTCCTCGGGCTCCTCGTCTTCGGCCTCCTTGAAAAGGCTCGAGTCGACCCGCTTGAGCTCCGAGATCGAGCCGTGCGACTTGACGCGGCCGTCCTCGAGGGTGACGAGGTAGTCGGCGACCTGCGAGGCGAGACCGACGTGGTGCGTGACGAGTATAACGGTCCGGTTCTTGACGAGCGAGCCCTTGAGCAGGTTGTCGACGATGAACTTGGACGTGTGGACATCGAGCGCCGAGAGGATGTCGTCGAGTAGGAGGACGTCGGCACGCGAGTAGATGGCCCGGGCGAGCGTCACCCGCGCCTTCTGGCCGCCAGACAGCGTCAGGCCCTTCTCGCCAACCTCGGTCGCGTCGCCGGCGTCAAAGAGCGTGAAGTCGCGCTCGAGCGCGCACTCCTTGACGACGAGCTTGTAGCGCTCCTCATCGAAAGGCGCGCCGAAGAGGATGTTGTCCCGGAGCGAGAGGTTCTGGAGCCAGCTCTGCTGCGAGGCGTAGGCAACGCCGCCGGTCCGGGGGAGGCCGAAGGACGAGTCCGGGCCGCGCTGCTCAAAGTGCATCTCGCCGAGCAGGGCCATGAGGAGCGATGTCTTGCCGCAGCCGGTCTGGCCGGCGACGAGCGAGATCTTGCCGACGGGGAAGCGGAGGTCGCCGTCAAAGTGGAGCTTGAAGTTGCGCTCCTCGGAGCCGGCGGGGACGTCCTTGAGCCAGGCAAAGGTGGCGTTGCGGAAGCCAATGTAGGACGGGTCGTCGCTGACGGCCGTCGGCGAGCCGTCCTCGTAGCGGTCGATGAGCTCAGTCTCCTGGAGGAAGGCGTTGACCCGGCCGAGCGAGACCCACGACTCGACATACGAGGTAAGCATGATGAACATCTGGAGCGAGCCGGCGAAGCCGCCAAAGACTGAAATGGCCGAAAAGACGACGGCGGCTGTGAGCTCGCCCTTCTCGACGATGGTGAACCACGCAAAGGTCGCGATCATGACGAGGAGCGGAAGGATCGTGTTGATGATGTTGAGCGTCAGGCGGAGCATCTTGCGCTTGAGGTTGAGCGCGAGCTCAGCCTTGCGCAGATCCTGGATCTGCTTCTTGACCTGCGTCTCGAGCCCAAAAAGCTTGGTGATGCGGAGCGATGAGATGGCCTCCTGGATCTTCTGGACGCGCGCGTCGGTCGAGCCCGCGAACGCCTGTCGACCAAAGGAAGGACGGGTCAGCGACGGGGGGCGGTCTAGCGGTTATCGACAGACGACCCGCCTTCTGAACGCTCAGCGTGAGCATCGTCAGCTTGGCCGGGATCGGTAGCTGGATGATCGTCAAGGCCATGGCGACGAACGCGGCCCGGCCGAGCAAGCGGTAGAGGAAGACGGCGCTGAGGACTGTGCCCATGGGCGCGGTGATACCATAGATGATGGCGACGCGCAAATTGATGATCTGCGTCAGGTCGGAAGACCTGCCGAGCGCCAGTCGCGGACGTCAGTTGGCGCGCGCAGGAAGGAAAGAGGAACCAGCCGAGTCGTCGTACATGAGTGAATTGATGCGGCCGACGAGGTTCTTCGAGTCGTCAACCTCGCCCTCCTTCTGAGCCTTGTCACGCGGCTGGATCCTAAGCGAGTGGTTGAAGAGCAGCAGCGCGAGCGAGGCCTCCGCGCGGACCTGTCTCAGGCAGGAGACAAGCAACCGGGTCAGCGGGGCGAAGCGATCCAGGTGAGCAGCTTCGGCAGACAGGCGCACCATGAGACGCGTGCCCTGGTCGATCAGAGAAGAGGTCGAGGCGAGGTCAGCTCCCCCGCTTCGAGCAGGATCGACAGAGAAGAGCGAGAGGGCTGTACGAGGTAGATGAGGACGTTCCAGAGCGAGCTGGTTGGGAGAGACGGGCGAATGTCAGCTATGTGCGTCGAGCAGGAGGCTGGCTGCCAGACAGATCTGAGCACATACGACTGCGCAAAGGGGCCGAAGCCGACGAGGAAGACCCAGACCTGGCGAGGAAGGGCAGAGAGGGTAGCAAGTCAGCTGACCGGCTCGGGGCGCGAGGACAGGCGACGATGGACTGACCCAGGGCCGAGCGACGGCGCCCTCGCCACCCGTCTCGATGTAGCGCAGGAGCCGGTTGACGCCGAGGACGTCGGCAAACTGCATGACGGCGTAGGCGGCCGACAGGAGGAGGCTGATGATGATCTCGCGCCAGAAGACGCGGCAGATACGCCAGCCGATGTGCCGCCCGCGAGGGGGCGCGCGCGGGTCGGTGCTTCCCGGGTCGAGGTGGTGCATGACGCGCTGGCGGAGGAAGGCGGCGTGGTCGACGTCGGCGAGCGGCGGGAAGTCCTCGTAAGGGACCGAGGGCAGGCCCCAGGCCTTCTTGATGAGCGAGTCGAGGAAGGCAAACGTCAGAAGCCGGACGATGGACGCCGTCTGTTCGGCCGTCGGCTCGTAAGCACCGAGCGGCTGCGAGACGGGGACGTGCGTCCGGGGCGAGAAGAGCGGGGCGACGACGGCGGCGAAGGTGAGGAGGCCGAGCCGGACCCAGAGCAAGGCCGTGAGCGGGTCCTGCGTCGGGACGGTGAAGGTGGCGAGCGGATAGATGTCGCGGACAAAGTAGATGACCCAGGTGGCCGCGAGGATTGTGACGAGGTGGGCCTTGAGCGCGCGCGTCTTGGCCGAGACGACCGAGGGCCGGACCGTGAGCGAGAGGAGGGAGAGCACGGCGCAGTAGCCGACGCTGCCGACGAGGCACCAGCTCTCGACCGTCTCGCGCCGGCCCTTGGCGCCGACGGCCGCAATGATGGTCAGGACCTCAAGTGCGACGAGCGCAATCAGCTTGAGGACGGCCCAGGCAACGACGCCGGCGCCACCGCTGCGCTGGACGTAGCCGAGGCCCTTGATCTCGGTTCCAACGAGCGACGGCTCGGTCTCATCGCCGACGAGCGTCGCTGAGGTGTCGGACGACCGAGACGAGACGGGCTTGTAGGCGTGACGCCGCTGGCGGAACCAAGTAGCGACGTGCGGGGCGACGAGGAACTGGCCGATGAAGGCGAGGAGGGACAAGCCAGAGATGAGCGGGAGATAGGTGCGGGGGTCGAGCAGGACGTGCTTGAGCAGGTGGTCATCGCTGACAGATCGCCGGCGAGGGATGGGAGGGAACGAGGACAGGTGATCAGCTGAGGCTCATCGGGTTACCATCTGGGGTGCGACTAGCAGGACGGGTCCCGCCCGTGCCCAATGACGGGCAACGATAGACGCACCGACCAAGGAGGGAGAGCACGCCGCCGGCCGAGGCCGAGGTGTTGAGGCTGAGCTGAGGCTGGACAAAGACGGCCTGCTGGAAGAGGTCGCGCGCAAAGACGCGCAAGTCGTCCGCCATCTGCGAGTCGAGTCGGACGCTTGCTCTGTGAGAGGGGAGTGATGGGTGTCGGCCGGGAGAGGAGGAGGAGGGGGCACGGGAAAACGGCCTTCTCCGGTCGGGCGGGGGGTTGGTCGTGTGTGCCGGCCGCGGTCGCATGTGCGGCAGGCTCCGCGTGGGCCGGCCGGCAGCGCCCGTCGTCGACTGGCCTAAGGTGGCCGACGAGTCAAGCTGCTCCTCACGTCGAGCGTGCCCCGCTCGCCGACGTCTTGCTGGGCTGTATTCAGACTCGCCCAGCAGCGCCTCGCGCGACCCTCTTGCGAGACGAGTCGCTCTGCGAGGCGCGGTCGTCGTCGTCGCAGGCCATCCCCGTGCCGCTATCCGTACGTCGGTGCGCAGTCGCCCTTGGCCCGGCGCCGTCGCGCTCTCCTGCGCCTTGCCGTCCTTCCTGGCCAACCTTCCCGACCGCCAGCGTGGGCTCCTCACCAGGTCGCGATGCTCCTTCGCACCCGAGCAGTCGGCCCCTTGCCGCAGTCAGACCGCAAGCTGGACAGGAGCAAGACCCTGCGCGGCTGCCGTCGATGAAAGCAGCGTGGCGCAACGGCCGGCCGGCACGCCCCCCGGCCTGGGAAATTATGCCTCCGAGCCTGCGCGCAAGGAAGTCGAGCCAGGAGCAGCAGCGGCAGCAAGAGCCCCTTTGCTTTGACCCCTCAGCCCAGCCCCCCTCCCCCCCTTGCTCGCCCCTCATGTCCTATCGGCTCCCCGCTTCGGCTGCGAGCGCCGTCCGCCCGTCGTCGTCCTCGGCGGCCTCGTCCTCTGGCAGCTCCGCCTCGGACGACCAGGACCGCGCCGAGTGCGACAACTTCGATAACTTCGACGAGCTCGACCAGGCCCAGGAGGCCTTCAGCCTGTTTGACCAGCAGAAGGCTTTCCCTTCGGTCGCCGAGGCTATCCGCTACGATGACCGCGAGTACGGCTGGGACCTCGACGCCGAGGTCGCCCGGCTCGGTGCGTCTGGACGCCGTTTTGCTCCCTGATCAACCCCCGACCGGCTGCTGACGAGGTCCGACGCCGACGTTTCTCCCGACAGCTCTCGACTTCCACCAGCGCGTCCGCCTGATCAACCACATCCGCAAGGAGGTTAGTCAACAGGCTGTGGTCTGACATACGGGGGATAGAGCACTGATCGCACCTTCCCGTGCGCAGACTCCCGGCGTCGATGCCCTCCGGAGCCTGACCGGTTCCGAGGCGTTCCTCGCCTCGGACGAGCTGCTCATCCCGGTCCTGCCCAACGACGCCTACCTCCGTGCGTCCACAAGACGTTTGAGGACTGGAGGTCCGATCGCCGTATGAGCGCTGACAAAGACGCGACCCCTCTATCCTGCAGAGGTTGTCGACGATGCCTGGTCCGACTCGGAGGACGAAAGTGCGCCTTCGGCGCCGACCCCCGCCGCCGCCACGGCTTCCGCATCGACCGACTCGTCGGCTGAGCTGATTCAGGCGACGCGCCGGATCCGGCACCTCGAGGAGAAGATTGCCGCGCTCGAGGCCTCGGCTAAGGCCGAGCTCGACCTCATGCGCAAGACGCTTGCCGCCCGGCTCAACCTTGCGGCCGAGGCCGACAAGCCGAAGGAGGAGGTCGTCAAGAAGGAGCGCGACGACGATACGCACTACTTTGACAGCTACGCCTACAATGGTCGGTCAAGCGCTCGGCGTGCCCGATATTCCTCAGGATTCATGCTGACGCTGCCGCCCCTGCCATTCGCAGACATCCACGAGATTATGCTGAAGGGTGCGTTGCCCTGGAGGACTTATGCGTCGCTGGCTCCGAAGCTCATCGTGGCGTCCCCTACCAGACACGACGCGGACCAAGTCGTACGCGCTCTTTATCCTCTCGAACCCTGACCTCTTTAAGGGCGCGACCGTCCTCGACGTCGGCTGCGGCACCGGCATCCTCTCGCTCCTTTGCGCTCGGGCCGGTGCCGCCCACGTTTACGCGGTCGACGCCTCGGACGTCGCCGTCAAGGCCATCGAGAACATCAAGCGCAACGGCTGCGCCGACTCGATCACCGTCGTCCGCGGCAAGGTCGAGGACATTCAGCTGCCCGACGGTGTCAAGGTCGACGTCATCGTCTCCGAGTGGATGGGCTACATGTGCGTCTACCGTTCATCCGCCTTCCAGTTCGCCTCGTCACTGACCCAGTTTCGCGCTGACTTACCCCTTCAAAAGGCTGTAAGCCCTGCATTTCTTTCTTCGGAAGCTCGCATACGATGCGCCTCGCTGACGCCGCTCCCCCCCCGCAGCCTCTACGAGTCGATGCTCGACTCTGTCCTCGTCGCTCGGGATCGCTTCCTCAAGCCGACCGGTGTCATGGCGCCGTCACAGACCAAGATCATGCTCGCCGGTGTCGACTGCGCCGAGTTCATGCACGACCGGGTCGGCTTCTGGAAGGATGTCTACGGTTCGTGGACCCTTTGTCGGGCGCGACGCTCGAGAATCCGTCTGTTGACACCACTACCTTCTCTCGCCAGGCTTTGACTTTGAGGCGATGGCGGAGGAGATCACCGAGGACTCGCTGGTCGAGATCATGAACGAGTCTGAGCTCGTCACCGACGACTGCTGCATCAAGGTTCGCCTTTGCCCTGGTGTGCTAGTGTCCCTGGAGGAGGCTGCTGACTTGTCGCTGTCCCATTGCTACGCAGGACATCCTCATCTCGACCTCGACCATCAAGTCGCTCGACTTCCACTCGTCGTTCAAGCTTCGGCCGACGAAGGACGGCCAGATGCACGCCTTCCTCGCCTACTTTGACACCTTCTTCACTCCTTCGGGCGCTGCCGCCGAGGGTCCTGTCAGCCTCGAGCGCTTTGACGAGTCGCTCAAGATTGACGGCCGGCCGGGTGCCAAGAACGACGTCTCGTTCACGACTGGCGTAAGTCGACGGACAGAACGCTGCCCTGTCGCCACCGTCGCCCGCGTTGACTTGGCTGCTCACCCTTCCCTTCATACAGCCCAAGGGTGTCCCGACTCACTGGAAGCAGACGGTCTTCATCCTCAAGGAGCCGATCAAGGTCACGACCGGTGCGTCACGCTCGGCCGGCTGCCGACATCGTCCCCTCCCTATGGCTGACACGTGCTCTACCCTCTGGCACGCCCCCAGACTCGACCATCGAGGGCACCTTCAGCCTGAAGAAGTCCAAGACCAACTCGCGCGAGCTCGACGTCGAGATCCACTGGCGCGTGCTCCGCGACGGAGCGAGCGCCGCCGACGAGCCCGAGGTCCGCGTGCAGGTGTTCAAGGTCCGATAGATGATGCCTCTGCGTTGAGCACCGCGTCGAGCGCACACCCGTGCACCGGAATACCCCACAGGTCGGCCAGGTGCCAGATTCGATGGGCGGCCAAGATCCTGGCGAGACTCTGGAAACGTCTGCCTATCGCGCGCCGCCTGTCAGCGGCAGCACGGTCTCGGCCGGCCTCAGCGGGCTTCCCGGACGCATCCGGTGCGTGCGAGAAGTGCCCTCACCCCGGTAGAGGATGAAGGCTAGAGCCCCGAACGGCCCGCACCGAAAGGTTATCGTCGTCCCGTCGCCCGGTAAGGGGGAGCGCGGGACCAGGGGGCCGGTCCCTGCACCGGCCACTGCACTCCGAGCCAGCCAACACACAGACGCAAACCTTGGGCCATCCCGGTTCTTGCCGGGAGCGGCCAGGCTCCAAGGAGAATACTGCTGACGCGACTTGCTCACCAGAAAAAGAGACTTTCTGGGCCGGTTCGGAGGGCGCGAACAAGCGTCGTCGCAGGGCGCGTGCCGTAGCGTCCTGCTGCGCGCTGCGCCCCGCTCGCGCGACCCGAGGACCGGCGCCGCCGCCTGCTTCCACCTTCGAACGAACCACTCGTCGGTCGCTGTCTCTTCCCTTCCCATCTCACGTCCAGGACCCCTTCGCTCAGCCGCACTCGGAGCGGCCTGTTGGTCTCCTGGTCAGCAAGCCTCCCATCCTCGAACCTATCACCGCAACCCTACAAAGGCTGTCGCCTACGTCGCTCGGCCGCGCCGTCGCCGACTCCCCTTTCGCCCTCCTCTCGCCCTCTAATCCCAGCCAGCACGCAAGACGCCAGCTCGACCTCCCGGTCGCCAGCTCAGGTCAGACAGACGAGCGTCTCGCACAGCATCACCTCTCAGCTTCCGTCACCGCCGACGCATTTTCAGACCCTTTCCGTCCCACACTGGGTGAGTCGCGTTCTTGGCTGGGTCGCATTGGCTTGTGACAGCGCTTCTCGGACGAGGCTGACTGGCCACCTGTCTCACGCCACTGCCAGCATCAATGACCGCACCTGCCGCTTCACGCCCGGCCGAGAACGGCGCCTCGACCGGCACCCGCCAACGCATCGGGGTCGCTTGCGCCTACTGTACGTGCCCCTCTCCGAACGGAGGTTGCTTCCGGTCACGCCACAGCCTGACGGCGCGTCTGCCTGTTGCTGTCCCATAGGCCGCTACCGCAAGATTCGATGCTGCGGCGGCGAACCGTGCAAGCACTGCCGGACCGGTCGCCGGGCCTGCCTCTACGTCTCGGTCGCCGAGTGGCAGTCGTTCCACAAGGGCGTCCGGGTCGACCACCCGCCTGACGGTCAGGAGCGGTCGTCGGCCTCTGCCTCGCCCCCTTCAGCCAGCCGGGCGAAGCCGTATCCGTCGACGTCGTCGGTGCTCGGCAAGCGGACGCGCTCCGAGACGACCACTGATGGCGCCGACAAGGGCAAGAAGAAGGCGCAGACGATGAACATCGCCCGGTCGCAGGTCAAGATGACGGCCGCGCCCCCCACCTCGACGCCGTCGCTCCGTTCCTCGGTCTCGGTCGCTGAGCCCTCCTCGACGCCCTCCTCGTCCTCGGCCGGGAGCGGCGTTTACTCGGGCTACTACTCGCCAGCTGGCGTCATCGGACCGTACGCGCCCAGCTACGGCGCCGACTACGAATCGTCGGCTTCGAGTGCGGCGCCATCCAGGGAGACGACGCCCGAGGCGGCCGGCTTGCCTTACCACGTCCCGGCACCCTCGGTCCAGATCGGCTCGGTCTACCATTCCGGGCCACCGGTGTCGTTTAGGTCGCCCTGGCCGACGGCTGCCGCTCGCATCCCGGCTGGAACGGCAAGCCCTGGCCGCGCCTCTCTCGCGGGCCCGCATCGACTCGAGTACCCGCGGCCGTACGAGCACTCGGGCCCGCCCTCGCCGTTCCTCTTGACGCACCCAGTCCATCAGCACTCGTACTACGCGGCCGTGCCAGAGGCCGAACGGCCCCTCAATATCGCAGGCTGGGTCCCACTCGGGTCAGAGCCAACGTTCGCTGCGTTCGACGGCAGCGGTCAGCCGTCGACGACGCCGCCCTCGTCGTCGACCATGCCGGCCTCTCTCGGCCAGGCGGCAGGTTTCTACCTCGGCTTCACCTCGCAGGATCTCGACCGCATCCTCCGCTCGTACGCCAGCCTGCTCCCGGCGACGTCGGCTCCGCAGCAGGCCGCCGGAGGCCAACCACCGTCGCTGGCGACCGTCGGTCGCAAGCCATCCGTCTCGTACAACTCTGCTGCCGAGGCCGACCTCTCAGTCCTGCGCGAGTTTGGCCTCGGCGCGTCCTACGCGACCCTCGATGATCGGCTCGACGACGGCGCTGGCGAAGAGGTGTCGGGCGACGACTGCAGCGCCGGTCCGGTAGAGACGCCTGCCATCGAGGACCTTGTCGTCGGCCTCGACGCGCCCGCCTTCAGCCTGCCGCCGTCGCCGACGCCGGACGACGGAGCCGACCAGGCCTGGTCCGCCTACGGCTGCTACTTCTGAGCCTCGCGCTCTCACACCCTCACTGCATTCCGGTCCGTGGCCATGCCCCCGCCGCCTCTATGGACCCTCTGCCCGTCGCGTCTCGTCACCGCTCTGCGCCTCTCCCGATCCCCTGTCTGTCTAGTCCGCCTTGTCTTGTGCTCTCCGATTTTCCCTCTGCTCTTCTGTGCCCCCCTTCGCGCCGCCTGTTGTCAACCATGGATTCTCTTGTTAGCGCGCCAGCGGGAGCTTGATCAGCGTCAGCCAAGACCGACCGTCACTGGCGGAGGGGACAGAGGCGCGGCTGCGACCCCCTGGGCTGGCCCAGCTCGGACCCCGGAACGGGGTGAGGACCTCGAATATTCGACCGTTTTGCAGGCGCCAGCGCGGCCGGCCGCACAGGAGCTGGCTGCACTCCATCATCCCTCCCGGTCTTTCCCCTCTCGACCAACCCCTCTTCCTCTTCTTCGCAGACTCCTGTTCAGTAGAGATCCAAAATGGTGCGTCGCGGCTACGCTGGGCCGGTCGTCCTGCTCCGGGCCGCTGACCGGCTTCGTTCACGTCGCTCTCCTCGGCGCGCCCTGCTCCTCCCCTCCTCTCGCAGGCTTCCGTTGTAGGATTCGACCTCGGCAACGCCAACTCCAAGGTGCGCACCTCAGCTTCCTGTGTGACACATGACCGGACCGCCTCAGCGACTGACCTATCTGCACTGCCCTTTCACAGATCGGTGTTGCGCGCAACCGGTGAGCACTCGAAAGACGCGGCAGCTGCGGCCTCCGAGCGCGAGCTTTGGCCGGCCCGTCTTGCTTCCTCCTCGCCTTATAGCCGAGCTGACCACCGTGTTGCTCTCCTTTTGACGCCTTCAGTGGTATTGACATCATCGTGCGGCTGCTTCTCATGCCTCCGCCTGCTCATGAGCGCCCGTCGCTGACCCTCCCGTTCCACCGGTCGCTGCGCAGGTTAACGAGGTTTCGAACCGTGCCACTCCGTCAGTTTTCCCCAGGTCCCCGTCGTCGCCTCGATGCGCGCTTCTCGCTTCCCTCATCCCTAACTGACGCGGCCCGACGCTTCCCATCCTCCAGCTCGCTCATCTCGTTCACCGCCCGTCAGCGGTACCTCGGCGAGGCTGCCAAGACGGCCGAGACGTCCAACTTCAAGAACACGATCGGCTCGCTCAAGCGCCTGATCGGCCGCCGGTTCGACGACCCCGGTACGTCGCCCTCATCAACGAGCCTTGCGCTCGAGCAGCAGGCGCTGATCTCTTTCTCGTCGGCCCCTCTCGCCAATCCACTCGCCAATCCACAGAGATCCAGGAGATCGAGAAGAAGCACATCAACGCCGAGCTCGTCGACGTCGACGGTTTCGTCGGCGTCAAGGTCAACTACCTCGGCGAGCCGACCGTCTTCTCGGCCACCCAGCTCGTTGCCATGTTCCTCGCCCGCCTGCGTGACCAGACGGCTGTCGAGCTCGGCCAGGCCGTCTCGGACGTCGTCATCGCCATCCCCGGCTGGTTCACCGACATCCAGCGCCGCTCGATGCTCAACGCCGCCGAGATTGCCGGCCTCAACACCCTCCGGCTCGTCAACGACCTGACCGCCGTCGCCCTCGGCTACGGTATCACCAAGAGTGACCTGCCCGAGGCGCCCGAGCCGCCGCGCCACGTCGTCTTTGTCGACGTCGGCCACTCGAACCTGTCGGTCGCCGTCGTCGCCTTCTCCAAGGGCCAGCTCGTCGTTAAGTCGTCGGCCTACGACCGCCACTTTGGCGGCCGCGACCTCGACTACGCGCTCGTTCAGCACTTTGCCGAGGAGTTCAAGTCGCGCTACAAGATTGACGTCCTCTCGAACCCCAAGGCCACCTTCCGCCTCGCCGCCGGCTGCGAGAAGCTCAAGAAGGTCCTCTCGGCTAACGCCGAGGCCCCGCTCAACGTCGAGTCGATCATGAACGACATTGACGCCTCGTCCAAGCTCACCCGTGTCGAGTTTGAGGGCCTCGTCGCCGAGGTTCTCTCGCGCGTCCAGGCGCCCATCCAGCAGGCCCTCGCCGAGGCCGGCCTCACGGCCGAGCAGATTGACGGCATCGAGCTCGTCGGCGGCTCGTCGCGCGTCCCCGCGATCAAGGAGCGCATCTCGGCCCTCTTCCCCGGCAAGGTCCTCGGCGCCACCCTCAACCAGGACGAGGCCATCGCCCGCGGTGCCACCTTTGCGTGCGCCTCGCTCTCGCCGATCTTCAAGGTCCGCGAGTTTGCCATCCACGACATCAACACCTACCCCGTCAAGGTCACCTGGGCCAAGGACGAGCAGCTTGCTCCTGGCGACGACGAGACCGAGCTCCTCGTCTTCCCCAAGCAGAACTCGGTCCCGTCGACCAAGGTCCTCACCTTCTCGCGCACCGGACCCTTCGAGCTCGAGGCCGCCTACGCCGAGCCCGAGGCGCTCCCCGGCAAGACCAACCCCTGGCTCGGCAAGGCCACGTTCAAGAACGTTGCGCCGACCGCCACCGGCGAGCCGGCGACCGTCAAGGTCAAGGCCCGCCTCAACCTGCACGGCATCCTCTCGTTCGAGGGTGCCTACCTCGCCGAGGAGATCGAGAAGGAGGACACGTCGGCTCCGGCCGCCGAGCCGATGGACACGGCCGAGGGTGCCGAGCCCGCCGCCCCGGCCGCGCCCAAGATGAAGAAGGTCATCAAGAAGACCGACATCCCAGTCGTCGCCGGCTACAGCGGCCTCGACCAGTCGGTCGTCAACGAGTACCGCGAGAAGGAGGGCGAGATGCACTCGTCCGACAAGCTCGTCATGGAGACTGAGGAGCGCAAGAACGCGCTCGAGGAGTACGTCTACGACATGCGCGGCAAGCTCGACGACCGCTACGCCGCCTACGTCCAGGCCGACGAGAAGGAGAAGCTGCTCGCCGGCCTCTCCGAGGCCGAGGACTGGCTCTACACCGAGGAGGGCGAGGATGCCCAGAAGTCGGCCTACGTCGCCAAGCTTGACAAGCTGCTCGAGATTGGCGGCCCGATCGCCGCCCGCCACAAGGAGTCCGAGTCGCGCCCCAAGGCGGCCGCCGCCCTTCGCGAGGTCACCAACGACTTTATGTCGAAGGCCCAGTCGGGCGACGAGAAGTACTCGCACATCGACGCCAAGGACCTCGAGTCCGTCGTCGAGAAGGCTGCCACCCACTCGTCGTGGCTCGACAACCAGGTGCGTCGCCCCTTCTTCGCACACTCGATATGCCACCGCTTTCAACCGACCGATGGCTACTGACACTGTCCTCCTTCACGCCTCGCTCTCGCACAGATGGCCCGCCAGGCTGAGCGCCCCAAGAACGTCAACCCGGCCATGACCTCGGAGGAGATCCTCAAGCGCCGCGACGAGGTCTCTTTCTTCTGCTCGGCCATCCTCAACAAGCCCAAGCCCCGGGCGCCGGCGCCGCCCAAGACGGACGCTCCCCCGCCCACGGAGGAGGCCCCGGCCCCGGAGGCGGCCGCCGACGACATGGACGTCGCTGACGAGCTCGACTAAAGCTCGTTCACCTCTTATCAACTTAAACCGCCCCCTCCCCCCCTTTACCCTCCCCATGTCGACCTCCGCAGCTCGACGATGTAGCTCATAGTTTTAGACCCTGCTGCAACACCCCCCCTCTCTTCCCCGCTGCCGCCATCCGATACGATGCCGGACTTGTCATATCTTGCGCGCCTCGCTCGAGCTGCGTCTTTTCCGGCTGAGCGCGGTGTCTTGCGATCATTGCGAGCGCCAGTGACAGGGCTTCAACGACAAAAGTTTTCAAAGGGCATTCTGGCTCTGTCTCTCGTCGAGTTACTAGGCTCTCTTTCTCGCCGAGTCAGAAGCAAGAATGAGGCAGTCATCGTAGAGAGCGGACGCGTGGGGGGTACAACGGACGGGGAGGAAGGGGGCGGCTAAAAAGTAGTGCGAGTGCTCTCGCGAGAGCGAGGCGCGGGGCGAGCAGGACAGACGGTGCGATGGGGGTTGGGGTGCGACTGGAAGTCGCTCTATGAGGGGAGAAAGAACAAGATGGCTTATAGCGAGGCGACGGCGAGTGGGTGGGCAACCTTCGAAAAGCGCAGACGAGGGCCATCGACAGAGCAATGACAGGCAGACATGGGAGGGTTGGGGAGGGCTCGACACGGACCGAGAGGAAGGAGGTAAGAGTAGCGCTGGTGCTGTCTCTCAGGTAGTTTTGGCAAACTCGGCCGGCTGGCTGACGACATCCGACACGCGCCGGACGCGCTTGGTCGTCGTCGGTGCCGTCTGCGTCGACTTGTTGCCTTCAGCGTTGTTGCCCGCTCCTGCAGCGGCGGCGGCAGAGGCAGCGGCGGCCTTGGCCTTGGCCGTCGAGGAGCTTCCTTTGCGCGAGGGAGCGTCCTTGCCCGGGCCCGAGCGATTCCTGGAGATGCCGATGACGAAGGCGAGGAAGAGTACGAGGGTCAGCGCTTCCTTGTCGTTGTCGGCGAGGCGAGGGGCGAGCCCGAGGATGGTGATCGAGGCGTACCTCTTCTTGATGACGTCGGTCTTGAGCGAGAGGGGTCGGACGACGCCATGCAGCTTGTAGAAGAGTCCGCAGGCCTGGATGCGAGTACAGGCGAGCGTCAGTCTCGAGCAGGGAGGCCCACAAGGGCAGAGACAAGTACAGCAAAGAGGTTTGATGAGCGCACGTTGCAGAGGGGGTTGCCATCTGGATCCCGCCGCCAGAGGGGCGTGTTGGTCGTGTGGCAGTTGCTGCAGATGGTCGGCGCCTCGCCGGACGACCGGGCCGCTGCTGGCGGCGGTGGCGCTGGGGGAGCAGATCCCTCCGGCGTGGCGCTGTCGCTACTCGCCGCGCCCGGCGTCGGTGGCGTTGACTTCTTCTCGGCCCTGGATGACGACGCCTTCTTGTTGCTCTGGGCACCGCCGCCGCTAACGAGAGGCCCGTTCGGGACGGCTGAGCTGACGGCGAGATCGGCCGGACTCGACGATGGGTCGGCGCGCCTCTGCTGGCCGCTCGACGTCCGCTGAAGACTTGGCGGCTCGATCGAGGGCTGCTGGCCCGACTCGGCTCGCTTGCGGCCACTCGAGGACGCCTTGGACGTCGCGATCGGCCGCTTTGCGGCGACGACCGGCGGCGTCGGAGCGAGATGCGGCGAGTCGGCCGGCGACGAGTAGTTGCTGCTGAGCGTCCCCGGCCTGCCGCGCGAGTCACCGTCGCCGCCGATGGACGTCGGGCCCGAGGACGAGTCGCCGCCACCGCCGCTGGTCGTCGTCACGCTGCTCCCGCCAAGCACCTGGGAGGGGTTGATGTGGGTGAAGCTCGTGGCGGCCGCGACCGAGTTGTGCGTCCGAGCGTTTGCCGAGTAGAACAGGTTCATGAGGTTCTGCATGTCGGCCGCCGAGTCCCCGCTCGACGAGAGAACGTTGCTGCCGCTGGCATCGCCCCCGCCGCCAGCCGAGGGCGAGGTCCGGCTCGTAAAGGTGCCAAAGCCACCGCCTCCGGGCGAGGTCGCGCGCGATCCAGGCGACGTATTGGTCGACGACAGGTTGCGCGTCTGAGCCGCCCAGTCGGCCGGCCCGGCCAGCCCATCGTCGTCGGTCTTCGGCGTCGGCCCGTCCTGGACCGTCACCGGCGACGAGTCAAAGGGGTGACCACCCGTCTGGTCCCCGCTGGCCGCACCGAGGTCGAAGAAGCCATCGAGGTTCGAGGTGAAGGTGAAGCTCGACGACGGGAAGTCGCCGAAATCGGTGCCGTACAAGCTGTCGGTCAGGCCGTCAAACTCGGACGGGTACGTCGGCTCGCCACCCGGGTTGAAGTCGGCCGGCCGCTTCTGCGACTACGGATTCGATGTCGCGTCAGCCCACAGGGAGGTGAGAGTGGCAGCGTTGTGCGTGGGCTTACGAGTAGGCTCTCGCTTCGGTCAGGCCGGGTCGACTCTCGCGCCGACTGGTTGCGGGTCAGTGATGGCCGCGAGGCCCCGCCCGAATCGGACGCGCTGTTGGACGAGGGCAGCGACTGGGAGTAGGGCGTGCCGGCTGTGAGGTCTGTCGAGAGCGTGTCGAAGAGCGAAGCCGTCCGGAGCGCATGCTGGTAGGACGAGCTGGCGGTGTCGTGGGCTGGAGGCCCGGTCGCGGCCATCTGGCTCGGAAAGTGACCCGGCTCAGAGTAGGCGACCTCGCCGTTCGTCTCAAAGAGCGAGAAGCCCCGGGCATCGTTGAAGCCAAAGTCGAGGAGCGACTGGGCGTGTGGATGGCCGTGCGCCTGGTCGAGCGAGAGGTTGAAGCTCGCGTTGTTCATCGGGATCGGGATCGACTGCGAGCCGGCCGAGGTCGACGGCTGCGGGCCGCTGCCGCTGCCGTGCGTGCCGTAGTTCTTGGTCTGGTTCGGGTTGAGAAAGTCGAGCGCGCCCAGCAGTGCGTGCGAGTGCGCCTCGTTATGCGTCCAGGCAGCCGGTTCGTAGGCGGCCGGAAAGGGCGCACGCGAGCGGGAACGCGAAGCGGCCCGCCAGTCCATCGACATGCGCGAACGCGACCGGCTCTTCGCCCGCCAGTCCATCAGGTCGAGGTCGGCCACCGGCCTGGCAGAGGGGCCAGTAGGCGGGTCAGAGCTGTGGATCAGAGCCTCGGAGGGGTCGGTACGCACTCGTTGGCGCCAGTGAAGCCGGCGTCGAAGCCGACGACCTTGGCGGTCGGCCGCCGCCCACGCCCCCGGGGCTCCTCCTCTTTCGTCCGGCGCTCGGACGAGGCCGACGACTGCGACGGGCGCGAGTGCCGCGACAGGCTTGAGACGTGCGAGGCCGAGAGCGAGGCAAGCGAGCCGTGCGTCGGCGACAGGAGCTGCTCGAGCGCCGTTTGGGTGTCGAGATCGGTCTGGAGGCCGGTGTCAAACTGGTCGGCCTCCTCGTTCTTGCTCTCCCTGAGCTCCTTGAGGAAGCGCTCGTCCTCCTCGCTCAGCGGGCCGAGGCCAGCCTCGAGCTGGGCGAGCTCCTCGCGCTTTAGCGACATGGCCATCATGCGCCATGTCAGATTCTCCATCCGCGGGCCGGTCGGGTCCGACTTCTGCTTGGCGTAGAGCTTCCAGACTTTGGTCGTCGGGTGATCGTCGGCCCCGTCATCGTATCCGGCGCCGACGGGCGACGCATGTTGCAGGCCGGGCGTGTCGGTGACCGAGGGCGAGACGGCGACCGAGGTCGACGCCGACGGGGAGGGCACCGCCGACTCGACCGTCCGACTCGGCTGGCGTGCATGCTTGCCAACGGCGGCAGCGCCTTGGAAGCCGGCCGACTTGTCGACGCTCCGCGCTGCAAGCCCCGGCGAAGGCGTCGCGCTGCTGCTGTGGGCGAGCCCCGAGGAGGCCGATGAAGGCAGCGGGATCGGAGCCGTCCGTCCGGTCGGGTCACGGCCAAAGTGCAGGCCGCGGCCCCGGCCGTACGACGACGCTGACGGCGCTGGGTTCATCGGCGACGGCGCCGCCGACGACCCGGCCGAGCCTGCTGGAAGCGCCCAAGGGTGCTGCGGCTCGCCCGTCGGCGAGAGGGCGCCGACGCTCTGGCTGCCGTGTCGGAACGAGGGCGAAGCGGCCGAGCCGGCAGGCGAGGCCATCTCGCCATGGCCGCCGTTGGCGTTCATGCTCATGCCGATGCTCATGCCGAGCCGGATGGCCATCGCGAGCGTGTCGTTGCCCTCGACCTGGCCAAGGCCGTCAAACGACGACGGCAGCTGAAAGCCGTTTTGCTGCTGCTGCTGCTGCTGCTGTTGCTGCTGCTGCTGGACAAAGTCGAATCCGCCGCCGACGGGGCTCTGCATCTGGAGGTAGGGCGATTGAGGCGGAGGCATCGCCAGGCTCGTCGCCGGCGGGAAGGCGTACGATGGGAGGCCGGCCCGGGGCTCGCGCGGGCCGAGACCGCCAGCGCCGCCGGCGAGGGCGAGTCCGAGGTTGCCGTCGTTCGGATGCTGTTGCTGATGTCGCTGCTGCTGTGGTAGCTGCTGCTTCATGAAGAGGTTGGCGAAGCCGCCGGCGGTCTGTTGGCCCTGGCCGTCAAAGCCGAGAGACGATGTTGGACGGAAGGGCGAGCTCGGGCCGGGAAACGCGTAGTGCGGAAGCGAGCCGCTCGTCGCGCTGCCGTACGACTGGCCGTAAGACTGGCTTAAGGACTGCTGCTGCTGCTGCTGCTGCATGTGGACCGCCGGAGTTGAGCTCCGCGACGAGCCGGCCGAGCCGGCTGTGGGCTGAGCGTGGCCGCCTCTGGCCCAATGCGAGGCCGCCGGTGTCGGCGGGAACATCGCCCCGTTGCCTTCCATGCTCGCTCGCTCGAGAGGATGAGACGGAAGCGGGCTGGGCTGCTACGGCTGGCCGCGGTTCGGTTTGGTTTGGGCGGGACGAGGTGAGGAGTGGAAGGAATCCGGCCGCGAAGCGAGGAAGGACGGCGCGAGAGCGAGAGGAAGGAAGGAAGCACGAGCCTTTCCGAGGTGGGCTGAACGGGCCGGCCGGGGGGGGGGGGGGCAGCACCGGCTGTGTGCGTCAGCCGGCGGGACAAACAGTGAGGGCTAGGCTGAGCCCGACGTACCTGTTGCGAGTGCCCTCTTTCGAGACGATGGCGCTGTCTCTCTCGAGGTGTATGTGTGAAGGCAGGGGAGCAGCAGAGCCGGACGAGAGAGAGAGAGGCGAGAGGGCTGGCCCGAGGCCGGACGACGGAGACGAGTGCGGAGGGAGAGCGGGGCGTGGGGGGCGTGGGCGGCGCGTCGGCGGTCTGCCTGCTGCGGGCCGGCCTGGGTTGGCAATAAACTGTCGTTGGCGGCAGGCCTTCTCGCACACACACCCATCGCAAGCCTGCTGGTAAGAGCGTCCTCAAAAAGGACCGGGGCGCAGGACGATACATGTCTAGAGAAGAGCAACGGCCAGAAGATCGAACGGCGAGAGAGATCAAGAACGGAAGTGGAGGGAGGCGGTGCGCTTCTAAGGGGGTCGGCGGGACGGCCGGCGTCGCCGACGCTCGCCTTATCGCCCAAACGGCCGTCGGCGAGAAAACGTCTGAGTCGGCGGCTGTGACGACGGCTGCCGGAGCGAATAAGGACGGTCGCAGTGCTGGTTGGCAAAGGACCAGCCGGTACGAGTGGGGCGAGCCGAGGGCGGGGCACAAGCTCCCATCCCCCGCCCAGGCGAGCACGACAAGGCAAGAAGAAGGGGGTTAGGGAGAGGGAGATGGCCCCCGGACTGAAGAGGGCGCTTAGATGACCGCGGCGAGGCCGACGAGGGCGACCATGACGGCGCCGAGGCCGGTCGTCGCCAGCCGGGACGAGGCGTCCGAGCCAGCGTCGGTCGAACTCGAGGAAGCCTGCGAGCCGCCGGCCGACGTCTGGCTGCCACCGCCAGTGACGGCAGTCGCGCTCGTCGCGGCCGGCGCACGCGACTTTGTCGACGTCGCCGGCGGGTCGGAGGAACCTGGCGTCGAACCCGACTTGACGACGGCGTCGCCGGCGGCGCAGAGGTTGCCGATGTCAGAGAGCGGGAGGATGATCTGAGGCTGGCCGTTGGTGACGGTGACGACCGAGGCGCCGTCCTTGTCCGTCTGCCACGAGGTGCACGTAAAGAGGTCGACGACGGTCGTCGCCGCCGGCAGGCTGCTGTTGGCCGGGATCGAGACGGTGCCGGCCGCCCCGCCGAGGCCGCGGTTGGTCAGGACGGCGACCATGGGACCCTTGGAGATGACAATCTCATGCTGGGTGAAGGTCGAGATCTCGGCCGGCGTCGTGTAGAACGCCGGGTCGGCCGCGCCGGCCTGCTTGCGGAAGGCCGTCAGGTTGCCGAGGAACTCGTAGCCGATGACCGAGGTCGAGTAGTCGGAAGTCCACATCGGCTCGCGGTTGGCCTGAAGGGTCGTTGCAGGAGGCAAGGGGTCAGCGGAGGATGGCGACGCATCGGGGGAGGTCGGGGCGCGCGAGGGGGAAACGCACAGGGTCGTCGCCGCCGCTGAAGCCCTGCTCCTGGCCATAGTAGGCGATCGGGATGCCGTCGACGACAAACGGCCAGGCGGCGTGGTTGGCGAGCAGCATCTGGTCCTTGATGAGCGAGGCCGCCCGGGGCAGGTCGTGGACCTCGGTGAAGGTGCCGAGCAACGTGTTGTCTTTCGACTTGCTGGCCATGTCGAGGTACGTGTTGGCGAGCGTCGCCATGCTGCCGCCCGTGTTCTGGAAAGCGTAAAGGTTCTGGTAGTAGACGGCGTAGCTGAGGATGCCGTCCATGACCTCGGTGTAAGGGGTGAGGTAGTCGACCGAGCCGTCAAGGACCTCGCCGACGGCATAGACGCCGGCGGCCTCGGCAAACTGGGGCCAGAAGTCCTTGCGGACGTGCTTGACGGTGTCGATCCGGAGGCCGTCAATCGAGTAGTCGGCGACGAGCTGCTTGATCCAGGCCGCGTAGTAGTCGATGACCGTCTGGTCCTCGGTGTCGACCTGGGGCGGCAGCGAAGGCGTGAGGGTGTCGTGTGTCAGTCTCTCGGGCAGCCGAAGCGCCGGGCGGCCCCTCGAAAGAAAGACGGCAGACGCACGTCGGGCAGGATGACGTTGTCGTCGCCGAGCCAGCACTGTTCGACCGAGGTCTGATTTGAGTAGTTGGGAACGCAGTACGGGTGGTAGTCGCCGACCGCGTCGAACGGGCCGTGCTCGCTGCCGGGCTTGAAAGACTGGCCATCGGTCGACGCGACGTGGTTGACGACCTAAGAAAAGATGGGCAGGAGCAAAGGGACGGAGCGTCAGCGATGGACGCTCTTCTGCATGAGGGGGCGCTCGCGTCGGCCAAGACTAACAACGTCGACCATCAGGTACATGCCCCGCGCATGGAGAGCCGAGCTCAGGTCCTTGAGATCCTGGGCCGAGCCAAACTTATCGTTGGTCTTCGACAGGTCGAGCGTCCAGTAGCTGGGGGGCGCGAAGCAGGGGGGTGTATGAGCCAAGGCCATACTTCAGCAACAAGGTTCACGAGGCTGGGCGCAGAGTGCTGGGCGCGGGGCGGCGTCGCGTCGCCGGCGGGGCAGACAAAACGCACCCGTGGTAGGCCTCGCCCGTCTTGGTCATGCCCTTCAGGTTGTCGACAATCGGCGAAATCCAGACGGCATCGAAGCCCATGCCCTGGATGTAGTCGAGCTTGCCGGCTAGGCGAGCGATGGGCGAAGGCGAGACAGAGAGGGTCAGGACCGGCTGCGCTCGGAGACCGCCGAGCCAAGGCGGAAAAGCAGCGAGCGCGACGCGTACTCAGGGCAGCCCATGTTCCACCGCAGCTGTTGGACAGCGAAACCCCGGTCAGCCGGCGAACGGGCAAGACAGAGAGAGAGGGCCGTGGCTACGCACTACTTGCGGTCGTTGACGTTGCAGGCCGTCGTGACCGAGTCGGGCCGGGCTGTTGATGATGCTGGTCGGTCAGCGGCGCGTGCTTTCGAGGACGCCGCCTCGGAGCCGTGCACGACGTACCAAAGCGGTCGGTGATGACCTGGTAGATGGTCTTGTCGCGCCACTCGGAAGCCGAGAGCGAGAAGGCCGGTTGAACGAGCGCGGCCGCCAGGGCGAGCTTTCCAGCCGAGAGGGAGCCGAGCATATCGAGGAAAAGGAAGGGAAGGAGGGTCGGAGAGGGAGGCGCGCGCGTTTCGAGCTTGGCGGGGTCGGGGTCGGGCGTGCGTGTGAGCGTCGAAAGGAGCGTCGAGTGGTGGGTGGGCTGGTGGAACAGACAGGTAGACCGGAAAGGGGCACGAGCACTAGAGAGGTGTAGTAGACGGAGGGAGCCTCGGGTCGAGTCGATGTAGTGAGGAGGCGAGTGGCAACAGGAGAGTTGGCAGGGGCGGACGGCTCGGCTTCCACCTCTCGCCGGCCGACGAAAGCAAGGGCGCGTTCAGTCCGGTCCAATTGCGAGCGGCCCAGCAATCGGAACAGCAACGGCCGATTATTGCATCGCCGATGAAGCCGGCGGAGTCAGTCGCCCTTCAGCCCGCCGCCCACAGACCTCGCTCCGAACCACCTTCCTCCCATCCCCCGCCCCCCCTCAATCCCTTCCTCTCCACTTCCCTCCAAAAGGTCCTCGTCCTCAACCATGTCGGCCCAGCTCCGCGAGCTCTTTGAAACGAGCAAGGCCCGTGACCACACGGTCTTCGTCTCGTTCCTCACCGCCGGCTTCCCGACAAGGGACTCGACTGTCCCGCTCATGCTCGCCCTCCAAAAGGGAGGCACCGACATCATTGTGCGTCCCTCAGCCGCATCCGAGCCGAGCTCTCGCACGTCAGAGCTGACGCCTCCCTTGCGACCGCCTTGCGCGCTGTGCCTTTACTCGCAGGAGCTCGGCATACCCTTTTCGGACCCGATCGCAGATGGTCCAGCCATCCAGCATTCCAACAATGTGTGTCCTACGTCCTGCCTTTCTTTCCCCAAGGCCAGAGCGCCGTCGATCAAGGTCGATGTCGGTGGTCAGGGCGCCCAGACAAGGGACCTGGAGGTGCTCGGGAAGGGAGGCCGACCACTGACCGACCCCTACCCTTCCCCTCCGCTTGCTCTTCCCCTCCGCTCGCTCCACCTGCGCCTTCGCTCGTCTCCGCCAATGCTTCCTGCCCTCCGTCCAGATTGCCCTCCAAAACGAGGTTACCTACGAGGTCTGCCTCGAGCTCATCACCGAGGCCCGTGCGCAGGGCCTCACCGTCCCCGTCATGCTCATGGGTCCGTCGCCCCTCTCTAAGCTCCGTCTCTCAACGCCATCATGACGTTGACTCCGACGACGCTCGGTTGCCTCTGCAGGTTACTACAACCCGCTGCTGCATTATGGCGAGGAGGCTGCCGTCGCCGACGCTCGCAAGGCCGGCGCCAATGGCTTCATCGTCGTCGACCTCCCGCCGGAGGAGGCTGTCCGCTTCCGCGAGATCTGCACGAGTGACGGGTACGCGACCCTCCCCCTTCACCTTTGGCTACCCGTGTTGCTCGATCAGCCACGTACACTCAGACTGACCATGCTGCCCGTCTGCTTGATCGCCCTCCCCCCTTCCCTCCCTTGCACAGGCTGTCGTACGTTCCGCTGATCGCACCGTCAACAACGGACGCCCGGATCGCCTTCCTCGCGACGGTCGCCGACTCGTTCATCTACGTCGTCTCGCGCATGGGCACGACCGGCTCGACGACGGCGTCCAACTCCGTCTCGGACGCGCTCCCGGCCCAGATCGCACGCATCAAAAAGTTTACCTCGATCCCGCTCGCCGTCGGCTTTGGCGTCGCGACCAAGGATCACTTTTCCTACATTGCCCAGACGGACGCCGAGGGCGTCGTCATTGGCTCCAAGATCATCCAGCTCGTCGGCGACGTTGAGGGCGGCGTCGCCGAGCGGGCGACCGCGCTCGAGAACTACTGCCGCGAGGTCTCGTCGGGGCCGTCCAAGAAGGGCCAGTCGGGCGACCTCAAGGAGGTCGTCAAGGAGCAGGCGACGACGGTGCCCGAGCTCGCAGAGGTCCCGTCGGCCGAGGTCAAGGAGGGCCAGGACCTTGAGATCGTCCTCCCCGGCCGGTTCGGCAGCTTTGGTGGCCAGTACGTGCCCGAGTCGCTCGTCGACAGCCTGAGCCAGCTCGAGAAGGCTCACAAGGCCGCGCTCGCCGACCCGACGGTACGTGCTCCGCCCCCCTCGAGCCGAGAGCTCAGAGCCTCGGCCCGGATTTCGTGCCTGCGCTGACCCTCGTCACCTCTGTTGACTTCACTCCATCGCAGTTCTGGGAGGAGTTCCGCGCCGAGTACGGCTACATGAACCGGCCGTCAAAGCTCTACCTGGCCAAGGGCCTGACCGAGCACGCCGGTGGCGCGCGCATCTGGCTCAAACGCGAGGACCTCAACCACACGGGCTCGCACAAGATCAACAATGCGATCGGCCAGGTCCTGCTCGCGCGTCGGCTCGGCAAGACGTGCATCATTGCCGAGACGGGTGCCGGCCAGCACGGCGTCGCGACGGCGACGGCGTGCGCCAAGTTTGGCATGAAGTGCAAGGTCTACATGGGCGCCGAGGACGTCCGGCGGCAGGCGCTCAACGTCTTCCGGATCAAGATGCTCGGCGGCGACGTCGTCCCGTGCACGTCGGGCTCGCAGACGCTCAAGGACGCGATCAACGAGGCCATGCGGGCCTGGGTCACCGACCTCGACACGACCCACTACTGCGTCGGCTCGGCCATCGGCCCCCACCCGTTCCCGACGATCGTCCGCGACTTCCAGAAGGTCATCGGCCAGGAGATCAAGAGCCAGCTGCACGAGCTCAAGGGCAAGCTGCCCGACGCCGTCGTCGCCTGCGTCGGCGGCGGCTCCAACGCGATCGGCACCTTCTACGACTTTATCGACGACAAGTCGGTCCGTCTCATCGGCGTCGAGGCCGGCGGCGATGGCGTCGAGACCGACCGCCACTCGGCCACGCTCTCGCTCGGCAAGCCCGGCGTCCTCCACGGCGTCAAGACGTACCTGCTCCAGAGCAAGGCCGGCCAGATCATCGAGACGCACTCGATCTCGCCCGGACTCGACTACCCCGTCGGTCCCAGCCCCCCCTTTCCTCCACTTACTGGCGCAGGATGTCAACTCCTGAGGCTCATCGCGCTGACCCAACCTCCTCTCGCTGCGCGCAATCAGGGTGTCGGCCCCGAGCACTCGTACCTGAAGGACTCTGGCCGGGCAGAGTACACGGTCGCGACCGACGAGCAGGCCCTCCGTGGCTTCCGGGTGTGCACGCAGAAGGAGGGCATCATCCCTGGTCCGTCGCCTTGCCTTCGTCTCATCTGGGCGCGCGTGCGCGCGCGCGCTCTCTCTCTCTTCTGACACTTGTCCTTACGCTTTCTCCCCTTCCCCCACTTGCTCCCCGCAGCGCTCGAGTCGTCGCACGCCATCTGGGGCGGCATCGAGCTCGCCAAGACGATGGGCAAGGATGAGGACGTCGTCATCTGTCTCTCGGGCCGGGGCGACAAGGATGTCGAGGAGGTCTACCGGGTCCTGCCCAAGTGGGCCGAGAAGCTCGACTGGAAGATCTAGGGCGCGCGTCGTCGTCGGGGAGAGCGGGGTCCCGAACGAGCGGGCCTTGGTTGTAGCATGACTCCGTTGACTCGTGACGAAAGGGTCGAGACGTGTGGGCAGCTGTCGAGCGAGGGAGGACCAGCCAGCAGTCGAGTGAGTCGCCCTGCGCGCCCCAGGGGTTCGCGGGGGCGGGCCGAGGAGCTCTTGCGTTGCCGAACCCTCCCTCCGACCGACATCTCATCGCGTCGTCCTCCCCCGTCCACCAAGGCATCGGCATGTCCTTCGTCCTGTACGGCCTCACGGCGTACGAGCTCGTGCTTGCCTTCTGTCAGTCTCTGCCCTCCCGAGCTGGCCGGTCTCGGACCGCCTCGCGGCCAGCTTGGCCCGGGACCTCGCTCTCCCTCCCTCTCCCCCTTGTACGCGCCCGCCCCCGACCGAGTGCTGAACCGCCTCATCCCTCGCCCCACCCTGCTCGCTCGCAGGGAAGGTCGTCATCGCCATCTTCTTCCGCGAGATCAGGCCGCGAGGCGCCTTCAACATCCCGCGGGACGGACCGGTCCTCTTTGTCGCCGCCCCCCACCACAACCAGGTCTGTCCGACCGAGCTCGGCTCTCCCTCTCGCGCCGCCGAGTCGGGTCCACAGGGCTGACGGCGCCTCGCCCTGGGGGCTTGCAGTTTCTCGACCCTCTCCTGATCGCCTCCGAGGTCTACCGCGAGACGGGACGCAAGACGGCCAACATCATCGCTGCCAAGGTCGGTCCCATGGTCGAGCTCTCGCGCTCGTGCCCGTTCAAGCCACGCTCCACTGCATTTGCTGCCTCTGGCGGGATCGCTGACCCTTCTTACCGGCACGCCTTTAGAGCCTCAAGCGCAAGTTTGTCGGCGCCGCCGCCCGGGCGTTCGAGTCGAGTGCGTTTGCTCGCAGCGAGCATTTGCTGCGACGCGTCGACGAGTCTGACCTCGGCACCCTTCTCCTCCCCCCACCCCCGGGCCGACCCTTCCTCCTCTCCCAGTCGGCGTCGGACGGTCGGCCGACCTTGCCTTTGCTGGCGCCGGCAAGATCACGATCGACGAGAGCAACCCGCTCATCGTCCGGGGGACCGGCACAAAGTTCCGCAAGCAGCTCACGCCGCTCGCGACCGTCCAGTTTGGCAAAGCGCTCGAATACGCTTCTGCGATCGTCGACGAGGTCATCAGCGACACCGAGGCCCGGTACGTCTGTCTGGGACCTGCAGGCCCCTCCAGCTGCCCTCCTCCTCGCCCCCTTGACGACTAACGATTCAAAGCCGCGACTTCTCGTCAGGCTCAAGACGGAGCTTGCGATCAAGGATTCGACGTCCGCGCAGTCAGCGACCGACAAGGTTCGGCAGGAGGTCGCTAAGGTACGGGCTCTTGGCCTGCTTCAAGATCCGGCTGGCCACATCCATGGTTGAAGGATGCTGACGGGCCCCCTTTTGCCGTCGGTCGCTGCCCTTTACCCTGCAGTCTGGCGCCCAGACGTACAAGGTGCTGCCGCATGTCGACCAGCAGGAGATGTACGGCAGGGTCTACCGGCACCTGTCGGACGGCAAGTGCCTGTGCATCTTCCCCGAGGGTGAGTTGACGCTGGTTTCTGAAAGGCCTCTGGACCAGACCCGAGAGGCCGGCCCTCCGCCTTTGCTGACTCTGCCGCTCGCTCCTGTCCGCGCTCGGGCAAAGGGGGATCCCACGACCGGACCGATCTGCTCCCGCTCAAGGCCGGCGTCACCATCATGGCGCTCGGCGCGATGGCCTCCAACCCTGACCTCCGGCTCAAGATTGTGCCCGTCGGCCTGTCGTACTTCCACGCTCACAAGTTCCGGAGCCGGGCCGTCGTCGAATTCGGCGCGCCGCTCGACATCCCGGCCGAGCTCGTCAGCCAGTTCAGCCAGGGCGGCAAGGACAAGCGGGCGGCATGCGGCCAGCTGCTCGACATCATCTACGAGGCTCTCAAGACGGTCACCCTGAGGACGCCCGACTTTGAGACGCTCATGGTGCGACTTTTCTCTAGTGGGGAAGGGTCGTTCCTTGTGCGAGCAGGTGCACGCCTTACTGACCGCGCTTCTTATCGTCCACCCCCGCTTGGACCCTCGACCTCTCCCGCAGGTCATCCAAGCTGCCCGCCGGCTGTACAAGTCCCCCGGCCAGAGCCTCTCGCTCGGCCAGATTGTCGAGCTCAACAAGCGCTTCATCGAGGGCTACTTGCACTACCAGGTGCGTCCCGTCGCTGCAAGGGAGGAGGGGGGGGGGGGATGATCCGAAGCCGCGTCGGGCTCACCCACCTCTCGCTCCTTGCCCCCCCCCCCCCGGG
>Ga0308160_10000664_pt1 | contig 59275 bp, 74 predicted proteins | sample PhyFR1_FD_201036 | JGI IMG/M metagenome (GOLD analysis project Ga0308160, IMG submission 201036) | Phyllosphere microbial communities from UC Gill Tract Community Farm, Albany, California, United States - DLSLF.R1 | ecosystem: Host-associated > Plants > Phyllosphere > Unclassified | place: USA...
CATCTACCGGCAGTATACCTCTTGATCGATTACCTTCCCCACTCGTCAAGTTGACGGATTTCGGCTTGTCTAGATTCATCAACCCAGCATCGCCAACACTTCAGACACGATGCGGTTCAGAGTCGTTTGCAGCGCCGGAGATCATCATGGGCAAGCCTTACGACGGACGCGAGACCGATGCCTGGGCAATGGGCGTCGTTCTGTATGCGCTTGTTGTCGGGGAGCTGCCATTCGACATTGAGGAAGAAGGTCTGGAGGAGAGGGGTCAGAGGAAGCGTAAGATGATGCGGATAGCGAAGGGCGAGTACTCGTGGCGGACTGGGATTGGCAGCCCAGCTGTGAGATCCCTCGTCAGCAAACTGCTGGTGCGAGATCCGAAAAAGCGGTACAGGGTCTCACGTCTGTGGGATCAGGAATGGATGACAGGGCCCGGAGGCGTGAGCCCGCCTGATCGCGACTCTAGCACGGAAGCGGGGTCGGGGATGGCTGGTAGAGGGCGAAGAGTGCTCGATGGTTTCCTGCTGGACGAAGAGGTAGAAGCTGAGGCTCAAGCAGAAGCCGTTTGAGCGCCGATGTGGGCTGTCGGGTCGGGAATTAGCATTGTTGTTGAATATCATTAGCTGTACTGATAAGCATGCATGAGTACGTCGTCGATGTGACCGCTCGATGCCGACTTGGCACCACTTCCGTCGCTCAGAGATCTCATGTCGCCGCCACACGTGCTGTGCTTCCCCTGCGCCACAGTGTGGAGCATGATCGCAGGCTGAATCCTCCTTTCATCGTTCACCCCCAAAGTGAGGAAAGGAGGGCGAAGGAGAGAGTTTCAGATCTTGGGTGTCATACAATTTCCCGCAGCCTCTCATGTCAGATCCTCGCAGTGTACTCTGATCCTCACTGTCATCTTCACGGCTCACAACTGCACTCGCCATCGTACGCGTATCTTCCGCCACCAAGGACATCCACTTCAGCCTCGCGGGTTTGCTTCAGCTACAATGAGTCAGCCCAACATATGTCCGCCACTCTCGATATCTCCCTCCCGAGACGATATATCGAGATACTACGGCTCGCAGAGTGAACCTGACACTTTGCAACCTCAATTGAACGATACTGAGAGTGGCCACGCAGAATGGAACTTATCACAAGCGGATAAGAGCGACGGAGGAGTGTCTCAAAGTCCACTCTTCCAGAAGGAAGAGACCGGCACACTAGCTCCATGGACGAGCTCCTCGGCCCCAAGTCATTCCAGTCATCCGGAAATATGGTCGATGGAACCGAGGACGGCTTTCCTTGCGGGCTACTGGGAAGGCCGTAGGGACGCAGGCCGACCATCATTACTGGGCACCCAACATCAGGATCCAGAACCTTCGTTTGTAGGTATGATCGGAAACAGTGTGCTGGGTCAGGTGGCAAGTAGCATAGCTACTTTCGCCCTCGGCTCGGCTGTCAGTACCATATCGAACCTGCTGAGTGCAGACTAGCTCCTCAGCCCGAGTACTATATATATCATCCATCAATAGGTAGTATATACGACAAAGACTTTGCCCATACGCACAACATCGGCAGCTTTCCGGACCTCGGGTGGTACTTCCAGAATTGTCCATGCCAGTCCCAAGCCAGTCGAGAGGCGGTCACGTGTGGTACTTCTCTTCTTCAGACGGTTGCTTCTCGGAGAGACTCACACTTGGCCAAGCGCAAACATCACCTTCTCACACGTCACACATTGCATGTCTCTCCTTTCTTTCGAGGGTAGAAAGGAGGTCAGTTGAGCACATCTTTGCAATCTGTCGTCAACTTGGGCGCGTTGTACTTCTCAACATCCCGACTACACGCTCTACCCACCCCACTCTTACCCTCATGACACTATCTACCACAAATGACACTAGCAGTCTTATCACGGAGTTGAGCGGACCGATATCCGGTGCTTATGAGAAGTACAAGTCGATGCGTGCCCCCACCGGGAGTGCCAGCGACATTGAGCCCCGTCGGACCGACCCGATAGGGACCGAGGATACGAAAGGCGACAGTGGCCACACGGTCACGGATCTCTTTCCTGAGAGGGACACGAGGTCTACCGGGAAATCCGCAAGATCCTCCAGCTGGACAATCTCGAACCCTCCAGAAACACTCAAAGAGGTGTCGGAGGATTTTGCATACGGTTTTGCATTGGGTATTGCAGCAAACACAGAGCATGCGCAGGAGACTCAACAGGAGCCTGGATTCCTCCGAGGTCTTTACGATAGCGTCAAAGTTCGCCTGTATGATGAGATGGTGACCTGTGCAGCATCGACACTCGCTCTTCTCGCGACGGGGGCTGTGAAAACTCAACTCCTTTACGCCACTGATGGCAAGTTGGCGCCTGCAAGGGGGGCGATGGCACAACTCTGCGGATTGTAATAGTGTAGCTTGCTCAGTAGACGTACATACTGCCAGAGAGAGGAGTGTGAGGAAAGCGTTCTATGAGAGGCAACGCGCTCGTCATATACGCTATCCTTTCTGCTTCGCTCTGATACGTACGGAAATGCAATCCTTTCACTCTGAGGGTGAGACTGGTGCGACATGGGCCATTCTGATATTGCGATTCACTCCCCCAAGTGACGCTTTCTCTCTCGACGTTGGACACTCATACAAGACCTATATAAACTACACTCCTGCTGCAATCGAATATAACTACCGGAAGAGCGAGTGTGTTATCTTGACCTTTCGTTCCGACATGGACTACATCGCCACTCCCCCTGCCAGTCACGATGAAGGATACTTTACGGACGAAGATGAAGACGGAGACCACTCACAACGCGGCGCAACAGACCAACGCCTGATCAAATGGACGCCGCCCAATAGTAACCAACGACAATTCGCGATTACCTCAGATGGGACGACACTGCCCTTTTTTACTATGTCCGACGGTTCCCTACATCAGTTGAGCGATGATGAGCATCATACCGAAGATCCAGACATCTTGACCCAGAGTTGTATTGCAAGTTTCGAAGAAGGTTTCAAGGCAGGTGTTGACGCCGGCGTCCAAGCAGTTGGGACCGACCATTTACAGAACCGCAGCGACACGATTAGTGGATCCGGGGGCGCTACATCGGCTCTAAGGTCTGCTATGTGGGGAGCAGCAATCGCTGCGACACTGGGCGAGTCGCTGCCACGAGGTATCGCATTCCTCTCTCGGGCAATGTTCGAAAAGGGACTGAACGTGGCCGTCAGCATCATTACAGGGGACTCGAGCCACGAATTCACGGCGCATGACAACGAGGACACGAGCTACCTCAATCTTCGGCGGATACTCATGGACAAAATGACAATTGGCCTCCAATTGCAGATGAAAGAGGAAAAGAAGCAACTACGAGGCGGTACGAGATCGTGGCAGGATTTATTCTGGAAGAGAAAGACTTCATGCAGCAGCAGCGATAGCGAATGATCACCAAAAGTTAATTGTGCGAAATAGAGGAACGACGCTACGCAAGATAGCCTTGTATGTACATCATTGTAAACAAGTATTATGTGACTGGAAGACTGCCTCGATGACGCCGGTTGACGTGGATTCTGTGGTGTCTGTGCGTCTCCCTGTGCGTCATCACATTTGACCTCATTATTCGTCTCGTTCCCTTCCATCGACCCAGCTGTCATCTGCACGTACAGCTTCCAGCTGGAGGTTCAGCATCCCACCACAACAATGCCTACGTCGAAACAAGCCTTTGTGAGTCGAGGATTCGAGAGCAAATACTCTCTCTTCGCCGATTCTTTGGTGGGCCTCCTGACACCTACATACGAGTGCCTACACCGACGACATGCCCATGCGTACAAGTTGTCTACATCAGTAGTCTCCTAGCATACGCTCGATGACTCGACCTGATTGACAGAGGCCCCCGCGTCCGTTGATGAAGCACGCGCAAGCTACTCCTGTGACGAGTCAACATAGCCAACAGGCTGAGACCACGACAGTCCAGTCTACGAGCTCCGTTTCGCAAAGCTTGGCAGCTATGAAGCTCTTTCTCGACATGTCTATCGGCTCGATATGCTATCAGCGGTTTGTCGTTAACGCGAAGAGTCCATCTGCAGGTCCTCCTAACACGTAGCTCACTTCTTCCAAGCGCCTGCTTCCACAGTCGTCAGATATGTGAGACGGTCAACGAGAAGATGCAGGAAGTACAAGATGAAGAAGACTCCCAGAAACTCGAATCATCTCAGAAGCAGAAGAGGAGCCAAGAGATGAAGCTCATTGATGAAGCCCACAGGTGAGTCCTCTATCAACATTTACGCGGCGACGCTTAGGTCAGCCACGAGGGGATGGCTATATGCCAAGCACTGGTAACGATTGGTGCCGCCCACACAAGCTGAATGATCAGTCCACAGGCGTTATGGATGCTTTGACCAAAAGATACCTGAAGAGCTTGATTCTGTTCGTTTTCCTGGATCCTACGCGACCAGAAGAGTAAGACAAGATGAGGCGCTGACGCTTACTGGCCAGTATCATCGAAGCGTATACTTTCAATTTCTATTACGCATCATCCGGCGCAGTAGGCGTCATGATGGAAGGTAGCGCCGCTGCTGGATCGTCGATAGGTCCCACAAGCTGCAACCCTATGGATAGGCCAATCACTGCTCAAGAGGTGCAAAAGTCGATTATTGTGAGAGCTGGATCTCTGGATGATCTCTTTTAACGCTCTACAGAAAGTCTACCGAAAGATCTTATTGGCGTGTCGGGAGCTGGATCAACTGCCGAGCAAGTCTGAGGACGATGACATTGGCTGTTGAGCTCATAGCAGAACATCGTCATGTTGATATGAAGATGATATATACCGAGAAGACACCGGAAGAGTAAGTGATGATGAGGCTTTTTGGACGCGCTGAAGTCCAGTTATGAGCCATGTGGATTCCGCACGTCCACAGGCGAGTCATTGACAGTCGCAACTCAAAGTCTCGACGACCCACCATTCGTCCTCGATGGGCGAGCCGCGAGGACCGGTCCGCATGGGTATGTCGCTCACCCGTCGTCACTTCGCTGAAGGGGAATCAGGGTCTCAGTGCACATTATGAGCAACGTCAACACCCTCCCGGAAGCGCTCATAGCAAGTTTCACGCAAGCGATTTTGAATTGACGCACAGACCGGCCAAGAGGAACAAAGCGAAGACCAATGCGCTGCAAGAACCGTCATCTGGGTCAGACATTGGCTAGATTGTCAAAGTCTACGCTGATAACAGGACGCCGAGAAGGTTATTCCCCAAAACTGGTAATACCGTACAAGAACTAAATGACAGGCAGTTTACGATAGAGCTACCCTGGAGCCTGAGGCCTACGTCAACCCCTTTGATCAAATCAAAGAGCATTGCGCAGCAGTTGACGACGGTAAGGGGAATATGAGGCAGCCTCTTGGTCAACTCCTCCCCAATGGACAGCTAGTCGAGATCCCAAGGGGTCATGAGATCATTGCCTCACAATCGCAGTATATCACGGGCCTGAATACCGGACGCGATGTGATACAAGGTGAAATATCCAGACGGTCGAGCACGCGTCATATTGTAAATCATTCGCCCGTATCAGGGGATATCTGGCTGATCCAAGCCCAACTGGTCTCAACTTGCGCTCACTCAGAGTCAAGCCGATGATGACGACACCCTGTTGTATTCACCATCAGCTGTTCTTGGATCCGACAACCAAGCTGGACCGTTATCTCCCTGTGGTGCGTCTTCTACTTCGCACGCATCTTGACCAGACTGATCTTGCAGCTTCCGCCGATCTAGCTGACGATCGGATGACTCCATTCGTCCAGATCTCAGATACTCGACAGCCGACCGAGATCAGTCTGGCTACTACAAGAACTAGGTCACATTACGGATCTACGCACAGGCCAGTGATGACACAGGCTTTCGAGCCGGCAAGACCTGCTGAAGATGTTCGTCATCGCAAAAAAGCCCAAACTGCGCCGAAGGTTAGGTCGTCCAAGGTCAAACTATTGCCGAGAAGCGGACCAAAGGCGTCAACTACCGTATCAAAGATGAGCAATAGCAAGAAGAGGGCAACGACTAAAGCTACGAAGCAAACAAGAACCCGCGAGGTCGAGATTCGCGCATCAAAGCCATCGCTGCGTACATCTAGCCATTCCAGATCAAGAAAGATCGGATGTCATGAAACCGCCAAAGCGGCTTGTTCGGCTGACTGGTTACAATGTGTATGCGGTACTAAATTGGAGCCAAGAAACCCGGAGCAGGGCGTGGGGTGCGAGAACTGTGACAGATGGTTTCACTCCACTTGTATCGGGTGAGCAAGCTATCGAGGATCGGATTGAAGCTAACCGCATAGATATCTTTCAATTAACGCTTTGCCGGAGCAATATCGTTGCGTCGAGTGCCAAGTCGCTTCCCTGTCTCATCCCCCTGAGTCGAACACACTGCAAACCGATCTGCACGAATTGGCAATGCTGAGGTGTGCCCAAGCTCTCGTCACATGTGCTATCTGACTCCAGACGAGCATTGTACTTCTCTCGAGAAGCAGGTGGCTGGTCTGACAGCGTAGATCTGCTGAGCAAAATAGGTCATCCGCAGTCCGTTGGCGTGCTGACATATAGGTTGCGATGCTCAACAAGCGAAAGCTCTTGAGAAAAGCCTGCAGGATGAAGGTGAGCTTCGAACGAGTATGACACTGTCTGATAAGCAGGCTTTGTACAGGCTCAAAGTTGGCGCCAGAGCGGGCTCAAGCTGATAGCATTAGGCTTGCATTCGCCTGCTACTTATCGTTGGATCCGTAGCCGCTCAAAGACAGCTGCATTCACAACATACTTCGATCCTGGGGGAGATCTGGAAAAAGGCATTTTTGGTCTACCTTCAGTCTGCTTTCGAACAATGAAAGAGTACAGAGCTGACAGTCGTCATAGCAGCCGGATCAGGCAGCAGATACTCTCCCTCTCGCCAATGAGACGGCCTTTCCTGCTTCTACAACTCCGCATTCTGCACAACAAAGTTGCAATCAAGACAACCAGCGATTTGTTCAAGAGCGAGTCTTAGACAGCTCCCAGCTGGCATCGGTAGCATTGCCGCACTGTCGCTCCAAATCAAGCCGACTAAAGGAAGCGCTCGATCTGGCGGAGTCGGGATCATGGCATTAAGCAGGACAAGCAAGGATCGCCACGAACTCACATCAAGCTTCATGGAGCTGGTCTTTCCTCAAGGTTCTTTCAACCTTTGGAATATAAGAGCATATTAACAATACAAAATGAACACAATCAGATCGGTAGCGTATCGATGTTATGACCATACATGTATAGACTCGCACAACAAGCGGTCTACTCGCCCATGTTCTGCACCCGGAGGTCGCCCTTCTTCGCCCCTCTACCTGAACCCCCGACTTTGGCACTCCTGGTCCCAAACTGCATTGCCCGCTTGGCCCTGGCACTTGTTTGCTCTAATCCGCAACGTTTCGCTGCGAGGCGAAGAAGTAGCTTGTCACCTCCGTCTCGCGTTGGGTCGCATTTCAGCCAAACCGGTAGAGAAGACAAATAGGCGATGAAGGTCAAATCGAGATAGGGGAAACGGGCATCCCGGGCGTGAGACGAAATGATCCGGTCGTCTCTTGATAAGTTGCGGGTAGGCAAGCGAGAGATATCCAGTTGTAATTCGGAGACGAGTTCTTGCCAGGATCCTCTGCCGAAAGCATGCCGATGTCGGGCGTAGCCTGCGAGCTGTCTGTTCATCAGTCGATCTTCTCGGTGTGCATCACGACGGGGCTATCGTAGTAACCTTTTGTGATGTGGTGCTTCGAAGCACACTTACTCGTCGGCCCCCAAACCGGATAGATACACTTTCGGCACTACAGTGTAAGGTATCTTTGGGCCGGACGGCGCAGACTGCATGGTGCCGGCGCCTCGCGATGCAAAGTACAGAGGAAGCGCGAGCGACTGTTGTCAGGGCAAGGTCCAGAGGGAGGAGGCTTACCAAATCCATCTCAGTAATAGAGGGATACATGAGATCGACCACTCTCTGCCGGTGCGCTAGGCACTCTTCGTACGTGACGTTCACTTCGATGAATCGCCATTCCCGACCTGGGCAACAGCTGCCGAGTTCATTTGTGGCTTCCAACCCGGAAATCCTGTCAGGGACAAGGTAGTCCTCTTCGGCTGAAGAGGCGGAGGGCGCCCGCTGGAAAGCCACGTTCACGAGATCTATCGGTTCGTCATGCGGCAGACAGCTACATTTCAGCAGAGTTGCGATCGGTGGTAGCGAGAATACTGACCGGTGTGCCAATGCTGCGAGCAGAGTGCAGTCAACTCCGCCGGAGAAAAGGATTGCAAGGCGAGGATGACTGAGTCTTAGCCACGCCCCAAGGCGATCGGTTAGTACTTACCCTTCGATCGGCGGTATATTCTCTACACGACGCAGTATACTTGCGGAGAGGTTGTCCGAGAACCGGTCTACCTCGCTGTCGAGGGGTGGTATCTCGTCGGTCGATGGGATAGCAGGATTGATAGGCGACACGCGAGTCTGACGCATCAGCGAGGAGCAGCTGTCGACGTTGCAGCCTACCCAGTCACTGTGATCGGCGATGGTCAGCGAGCTCGTCGCCGACATGCCTGACGAAAAGTCGAGCTTGCCCTGCTCTGTCAAGATGACCTTGTCCAGTTGTATTTGACCGCCCTCTCCGCCATTCAAGGCTCGCATAGTCGGAGCGTCATCCGTAGAACCTCGAGCGGAGCAAAGGATGAAACGGTCTAAGGGGTCGTTATGGTCTGCGCTGATCAGAAGGGAGCGTCGTGAGAGGGGGTCGATTTGGAAGTGTATTGTTCGGGCCTTTTTCTGCGTGGTAAGATTACTACTGATACGGATATCTTACATCATAGTAAATCAACGCGTATCTGAAGTCAAACAGGCGGTCGTGCACAATGATTCTTTCACTCACGGGCCCTCTACCTTTGACAGCAAGTGCGATGGCTGCTCGCCTGCCTCTAGTCTCTCGAAGAGCTTTGTAGTATCATTCTCGTTCACGCCAACGGCGAGACCTTGAAAGATCTGACCATTCCAGCCCAATATACCACGCTGACCGTCCAGTGGCTGGCTAGTGATCCCTTCTCCCCGAAGCCCTAGCACACTAGCCGCGAGCTTCACCTCTAGATTTGCACCACCAGGCAGAGCTACGTGACTGACATGGGTCTTCAGGGAATCCGGACCTCTGGGCGTCACGGCGGCGAGAAGCGAATCGAAGACGTGATCGGATTCTGCTGCAGTATCATCGAGAAGCCTGATGGACAGCAGTAGACCGCACATGGGTCATGCATCATACGCAGCAGGCTAGCATAACGGTATGATCATGCACAGTAATATTTCACGCGTCTGATGGCGGCGAGCGCCGATCGCGACTTTGGCTGGAGAAATCGAGCTGCGAGCGACACACACCGACATGAGGAGGCCCAGACGCGTCGAGGAATGCGTGATTGTGGGGTCCACATGACTTGAGAGTTGCCGAGTATGCATAGAAAGGACCGCGCGGATGACGTGCGGGCGCAGGAGACGCGTTGAGAGGATGGTTTGTCACGTCGAGGGGGGGAGGGTGAGGGTTGCTGCAAGGGGTAGTTGTAACAGAATTACTCGATTGGGACGAAATCAAATGAATGAAATCTTCCGGCGCGACTTGCTTTTTCCCTCGCCCCTTCAAGCCAGCCAGGCTCAGAATTCACATCGTCTTCAGCCAGGCCAGTTGCTCATCTCCTATATTACTTCCCCTTCCTGCCCACTCCAACTCGATACCATATCGTGGCAGCACCCACGATCCTTCCTCACTGCATCCGGGCAAAGCATTCCTTTCCACTCCACCATTTACTCTTTGAGCGTGTGACATCAGACCGACTAGATTGCTGGTGATATAACCCTTTTCACGGCCACGAAGACGCGTCTAACCCCTCATTGGCCCTTTTCCATTTCTACCTTTCCTTCTCATCTTCATCCATCTTCACATTGCGCTACATTTCGCTATTCTCGCAGGCCGGGACAAGCAGCACATCGGCACTACATCACCCACGGCTCATCCTCTGCTAGATGCGAGGAACAGTCGGAGCGTGCCAAACCACAATGATCAAGGTACGTCCATACCGGACACGCCGCCCATATCCTGTCGTTTTACTCACCTGACAGATGGACCGCGTCAATTCATTCTCTCCGACACCTACTTCCAACGTCTATCAACCAATGTACTACGATGGAACGCAGATCATGTACGCTCAGATCGACCCTTCGCTGCAGTACGAAGGAGGACATCGACAACCGATGATGACGCCTCACGGACAGATGGTCATGCCGATGAGCAGTGCTCCATCGTTGCAGCCTCTCGACCTCGACACGTCTTCCTACATGCCTGAAGACCTGTCACCTTACCCACATTCCTCTATGCACGCGGGGATGCACGCGCACATTGTCTCACCTACCGACCATCTCGACCAGCGACATCACGCGTCGATGCTGCAACGGAACAATTCCCTCCCGGGCAGACAGATGAATCAGGGCCGACCGATGATGTCGCGCAATCATTCGATACAGATCCCATCCAGACCTACCCAGTTGCACCGACAAGCGTCGCTGCAGGCCCAGCCCATCCGCTCCGCCAGTCCTCATATGATGGCCGGTGATCTTTTCGACCCCCAGCCCGGCTCGCCAATCAAGCGACCTGCCACTGTAGCGGTGGAAAGTCAGCAACAGCATTATGAAGCTCAGCAAATGGTAAGCGTAGCGCGTACTATGGCAAAACGACCGACTGACCCTTAGTTTTTCAATGCTCCTCACGGTATATCACCGGCCCGCGCCATGGGTCCGCCACCTGTTCAGCCAATCCATTTCTCGCCTTCGCACCCGGAATTGATGATTACTCCCTACGGCCAGAAGACTGGATTCGACCAAGCGGTCCCTTCTTCTGCAACGTCGTCTTCGTCCAGCTCGCTTTCCAGTATCCACGAGAGTCAGCCGCTTGATGTTAGCGATGACGACAACGACGATTCCCCCACCAAAGGACCCTCCACCTCGCGGGCTATGTCCAAGATGCAGCTCAACGACAAGGCTGGACCAAGTCGTTCTCGCTCATCGCAACCGCCTCCGGCGCGATCTCAACGTCCTACTGCCCTGAAACCCACAATGTCGGGCGGGAGAACAAGCTCCAAGTTCGCCAAGGTTGCCGAAGATCCCGGCGTCGAAGGCATACCCCCTGGACCGCGATCCATGGAACGACCTGGGCCGTCATTCGCGTGTATCATCGGTCAAGCAATCCTGCGATGCAGTGCGGGTGGGCTTTCACTCGAACACATTTATCGATACGTCGAAACCGCCTACCCGTTCTTCAAGAACGACAACCCAGCTTGGAGGAATTCGGTCCGTCACAACCTGTCGATTCACAAAATGTTCGAAACGATACCGAGAACCGAAGCATTTCCTCCCGGGAAGGGCGGTATATGGATCATCCACGAGGATGAGAAATGTCATTGGCCCGAGGAGAACAAGTTTATCAAGAACTTCCCTTCTTCTCACCCACATTACGGCGTCTGTCGACAAACGTTACACGACCGGGCGAAGGAAAGGGCCCAGATTGAGAAAGCGGCGAAGGAGGGAAGGGTTTATGTTCCGAAGAAGGGGAAGAAGGGCCGTAAACTGCCTGGAGAAGAAGGCGGATCGAGCATGATGCGGTCTGCTTCAGACCTGGGGGAACACCTCTTCCACCCAATGTCCGGGCAGCAGCATCACATGATGTTACCGGACTGCGAGGAGGACGGGGATTATCTGCCAGCAGAAGAGGAGATGATGGTTGAGCAGGTGATCGAACTTGAACCGCCAATGGAGGAGGTCCCGCCTCCGGTCTCTCGCGCAGGCATCATGATTCCACCTCGATTCGAGCGAAGAGATAAGCGACGACCCATAGAGGACGAAGAGAACGTTTTCACCACGGCGAAGAGGGTGAGGGTGTCGGAACCGATGCCTCTGGCACCGATACAACCTCAATCACACCAAATGGTCTTGCTTGACGACACGTTCATCACACCGGAACGGGAACGCCCTAACAATGCCAAGTTGATGTCGAGCGCTTTCAAAACGCCAGCACTGGTCAACACGTCGTCATCGCCTGGCTCTTCGCCCATGCCACCGACCGTAACCCGTACCACGCATCACCCGTCATCGTTAGCTCAGGCTTGGACCCACGATGACATGGCCGGCGTTGCGGACTCATCGCCTCAACGACCGATGCTTGACGCAGCCTTCGACTTTCAACCCAAAGCTACCAAGATCCGGACCAGGAATCTAGCGGGAGAGGACGACTTCCCGATCTCAGCGGCCAATCCGCCTAAAACCCCATTGACGCGGTCTAGCGCAGCGAGAGAGATCACCAAAACTCCTGGTGGCATCATGTCCAAGACGCCGATCTCGTTCGGCCGTAGCCCATCTCAGGCCCCGGGTACGATATCGGCCATGTTGTCAACGCCAATGTGGGAAATGGGCGGTTGTCTCGATCGGCTGAAAGACCGGTCTTCACCAATTCGCTCGCCGGTACCGCCTACGAGTCCGACGCGGTACGCAATGTTACTCGGAAGCTCAGCGTCGCCATCATCCAAACGGATGCGCGATTTTTCGTTATAGCCCTACTCGTCATTCGCCTCGTCTTGTTGCTAGCCTCTCTCTAGTCTGTACTGTTTGGTTCTGCCATTGCCGGTAGTGTAGCCCTTTTTGTCTCGATATCCGTGATCATCCAGTATTCCCGTGTTGTTGAACGTTATTTGTGTGATGCCAGACTGCTATATGCATGCCGAAGTATGAAAGTCCAGGGTGCAGCACACATAATGACATTGACAGAGCGCGTAAAGGGTATCATTACATATCATTTCGGTTTGTGGCCTATCGATCAGCTCGGCCCTCGCATGTCGAGCTTACCGTCCTCGTTCATGAGGGTTTCCTCCTCCAGACACTCGTGAACCCATGAAGGCAGGACTATGTGCTTGCGTCGTGGTCTGACATCAGTGTCGTATACGCCAGTACTCACTCAGCAGTCTTGCGGGACAGCTCGGCGTATCTGCCAGAATTGTCGTCGTCCATGATTATATGCGTCAATTTGGGATGATGGATATCGGCGGTGATCTGTCCGCCGTGCTCTGACAGCAGGGATTCCGCTTCGGCCAATCTGCAATTAGGATTGCTGGACTAATCGGCTCACCTGGTCTCGCTCTCTGCGGGCGGCTCTGCGGATTGCAGGCCATTTTGGCGGCTGTTGGCCTCAATGTCAATGTAAAAGACAAGATGTGTAAATATCTCTCGTCAACACGGTCAAGCAATCACACCTTACCTTCTCATCGTCGTAGACCATCGCCTCGCGATTCTCGCCCATTACAGACTGACATCAGACTATTACCTTGGCAGGTGCGCCAACCTCGGCATCTTCGTTCGTATCTCTGACGCGAAGAAGGCGCGGTTCCACTGGCTCGCTGTCGTGGCTGTCGTTCGATTGCTGAGGTCAGTCAAGCTGTTTCATGTTCGTACCTCTTCCTCATCTTCGTCTTTTGCGATTAAATTCGTCCATCGTTCAGATTCCGCGTCGGATTCGGCGTCGCTGCGTCGACCTTGAGAGCGTCTTCGACCAGTACGGTCGAGTCCCCAGTCTTGTTCCAGCCGCAGTTGACGTTGGGTTTTTTTCGGCGAGGACGTGTGCGCGCTATCACTGCGATAATTCTCCTCTTCCGCCTCAAGCTCCTCTACTTGACCCGCTTGATCACGTTGCGCTCCCTGGTCGACCCCGGTCCTGTCGCGAACAAACGTGACGTTGTCCAGCTCTCGAAGAGACTTGTCGAAATACCTTCCGTCTTCTGCCTCCGCGGATGCGTGTACGAGCAGCCTATATAGGTCAGTGGCAGGCCGAAACAGCAGATACTCTTTTATGAGCGGAAGCTGACGTCCCCGCTCGATAGACTCATGTACCCATTGCGGCTTGATAATCGAAACTCCTTTTTTCTTTTGGGCCCGTACGAGCACATCTGATGTCAATGACACAGCAACACCCTCCGCCTACTCTTGTCATCTGGAGCAATTACGAGGGCAGACAGATCAGATGACTGGGCTTGGGAGTATTCGCCGCCATGTATGTGTACCAGCTCCTCGAGTTGGGATTTGCTGCTGGTGTCGTCTCCCTTGATGATGTCTGTGGTGAGACACAAACGACTCCTTGATACATACAGAAGCATGTCCCGCGAAAAATTTGGTCCATCACTCCATCTTGCGACAACTTTTGTCCTCGAACGCTTGACATGAGTTCAACCCTCTATTTCGTGAGCTGATCCAATGTGTGATCTTACCTTCTTTGGGGCGACGTTCCGCTTCTTCCGGCGAGTTCTGTCATCAACTCGGTAATTGGTTCAATTCACGATCCGCCTTCATCATCCGCGTACTTTCGCTTGGGTTTATTGAGCAGCTCTAGGAATTCTCCCCGTCAGTTGCGGTGACTGCTTCGCTTACCGTCTACGCTGAGCTATGTGTCAGCGGATATCTATCAGGTCATGCTCACGGAATTCCACATATCTCTGTCTTGATAGTCATCGCCCGAAGGATGGTTGCGACTGGCCTTGTCCCAGTAGATAAATCTACATCGAGGGAAACGCATCGTATATCCTATCCCGAAGCTGCCAGCCGCCGGTACGATTTCGGAAGCCTTCACCTCGACAACAAAGGAACTAACGTTAGACGATGATCTTTTGAGGCTCTACTTCTCTGGACGGATGTAGACATCGGCTGTGATCAGAGTGAATCTTTGGTTATCAGCTTACGCTTGTCGTCATTACCACTGGGACCAAGGGTAAGCCAATGGGGAGGTTTTTGCCTGTCGAAGGGCGTCCAGTGCTGTTTGTGCTTGTTGCTTATCATGAGCTGATCGTCAGGCAAACTTACAGGATCCATTCGTAATCTTCATAACTCATTCCGGAGCCAATTTTACAGAATGTTGTGAATCTGAGTGAGCCCACAGCTACAATTAGAGCCTACCTTGGTGGCTCTCCCGAGTGGTCATCACTTTGTTTGTCTCTGAGACCGCATAGTAGGCTTGAGATTTTGCCAGTTCGGCCACCTTTGCCCCACCATCCTCCCAACACCAATAGATCGAGGTTCTCACCCATCTGATCCGAGTACTCCGGCTTGACTTTGACCCAATCTGCACCCCTGGAGTTGGTTTGATACGTCGAGTCGATCCTTTTCACGACAAGCCCTTCTCCTCTGACGTCAGTAGGCTGCAGTGCGGCGACTTGCTTTGTTTCCAGTATTCTCTCGAGCATCGCGCGGACATCCTTTCCTGAACGTCCGCGCTGTTCTTCCGCGAACTCAAGTCGGCCTTTGTAGGCGTCAATGTCATCGAATATGCGTCCTGATCTGAGGAGTCGCTTCCGTTCGGACAGCCGTTTGTTCGTGAGACAGATATCGTTGAGATACAGGATATCAAAGACCTTGACTGATTGTCACTCCGTGTTATATAATTCCCAGAAAGCAGATAGAAGAAGCTTACAGCAAGGTCGTGGTGCGTTCGCATCTCCGGCGTGATCTACGGTTAAGTTTATCGGCGGTGAACTCACCTCCAGCAGCGGTTTTGAGTGTACCGAAAGCGAGATACTTCTCCAGAATGGGATCCCACACCAGCATCTCTCCATCGAGTATTACGCTATCGTCAGACCTGCTGTGCCGGTCCTCACTTCTTAACGTCATCACTGAACGCGTTCGCAATATATTGAGTCAAGCTCCCCTCACCGACGTGGCCTCCGTACAGGTAGGCTATCGTCAGTAGACGAATATAGCCATCTTACTGTAGTCTTTCGCCTTGCGCGAGCAGTAGAACCACTGCGCCCCGCTTCCCCGCATGTGTAGCTGCATCCTTTCTCCATCTAATTTCTCTTCCATCACGAACTCCTTGTTAGGCGCTCCAACAAGTTTCGCAATCGCCTCATGTGAAGAGGTGGGCGATCGGTAGCAAAGTTGGGGTAAGAAAGACCGAAACAGATCGATGTGGGCTTGCTGAAACTTAGCGGATCGACTTGATTTCACTTGCATGTTTCTCGAGCCGAATGTCCGGTTTGTAAAGTGTCCAGCAGACTCGCTTGAGATCGGAGCATACGTTGAAAAGATCCCCAGCATCAGGATGGAAGCAGGCGAATACACCCTTCTCTCGGATCGAGATTCGTAGATCTTCATTAGCGGGACTCGGTGCACAGGACGGAGATTCACCTTTCAGTATGATCCGAATGATCCACTCTTGTTCGACAGGGGTACATTGCTGATTGACTTTGCGTAAGAGCGGAACATACTCATTTCTGACATCAGCCTAGATCAATATCAGCCCCACTGTTTTAATCGACCCCCAGCAAGCTGATCAAGCAGGATGTTTACAGCCTCGATAGACAATTGTCCTTCCTCGACAGTAGACCTAGCTGCTATCTCGTGATAGCAAACCCTCGCAAAGTCTCCCGAGTGGGATTCGGACTTATGTCAGTCTGTGTATGTTGATTCCGAATTCCACTCACCTGGCCATCGATAGGCTGCTTCCATTTGACGAGACGTTGCGCAGCGTCACTGTGCTTGTCGAGCCCCAAAACCTCTATGTAGCACTTTGCCAACATGGCCTCTTTCAAATTGTAGACGGGCCTTTCTCTGTCTCTCTGAAGCATTAGCGTGATATCTCATGACTTACATACATCGGGCAACAGGAGCCTGATCAAGGGATACAAGTCATTCCCAACCTTGACGCGCCAGAGGTCCATGAACCGGCTGAGCGTATCACGCCGTTTGCTCGCCTCTTCACTCCTGAGACGATCCATCATGGTGCACAGCAAGGCAAATGATGGGGTAGGAAACTTATTGATACACTCTAGAGGCCGGTCAACGTTTGACGTCGGCGGAAGGGGCGGTTGTGGCTGGGAAGCAGGAGCGAGAGCAGGATCTGCATCATCTTGCGTGCTCGAAGGACCCGCTGGTGGGATTCTGTGGCCCCTGTGCCATCCTCCTGGCATGGCTGTATGGTGTTGCGACTGTTATCGATAAGTGAGCTTAGGCGAAGGTAAGAAGTCTGATTACGTCAACGTTTGTGGACCGGAGTTCGGCAAGCGGTCATTAGAGAAAGCGTCTGTTGCCGACGCTTGTTATCGCTTGGCCCTGAGGTCAAGAGACGATAGCATGCATGCAATTAAAAGACTGTCAACTTCCGAAACCACTCGCCAGCTCTCATACTCGAACTTCACAGTGATGTACAGCAGATCTTGCGGCAGGACACTTCGTGCGCTTTCGACGCCGACTCGTCAAATACGGCACGGCGGAACCCTACCGCCCCGCTCATCCTCGTTCACGGTGCCTAACAAAACACATGTTGACAACCTTCGGTCCCTGCTCGGATCGTCTGCCTCTTTAATCTCGACCATCGATGAGTCGGCAACTGCGCAGGAACTAGATGGGTACAATCAAGATTGGATGAACAAGTACAAGGGGAAGAGTCCGATAGTGGTCAAGCCCAAATCGACGAAGGAGTTGAGTCATGTTATGAAGTACTGCTACGACAACGATCTTGCCATAGTGCCGCAGGGGGGGAATACTGGGCTGGTGGGCGGCTCGATTCCGATACACGATGAAGTCATCATCTCTCTCGCCAATCTCAATTCGGTACGCTCTTTCGACCCGGTATCTGGAATACTGGTGGCCGATGCAGGTATGATCCTGGAGTCGGCGGATGGCTATCTGGCAGAAAAAGGCTACATCTTTCCTCTGGACCTGGGAGCCAAAGGGTCATGCCATATTGGAGGAACCGTCGCGACTAATGCCGGAGGACTCCGATTGCTGAGATACGGCAGTCTGCACGGAACGGTACTGGGATTGGAGGTAGTTCTACCGGATGGGACAATATGGAATGGATTGAGCAAGCTCAGGAAAGACAATACAGGTGAGCTGCAGCTCGACGGGCGCTGACTACAGGTTACGATTTGAAGCAGTTGTTCATCGGATCTGAAGGCACAATCGGAATCATAACGGCTATATCGATTCTCTGCCCGAGGCGACCAAGCGCAATGAACGTAGCTGTGTTCTCCCTATCGTCATACGAGGCGGTCCAGACCGTCTTCTCGGAGGCGAAAGGACGACTGGGGGAGATCTTGTCCGCCTTTGAGTTCTTCGATAGGCAATGCGTAGGTCACTTGTCTGGTGTATCACTAATTCTAGTTTGATTTGGTCAAGTCGCACTCCGAGACCGCTTCGAAAACATTCGAGACCGAGGGTGACTTTTACTGCCTCATAGAAACCTCGGGGAGCAATGCGGACCACGACGAAGAGGTGGGAGCGTCCCAAGGATTACATACTGATCTTCAGAAACTTTCTGCTTTACTCGAGCACTTGATGTCCGAAGACATTGTGTTGGATGGAGTGTTGGCCCAAGATACCACGCAATTCCAACGCCTCTGGTCAATTCGCGAGTCTGCCGCGGAAGCTGCAGGCAAGACAGGCTCGGTATACAAATACGACGTCTCGGTGCCGGTGCCTAAAATGTACGGACTGGTGCAGAAGATGAGGGAGAGGCTCAGGACGGCGGGATTGCTCGAGGGTGACGGACAACCAGATGGGAAGTGCCGTGCGGTTGCTGGCTACGGGCACTGTGGTGATGGTGAGTGATTTTGCAGAGATACGCTAGCTTCATAGAGGACGGCAGAGAGACTGGGAGGGCAGTCGGCCAAGACGGAGCTCGGCAGAGAAAGCACATGCTGACTTCAGGCAATTTGCACATCAACATTGTCGCAAACGGATACTCGGACGAGATGGAGAGTGTAATAGAACCCTACATCTACGAGCTAGTCGGTGAGTGAATGATCTGTTGCAAACCCTGACGATGCAGCGGCAGAAAATGGATCGATCTCAGCTGAGCACGGCCTTGGAGTGATGAAGGCTCCGCATATCAGCTATTCAAAATCACCCGAGTCTATCGACATGATGCGTCGGATCAAGACAATGTTCGATCCTAAGGGTCTGCTGAATCCCTACAAGTACATCGTATAGATTGAGATATAGATGGATGCAGCATGAACGTAGTGTAATCCACCAAGATGTGCCATTTGCCACCCGAGACTGCCGAATTTTGCTTCCGCTGTTGTGCTCACGAGTCGTTAGCCGTTCACCGCCACCGGCACTTACCACTTGCATCCCATCGTCGCAAGACTGATAGCGAATTGACTGGTCTCACGGCGACCTGTATGGCTCCCCGACTTTCGCATCGTGCGAAGTAAACGCAGGGTCTCTTACACATCGTTCACCCCGGCAGCACATCGGTAATGTCCGCATCGGCTGGTCCTTCTGCCTTCTCGCTCTATGCGAGTCGGTTTCTCTCGGGGACGCAGCCGGAACCTCAGAGAGTATGTGTCATGCCGCAGATGGGATTTGTTATTGAATCTGACTGTTAGATATTCCGTCCAGCTTCTCCGTCTTCACCTTCACACGACCCATTCCTCAACTCGCCTTCGGCCTCACGGTCTCAACCTCATCTGCGCGGCTCGTCTCGGTCTCCGTCTCCGCCAGGATCACCTAAGTCATCTAAAGGTACTCCTCCGTTTCCTGGACCAGGTATCGACAGTATCCCAGACATGGTCGGAGGTTTGGGCGTCTTGTTTTCAGAAGAAGAGGAAGAATACCCCTCCCAACCTTCGGTGCCTAATCCTTACGCTGCTTCGTCGTCCAGTGACGAAGAGCTAGAAGATGATCTGGATCGCGTAGCCGAAGTCAGGCGTTCGCTTCGACAGCCTGTGTCGGCCCGCGCGAAGAAGGGCTGGATAGCCCATCAAAGTGTATTCCCGCCGTCGTCGTCATCCAGCGCCTCCTTGAGTGACAAAGAGACGGAGGACGAGACAGACGATGAGGCTGTGCCGTCAACGAGCCTTCATGAGCCACTGCTCGGCCACGATGATGAAGAGAGATTGGCCGTCAAAATACCTGCAAGGCTACAAGTCTATCACGGACGCTTCGGTCACTGGGAACGAGAAGGACTAAGGAAGCACAAAGGTGGGCAGGCTTCAGTAGCGGACGTTGGGCTGACAGCAGACGCCACGTTCTTGGCCCTCTGGCTGACATCGCTTCTCGGTGTCGTAATCGGTCTATTCTTTGTTTGGGGTTCTACAGACGTGCGTCCGTGCCGCATGGAGAGCGCTGACATCAGTCCCCTTCCCAAGCGCCCCTACCAAGGCCCTCTATGGTACCGTTGCTCCCCCTTCTATTCGTCCTCGTTCTTCCGGCTCTCGCTCTGCCACCTCTGTTCCTCCTCTTGCTTCGACGAACAGTGCGACCAGTCTTACTGGCCACGGCAATAGCCATACCTTTCTCTTTGTTCCTGTGTGGATGGTGGGCAATTGCGGCCAGCTTCGAGACCCTCACAGCGCCAGATACTTGGTGGGGCACTACTGGACTTCGTCTGTGCGCTTTACTCCTGTGGATCACGTCGGCGTGCTTCGCCAGGCTGGTCTGGGTCAGGCGACGGCGTTTGGAAAAGACTGCCGCAGTCGTAGAGGTGAGTGACAAGCTCGGCTGAGTGACATGCTCGGCGCCAATTGACATCAGCTGTCTACGTCTCTCTTGCTCTCGCACCCTCCACTTCTTCTCCTCACACCGGTGCTGTTGGGCGCATTCGCAATCCTTTCTATCCCTTTCCTCACCATGTTGATTCGTCTCGGCACCATCGGCTACTGGCGGCATCCGAAGGAAAACACTTGGGTCTTTCATATACGTCCATACGCGGGATGGCTCATCTTTCTTGTGACCCTGATATGGATGTGGACCTGGGGAGTCATCCGGGGGATTGGGCGCGTGGCTGTGGCCGGAGTGGTGGGGGAGTGGTACTTTCACAGGTAAGATGCGGTCTCCAGTCAACCTGACGATAGGAACGACGCTTCGCAACCTCCCGCGACAGAGATAACAATGGCTGCCGTTCACCGGGCCACTGGTTCGTCGCTTGGCAGTATCTGCCTCGGAGCAGGGATTGTAGCGACCGTCCGGGTAGTCGGGCGATCGGCCGCACAGCTCAAGCGCGCTACATCCCCGCGGAACACGTCATTACCATCTTTACTCGGCTTCCTGTCCAATCTCACGCCGATCTTCGCCATCGTAGCCGGGGTACTGGATCAGCTCAACGGTTACGCTCTGGTATACGTCGGGATCACCGGAGAAGCGTTTTGGCCTAGCGCCCGGCGAGCAGTCGGACTTGCAAGTAAGCGCCGAGCTGGCCACTTGCTGGATTGTGCGTGTTCATTCGGATCTTTGCGGATGTGGCTGATGGCAGACACCCTCATCAAATTGCTTCTGACGCTGAGTTCAACGGCGATGGGGTTGTTTACCGGCACTGCTGGATACTTGTACATGAGCCATTCCTTGAATAGCCCAAGCTACGCGCCCATGGCAGGATTGCTGTGTGGTGGTGTACCTTTCTTGGCGATTCGGGCAGGGGCAGCTGTTCTGGGAGATACGTGAGTTCCAGAAGTGCGCTCTGGATTGCAGGACTGATCTCCAGCGCCGATGCTCTGTTCATTTGTCATCAGATCGATAATGAGACTGGCGGAGCGAGCTGTATAGAAGCGAAGAAAGCTGTACGTCTCGGTCTCAGTCACACACGGCTTGACTGATTGTCAGTTCGAGATTGAGCCATCTGCGAGCGCTGTGTAGCGGATATTTCGAGTTGTAGATGTCATCCTGTGTTGTCACGTGATTATACCCTCCACTTCCCCTCTCCACTGGACTTGACTTCGAGTCTCCTTTGCAAGCATCTTTCAAGCTCGCCATCATGCACACATCGCTGGCGGCGCGCCGTACCAGCATGGTACAGCGTCGTCCCTCGCCCTTGGTCCGCTTAGACAGTCACAAACGCGATGAACAGGGCAGCACGGACAGCTTAGCCCCGACCCCACTCCCCTTTTTTCGCATGCTCCCACTTCTGATAGCAAGAATATCGGAAGGTATGACCTTCACCGTAATATTTCCGTACATCAATGAAGCGATTGCGTCATTCGGGGTCAATGAGAAGGACATAGGGTTCTACGCCGGTGTGATAGTATGCCTTGTTATCGGCTGATGTTGACGGCAGGAATCCTCTCTGATGGTGGCTGAAGCTGTCTCTGCCCCCTTCTATGCACCTCTTTCGGACAAACTTGGGAGAAGACCGGTCATTCTAGTCCTCTTGGTCCTATGGGCTGTAGGTGGGGTCGGGTTTGGCTTGTGCCAGAGCGTGTGGAGTGCCGTCGCTATGAGGGCCTACCGTGAGTAAGCCGATACGACTCTGCTCACACCAGTCGGCCTCTTAGCTGGGTGTGGTGTATTATCTCGGACTATGCTAGGGGAAATGTGCGACAAATCCAACCGGATCGCTGCGTTTGCGACATTCAGCCCCGCGTTGACAATTGGGATGACATTAGGGTGGGTGACACCGAGAATCGTGCTCATGGAAGACCGTTAGTGGGCGGTCTACTGGCAAATCCTGTTCCCCGCTTGTTTCCCTCTTCGTTCCAATTATTCGTCAGATACCCGTATCTTCTGCCCGCAATGGTGGTCTCCGTTATCACCGGAATGGCGGCGGTCTCAGCGACTGTATTTCTGACGGAGACACTCACGCGACATCCTACGTCCAAAGGGTCCAAAAGCGGAATCATGCAATTGCTGCGACACAAGCCCTTCCAAAAAGTGGTCACCCTGTACTCGATCAACAACGGGGTCATGTTCTCGTGGGAGGCTCTCTACCCTTTGTTTGCGTACACGAGCGTTCCACTGGGAGGTCTCGGACTAGATGTGAGAGCGATGACGAGTCGAAGCTCATTGCAGGTCCGAACGATTGGTATCATCCTAGCTCTATCGGCTCTGCTGTCGATCGCCATGACCGCTTTCGTGTTCCCCGTTTTGCATAGAAGGATTCCGGAGAAGCATTACCTTGCTGTTTGTAAGTGCAGGCAATTTGGCGGACCGCGCCCTGACCTCAGGTCTTGCGGCATATCCTCTGGGTGTTCTCTTCTTTCCTTTGATATGGACACTCTCACGTGACGGCCTGACTACGGTGGGATGCGTAGTCATGACTGTACAGATGGTACTTCGTCGGATGGGCGATTTTGCATCAACGTGAGCCCAGTGTCAAGGCACACTCATGACAGATTACTCGACACGGTCGTTTTGGACTCTATCCCTGGCCCGGAGCATCTAGCTATGGCGAATTCACTCACGTTCAGTCTGGCTTCAACCTGCAGGGCCATGGGCCCATTTCTGATCAGGTTTGTAGCGACGGGTACTATGAGCAGGCTGACACACAGCTGGTGCTTCGCCGTCTCTACGAGGTTCCAATTCCCAGGCCGTTGGCTTGTCTGGGTGACCTTCTTCGTGCTCTCAACTCCTTCAGTCTGGCTTGCGTTGGACACCCACGTCGAGGAGGACGAACGCGATGCAGAGGAGCGCCACGAGCTGCTATCTCGTGGATAAGTACCATGATACCAAATGCGACGGTCTTCGGGCCTGATAGAGTGTGCAATTTTGGTATGGTACGAAGAACGGCACTGGCGAAACGTGAAAGCTGAAGCGCGTGCGATCTGACTTGCAGGACTTACGCGATGTTTCACGCGAGACGGCTGTCCCGGACCCGCAGTCTCGACTTAAACCCAAAACAATCGCCTGAGATATCATGAAAAACCTTACGTTTTCTTATCGTCAAGTCACGACTGCAATGTAGCGAATCGCAATTATCAGTCATCGATACATATCGCGCTCTGGCCGGACGGGCTGCTGATACCGTTATGTCGCAGACGATGCACTGACCCATTGATCATTTTGTCCAGTCCTGCGCTCGGATGATCTCAGACCTTTGACAAAGAGTCTCTGGCGGAGGTTCTAAACTCATCAGCCTTCATGTGGGCGTTAATCCGCGTCCTACACGTACGTTGCTCATCCGATAAATGCAAGTACTTGCTCTCTGTGCGCAAGAGTGTACCACTGCGAACCCTTCGGACGAAGCTTCTGTCCGAGTTTTGGCACAACGAGCTAAACGAAGTCGATCTCGCGCGTATGAGAACTCGATTCTCAGGGGTCGATTTTGATTCTGACTGTAGGGCGAGCCCAAGAGCAGGTAATTTGTCTCCTTGCGTGCGCGATTGAATTCGTGCATTGGGGGTACTCAGAGCTTCAGATTCTCTGAATGTGTGCGACCCAGTCTCGGGATTGGAGTGAAAGGCACCGAATTCGGTGATCGCGAAAGTTACTGAGCGCTTTGTTCCGTGAGGTTCGGGTCGCTGCGCCGAGCTCGAGGTGAGACCTGATAAGTCTGTATCGACAGATCGCAGAGGCGATGGAGAGCGTAGAGACAGGTTGATTGACTGAATCGGCATAGTCGATGATGTAGGTTGCTGTTGTGCACTACGTGACGGATGTGGTGGGTCGTTACGTGTCAGAGGCCGACTGGTTTGCGCTCCGTATGGTGTGACGACTGGAGAAGAGGTCATCTTTGGGTCGACTGTCAGGCAAGGCTCCGTGCTGCCCATGAGAGCGTCGGGTGCGAGACCGGAGTGAGGACGCATCATGCACAGCTCGAACGCGTCCTGAATTCTGCTCCGCGTACGATCTTTCCACGCCCACTTGACCTCTTGCTCCGCTGTCCGCCAAGATTTCTGCGGAAATGGGGTATGGTGAGGATCTCTATGTCGGTAAGTCGATGTGACCTTCAGGGCCGACGAAGCGGGTCCTCTCACCCTGGACCCTACGAGACCCCCGAGGGGATGGTCGGAGAACAGCCATAGAAGTACGATGGATGCGATGATAACGACCAAACGCACGCCGATCCATGTGACAAACGAGTATAAGATGCCGATGGCGTATGAGGTCAGCCGAGTGTCGGACCGAAAGTACCGCAGGTCTTTGGAGCGAGTATTGCTGATACGACTAGAAGCTGAAACGGCCTCTTCCTTGCGGCCGTAAGATGCCAGTAGGACGACCGCGATCGCCGCTCGAGGTAGTAGCAGTATAGTGCCTGGCAAAAGCTGCACCAGGCTGTAGCATGTTTCGGATACCACATCTCGGGCACGAGATGTTCCAAGCGGCGACAGTCGAATATAGGCCAGGAAGACAAAGTGGTGAAATGAGCCTAGAGCCAAATGGATCGTGGCGGGTAGCGAAAGATAGATGGGTTCGATGGCTGGACGAGATGATCGCCATCTTCGCCAATATTCGAACCAGACTTCCCAACCTATCCAAATCACGAAGGTTGATGACGCCCAGCAAATGCAGTAGGACACCAGAGCAAATTCCCAGTTTCGCGAGCTGGAGTCGGACAATGGGTGGTTGACACACTGAACGAGGATGAACGTGATGTTGACGTCGAAAAACTGGACTCAGTACACATCGCAGGCGTACTGACGATTTTAAGACCCCCAGTTGTCAGCCAGCATATCCATAGAGCAATCCAAGCAGCTCTCCAAGGCCCTGGTCCTTGGACGATACCAAGGTTCAGCTCGCGCTGCTTGAACCTGGGTATCTCAACAAGTCTTGACGCCTCCGAATTCTGCTGGCATGTCCATGCGTTCAGTGACGCGGGCACGGGCGGAGCGCTTGGTGCAGTATGGGAAGGTAAATCTCTACACCTTGCAGGCGTATTGGGCGGAGACCGAGAATGGACGTATCTAGAGGGCCATGTCGCGGCAACTCCCGCTGAATGTGATCTTCCACCGATAGGTATATCGATGAGCTGGCGGTGCATAGACGACAGTGGGCGAGGTGCCAGTTCGATCATTGGGCTCGTGATCGTTCCGCTTGCGTATATCGTATCGTTCGACTGCAGGCGTAGACCACGGAGTTCATTGATTGGGACAGCACCTGAGGCGTACATGGACCGAACCGATGGAGAATCCTCTTGTGATCAAGTCTGACCGAAAGCGGTTGGGAATGTATCGAGCGGTCGGCGGCGTTGTTTTTGATTGCAGGTTATAAGTGGGCTTTCAGCATAACTCATCGATACGGTCCGAGGTGCTGAAAGCCTTGACCCAATCAGGACATAAGACGAAGGTCTGGAGTCTGTTCGATGGACAATAGAACCGATCCCGCTGTTTAGGGATGAAAAAGCCGTCGTTCAGGAACAACAGATTCAACGGTTGACAGACAAATCTATGTCAGGGGTCGATCCGCAATGCACCGTTGTGGTGGGACCGCCGCTTGGCCATTTGGACTTGCCTTCACCGTGCGTTTACTCTCTGGTTCTAGTGGTTACTGGTTCTGCTATTTCGTGAGTGCAGCCGCTCTCTGGCTCACGCTCGAGTTCCTACACTGTTCGCCACTCGCCATTAAATAAGGGTGCCCATGAGTCATGAATAGTCAGTCCGGTTCGTCGTCGCGACGCGCGAGATGACGACGATTAGCCCACTGGAGCATACACGACATCTTTTGAGCAACGACGCGACTGCAGTCAGTGACGTGGCAGTACAGATGGTTCGATGATAGGCTGTACTATGACCGCGCCTGACCCGCTCAGAAAACCGCTCGCCTCGTCTAACAAGATCCCACACTGCCCACGGCAATGATGTTCTCTTTCGGATTGCTTCTGGGCGAGTGCCCTGGATCACAAGGGCTCTCTCCATTTCTGGATCCGACTGCCGAAGATCAGGAAGTTTCCGTCCGGAGCGGATCACGGCCATGTCCGATGTGGCTTTTCATGACATCATCGACGTGTTTCCCTGCTGTCATGTGTCGGGTGTCAGGTGGATGAAACGTTTGAGCTTTACCCCTATTCAGCATTCAACCCGGTCTTTCTCTCCCAACGTTCTTCAGCCTTTCAACATGTCTTCTTCAATCCTCTTCATTCTCACGTCCGCCGACAAAGCTCTCGACGGTAAACCCATCGGATACTATTTGCCAGAAATTGCACACCCGTTTGCCGCGCTCAAAGACCACTTCAAAATCGTCGCGGCGTCCCCCAAGGGAGGTAAAGCGCCGGTCGACCAAAGCAGCGTCGAAAATTTCAAAGACGACGAGAGTGTCCACTTTCACAATAGCCCAGAAACACAAAAACTTGTCAATGAGACACTCAAGATATCCGAGGTCAAGGCTAGCGACTATGCCGCGGTGTTCGTGGTCGGCGGTGTAAGGATGGCGCTAGACCATAAAAGCAGGGCTAATGAATAGCACGGTCCGATGATCGATCTCGCCTTTGACAAGGATCTTGCTCTGCTTCTGGAGGACGTGAGCGTGTTTTTATATTGCTGGGATTAAGCTGATTGCAGTTCTACGCTTCTGGCAAGGTAGATACCGCACGAGACCCATCTAATGCCAGCCTGTGTCCGCCGTCTGTCATGGACCGGCAGCTTTGGTGCTTGCCAAGAAACAGGGAACTGAAAATTCCATTCTGTCTGGCATCGAAGTCACCGGTTTCTCTAATTCTGAAGAAGCTCAGACGCCGTACAACGACTTTGTAAACATTCTCCCGTTCTCCTTGGAGGACAAGATACAGCAGCTCGGCGGCAAGTATGTCAAGGCCGATGACTGGCAGGAGAAGATTGTCTGGGATGGTGGCGTTCTGACAGGTAAGCAAAATCGCGTACTGGCTGACAGTAGGCCAGAACCCTGCCAGCGCGGCCGCCGTGGGCCGCAAGCTGAAGGAAATCTTGGGGGCCTAATCCAGTCACGTACAAGATATGCGGTGTGCATGTATCGCGGTATGGCGTGGCTATCACATTTCATAGTTGTCCCTCCGCTCTATCGAGAACACGATCTGCGTATTCCAGCAACGACGGCCGGCGTGTCAACGACGACCAGGAGGTGAATACGTACGCCGCGACGAGCGCATCCAGCGGTGTTGGTTGACTTTAATGAGCCACGGTAGTCGGATGAGCTTACCTTGTTCCGAGAGCCCAGCCATTTTCTACTGCAACTTCCACGGCGTCCCATGCCTCGTCTGCTCTTTGTTGCAAAAGGTCCATGTCCACGTCTCGCGCATCTCCAGTGAGTGAAGCAGGTAGCGGAGTGGTCAAGCCTGCCGACAACACAGGAGGAACAGGTATGTCGAGGTGGACTGAACGGCCACCGGATGCGTGCGCAGGTCGTATCCGGCCGTTGATCAGTTGAGCTAGAGCCACAGCCTTGTCGAACGTGTTCTGATCAGGCATACCCTGTCGCCTGTTGTAAGTTGATGTCATGCGGACAGCTTACTCGTCAGTTGTAGATCGTGCGTCAAGCCATTGTCTGATCTCTCCCGAGGGCAACAATTTCCCCTCTTTTGGCAGATGCAGAGCCGGTAGCAAGCCGCCTGGCGCAGCGCTAGCATTGGCCCAGGGGCGAAAAGAGCCTGGAACGCCTCGCAACAGCATTAATAGCTGAGCCCGTAGACACTCCGGGTCTGAAGATGCCCAGGGCCGTAGGGTAGATTCCGGCGGAGAGATCTGAGACTCAGCGCGCGCCAAAGATTGTATGGCTCACCCAAAGGATCGGAGATGAGATGTTGTCAGAGTCCAGTGTGTCATCCTGATCCAGCACACGGAGCGGAAAGTTGGCGTAAAATGATTGGACCCATGTGGGGGCTTTCCAGATGGGCATGCTGTATGCTGATGTTGCTAGAGTGCTGGTCGAAGTCGAAAGGTGGAGAGGGAAGGAGTAATGTCACGTGACGCTATCTAATCGAGCCCCTCATTTGTGGCCGGGCCATGACACCCGGTCGTTCCCAACTCCGTGACGTACACTGCCCCGTCTTCTTCGTCTTCCCCCTTGCTTCCCCTTCACATCATACCATGTCCGCTTCATATGGTGGGTCGCATCACCCAAGTATAGTATCACTCAGCTCACGATAGACCAGCAAGAGAGGTCATACTACGACCGCCTCTTCGTCGTCATCGACAAGGAAGACGTACGTGGTTGATCCGCATACACAACAGTCGAGACTTATAAACAGGCGGGCGTGCTTCCAGGTCAGGACGCTCTACCCTTTCTTGTTTCTTCCGGACTTTCTCAGCAGCTTTTAGGAGAGGTCTGGGCGCTTGCCGACCCCGACAACAATGGCTTTCTGACTAGGGATGGCTGGTACAAGGCGGCCCGCTTGATCGGCTGGATGCAGAAGGGCAATCAGGCTACAGTTGACGAGTCTTTGCTCACCAAGCGTAAGCGGTGCTCCGAGTAAGTACTCACCGCAGGTGGTCCCTATCCTACGTTTGCCGGTCAACAGCCACCGCCTTTGGCCGCCAACACCACCGGAAACTCTCTTCCGCCCGTCACTCCTGCGGACCGCACCAAGTTCACCCGAATTTTTGTAGGCTGCGGCCCTCAAAACGGTCTGGTCTCTGGGGAGAAAGCGCAAAATGTTTTTGTCAAGAGTCAGCTCAGCTACGACAAGTTGGGCCAGATTTGGTAAGCTCTAGATCCTGGCAGAGCGCTAAACGGCAGGAACCTAGCTGATACGCAACAACGTGGATCCCTGGATCTCACCGACTTCATCATCGGAATGTACCTCATTCAGTCTTGTATGGCCAATCCCTCTCTGTCTCTTCCTACTACACTGCCGTCCGGCACGTACGAGCAAGCTTCCGGGGGTCGCCCTTCTGTCGCTACTCCGATGTCACCTCAACGAACCGGGTCATCGCTACGCCCGCAGACTACGGGGCCGACGTCCCCGATCAACCCTCAACGGACCGGGGGCTCGCCGCGACCTTCTGGTTCGTTTCCCGTGTCAGCATCTTCTCCGCAGCGTTGGGATGTCACCCCGGAATCCAAGGCTACGTCCGACCAATTCTTCACGCAGCTGGACACGCAGAACAAAGGTGTTATCGAGGGCGATGTGGCGGTGCCTTTCATGCTACAGAGTCAGCTGGATGAGGGAGCCCTGGCTACTATCTGGTACGAATCGACAAGCGCGACGTGCTGATGCCACAGGGATCTTGCCGATATCAAACACGAGGGCCGTTTAGATCGCGATCAATTCGCCGTGGCCATGTACCTCATCAACGCGAAACTTGCTGGCAAGAATGTGCCGACAGTTCTTCCCCAGTCTCTGATCCCGCCATCTTTGCGAGGCACCGCTGGCCAGCAAGAGGTGCTCAACGGCCCAAGTAGCGCTACGAAGGATCTCTTCGATCTCTTTGATGATACTCCTTCGAACCCAGTTGTCGCATCTGCTCCTCAACAACCTGCAGTCGCCTTTTTACCTCAGCCTCCGTCCAGGCGGGCCACTCGATCGCCGCCTCGTCCAGCTACGACAAGTGCTCCAAACCCTGGTGATCTGCTTTGGGACGAGCCCGCCCCATCAAACGTCAATAGCAATTCGGCAGAAGTTGGCAACAAGCAAAATGAGCTCGCCAATACCACTCGTTCGCTCGAGTCTGCCACAAAGACTAAGCAAGATCTCGAAAAGACTGACTCCGATCAACAGGCCGAGCTGTCCGACCTCGAATCCAAATTGTCCTCTGCGAAGAGCAAACACGAATTGGAGCTGAAAGCTGTCGCCGACCTCCGCCTTCGAGTTGGTGAACAGAGCTCGAGGCTCAAGCAAGTGCAGTCGGAGGTAATTTCCGCCGAATCGGATGTCTCAGCAATGCGGTCTGAGAAAGACGAGTTGGGACAGGCACTTTTGCGGGACAAAGAAGAGGTCCGATCTTTGCAGAGGATGATGAAGGAGATCGAAGAAGAAAAGGCGACGTTAAAATCTTTGTTGGAGAAGATGAGGAAAGAAGCGCGACAACAAAAGGGGCTTGTCACGATCGCAAGAAAGCAGCTGTCCACTGCGGAGACGTCGCGGGATGTTGTGCAGAAGGATATCGACGGAGAAGCTGCCTCAGCTGCGTCCGCTGCAGCTGTCCCACTTCCCAGCACACCTCAGACATTAAGCCCTATGGCCACCGGTGTTTCCCAGCGGTCCAACAACCCTTTCGACCGCTTCACTCGAGGTGAGGCTGCGCCAGCGTCGGGCGGTTCTCTGCTCGATGCAGGCGCAGCCGGTGCGGCCGGCGCAGCCATCGTGTCTGGTGCAGAAACCCTCTTCCACGCTGCGAAGGAGGCGATCATGCCCGGAGAAGCGCAATCCACTGACACTCCGGATGCGGCCCCTACCCAAAGCTTCGAAGAGCAGTCCCGCGCGTTGGATGGACGCGAGACAGACCAACAAGGCGAAACCTTCAAGTCTTCAACTGGCACTGCAGCTTCAGAAGTTGGCGAGCCTGGTCTTTTGGGTGAGGACTATGATCCATTCGGAGCGCCTTCTGCTCAAACGGAGCTGGCACCCGCCCAAGAGGCGGATTTCGGCTTCGCGGATATATCTAGACGAGCACCGTCATCTGTCCCAGCGACTGGCGCGGCGGTTCCGACAGACTTCGATAGCGCATTCGCGGATCTCGACGATCATGTTGAGACGGCGCCAGAGACGATCACGGAATCTTCACCAAATATCAATATCGACGAATCGAGATCCGCCGCTGGCCTCGAACGCGATCTCGAACACAATGATTCTGCCGTCGAACCGCAAAGCCCTGTTGAAACGCCCTACGCTGACAAAGCCCTCACGCCCGACTCAAGCGCTCTTGTCGGAGCTGTTGATGTGCCGACGCACGAGGATCCGATGTCATCAGATGAAGAGGAGGGTCCGGAAGACGTGGAATCATCTTCGCGCTATCAAGCAGGGCCTCCGACGCTATCGTCGCCGGTCGAATCCCCGCCCATTCGTCGAAGCGCTCCACCGCCGCCGACAAAGGCTGCGGTAGCTGACTTTGACCCCTTTGTCGCCTCTACGAAAACGTCTTCGGTGGCTGACGAGACGCCCATCTTCACGCCGGCGGCAGACATTGTCGACATCGATCCTTTCGGCGCACCGGCGCAGTCATCGGCCAACGAAGACCAGCCACCGTCATTCGCGCCTGCCGCTCCTGTCAATGTAGATCCATTTGGTGCACCGGCATTCGGCGGCGAGGTCAGCGATACCACGCGCCAAGTGACCCCGCCTGCTGTCGCTGAGGCGAAGAAAGGTTCCACGTTTGACGACGATGATTTCGACTTTTCAGACTTGCCCCCGGCGAAAGTTGAGCAGACGGTCCCAACGGCAGGGGCAGGCGGTCGGAATCTCGCCAATTTTGATGACGAGTTCGCTGGCTTCGACGACGAATTTGCCGTATCCCAGCCCCCATCAGGATCGGACAATTCAACGTCCATGTCGAAAAGCTACGAGATGGTTTCGGCCGAACCTCGCATGGAGGATGAATGGGGCGTCGCGCCTCAACAAACTCGGCAACCATCATCATTGTCTTTTGATGACGCTTTCGGCGGAGATTTCGAGTGAGTGCATTGTGCATTTCGTAGTGTTGCCTAATCATAGACCGCAAACGACCAGTAAAAATGGGCCAAACACGTACGCTGCTTCGCCTTCGACTCAGTCGCGTACCCTGGCGCCGCCACCCTTGCCTCAGCGTCAAGACAGTCAGCCACAAGGGGATGATATCGAAGATGTCAAGAAGGTAGGTCGGGCTTTCGTACAATTTTAATGGTAGCTGTGCGCGATGGGCTTTCCCAGGTCTCTGGTGATTCCGGCTCTGGACGCCAATGGATACGATTTCCAAAAGGCCCTCAACGTGCTCCTCACTGGATGACCAATCGACGCGTGCAAGAATACAGAGGGAATACAACATGGATTTGATACTAGTGACAAGTGATACGGTATGCGAGCTGTCTCAGGCAATGCCCAAACAAGATTGCAACTGCTTGATGTGGGGGGATCCTACACTGTCTTGGTTGAGAGCCCAAATGAACACTCCGCCCGCATTGCCGATGCTCTTTTCGCAAGCGTGCAGCGTGTCTTCCTCGCTCGGCCATGTCCAGAATGTCGAATCAGTGAGAGCCGTAGTCGCCCACGCATCTTGGTCATGCTGCTCGCTGTCGCCGATAGCGTTCCATTTAGTCACCATTGCTGGATTGTCGGCCACCGCCGTGTTAAACGTCACCCAGCCCGACACTCCGGCATCCGAGCCATTTCCGGGGTACTCGTACACTGTGGCGAGATCGCAGCCGATGTGGGGTGCCGGACACTGCTCCAGTGTGGTAGGAGTCTCGAACCACTTTGCGTACATGGCGAAGCCGATGAGGAGTTTGCTCTTGTCGATACCATAGCCTGTGTAGATTGCCAGGGTATCGGCGACGACTTGGGCGCTGGTATGGTGTTTGCTGTGAGTCTCACGGCGGTTCATATAATCATATGACTCATATTCAGCAATGACCAGAAGGTCGGCTTACCATGAGATTCCAGAAATCGACCTGTTCATCTAGTCCTTCTGTTGTGGCCGTCACGTTGTACGGCTCAAGGTCGTCCAGTCTAGCGGGTACGGCGATAGAAATCGACATGCCTTTGCTCACTGACTGCCCGTAGGCGTCGAGTTTTTTCCGAAGTACTTGAGCGAACAGGACGAAGTTCTTGTTCATCAGTCTCTGACGGAAAAGCTATGCGCGAGCACTTCACTTACGGGTCCATCAGTGGGGTCGTTTGTCCTGTCGGTCTTATAATCTTGCCCATTGTCAACGGGATATCTCGATGTCAGCACACAACAGCTACAAGACCCACTCCCAGTCCAGATCGATTCCGTCCAGGTTGTGAAGTTTGACAAAGCCGACCAGCTTGTCTGCGAAAGTAGTTCTACTCTCGTTCGTTGCAACAGCAGGTCGGAAGACCTGGTCATATCCCCAGCCTCCGATTGCTACCGATACCTTGATACCCCGGCTCTGCAGCTCTGCGATGCCTGCCTCTGTGAATCCAGGTCCATTGCCTACCCAGATGGGCTCGGAGCTGTAATCCGACATATACACGAAAGCTTTGGGTCAGCGCCATCAGTTTGCAACTCACCTAATATCACATCCGTGAGGCCCTTGGTCTGTTCGACTGTAGGCACCTGAGTAGGACCATGAAAACTGCTTTCAGTACCATCTGAGTGTGAGCTTACATGCTCCAATACGCTGCAAAACGTCTAGAAGTGTCGCTGCCGCTCGAGTTGTATGAAGCAGACGCATTCGGTTGAATGTAATCCTCGTTACTAACACCATGAGAGGCTGCGGGAGGCGCCTCTCGCCCGACAATCGAGCTTGGTGCGGCAATAGTCATGATCGCCAAAGACACGGCAGCGATGAGGGTGAACAAGGGCGGCATATCGATGAGACCTTGACGACCGAGGTCAGTAACGATTATATATCGTCGTTAGCGCAACGGTGTGAAAGTCTCAAAAGATCTGCAACGATCAGCTATAAGGGAAAGTATCATGAAACAACTGATCAGCGTGCTGAATCATGTGAGTCGCATTGTAGTGCCATGGTGTGAGTATGAGGATGATGGGGGGAATACGGTTTGAAAGGGGTCAAAGGTGGTTGGCCAGCCAGTTCGGCTCGACTCGGACCATTCCACTTTGATTTCTACTTTTGAAACCCTTTGACAACACATCCTTTCAATCGTCCACCTCGAGCGCACAGGGGTCTCCCGCTCTGAGCCCGCATTCCTTCCTGTATAGTTGGGCGAAATATCATATCCATGTTGCGCTTTCTTTCGCGCTCATCGCGCTCCATTCGCTCGTATGCGACGGTGTCATCCCCTCAAACGCGCATCGAGAAGATCGTACAGAAGTACGCGGTCGATCTCGCACCGTCGACCAAAGTGCGCGCGGGGGACTATGTTATGATACGGCCTGAGCATGTGTGAGAGAATCTGCCAAGGCCAAGAAGGTGAGCTGATCTTCAGCATGACACACGACAATACGGGACCAGTCATCTCCAAGTTCTTGTCCCTTTCCTGCTCCCAGATCAACAATCCCCGCCAGCCAGTATTCACCTTGGACCACGATGTTCAGAATAAGTCCGAGACGAATTTGGCAAAGTACAAGAAAATCGAGGCATTTGCGAAAGAACACAAAGTCGACTTCTACCCCGCCGGAAGGGGTATTGGGCATCAGATCATCGTGGAGGAAGGATACGCTTGGCCGGACAAGATGGTCGTTGCGAGTGATAGTCACAGTAACCACTACGGAGGGGTGGGCTGTCTGGGGACGGCTATAGTCAGGACCGACGCAGCGTGAGTTTATACTGCTTGCCAGCGCTGATACTTCAGCGGAATATGGGCAACAGGCAAATTCTGGTGGCAGATCCCTCGGATAGTGTCTGTCTCTCTTGAAGGAAGGCTGTCTGCCGGCGTGACTGGCAAAGACGTAATTGTCGCTCTCGCCGGACTCTTCAACAAGGATGAAGTCCTCAACGCGGCCATCGAGTTCACCGGTGACGGTATCGAGCACATCTCCATCGATGAACGGCTGACAATCGCCAACATGACGACCGAATGGGGCGCTGTCTCAGGTGTGTTCCCCGTGGATGCTCGTTTAGAAGCCTGGTACAAGGACCACATACGAAAGACGCAAGCTTTCAGCCCAACACCACATCCTCGGCTAACTGCTTCGCGACTCCAAGACGCCATGCGCGAAGCTGGAGAGGCGGACCCAGGAGCGCACTACGCATCCCGCCTATCTCTCGACTTGTCCACGCTGGTTCCTTACGTCTCCGGACCTAATTCGGTCAAGGTCGCAAATCCCTTGACTCGATTACTTGATCCTCCTATTGCTATAAACAAAGCTTATCTCGTTTCTTGCACCAACTCTCGAGCTTCCGATCTTGCCGCAGCTGCCAAGGTTTTGCGAGGACGGAAAGTCGCGGATGGCGTCGAATTCTACATCGCCGCTGCGTCTAGCCGGGTGCAGGCTGAATCTGAAGAAAGCGGAGACTGGCAAGCTTTAGTCGATGCCGGCGCCAAAACGCTACCCGCTGGATGTGGACCATGTATCGGCCTTGGTGTTGGGCTGCTTGAGAAGGGTCAAGTCGGTATCAGCGCCACAAATCGAAACTACAAGGGTCGCATGGGTCATCCCGAGGCGATAGCATACTTAGCGTCCCCAGCCGTTGTCGCTGCTTCCGCCGCCAAGGGCGTCATTTGTGGACCTGACTCGCTGGACCTATCCACTTTGCCGCAGTTCGACCAGCCGCGCATCAAAATCGTTGAGACAGCTAGCCCCCCGCCATCGCTTTCAGAGGAGAATCTCGAGCCGCTTCTTCCAGGTTTTCCGGAACGTTTCGAAGGTCCACTTATCTTCGCCCCTCAGGACAATCTCACCACCGATGGAATGTATCCGGGGAAATATACATACCAGGATGACATTACGCCCGAAAGACAAGCTGAAGTTGTCATGGGTGAGCGCATCGACGACCAAGACTGACGGCAGAAAATTATGATCCTAAATTCGCTTCAACAGTGCGAGTTCTCCGCGAGCAGCTTCCAGAGTCTACAGGATCTGGCATCATCCTCGTTTCTGGGTACAACTTTGGTACAGGATCCTCCCGCGAACAGGCTGCTACCGCCATCAAGAACGCAGGCATCCCAATCGTGATTTGTGGTTCTTTTGGTGACATCTTCAAGAGGAACGCTATCAACAATGGCTTGATTCTTGTGGAATCTCCCGATCTTATTGGCGACCTCACTGAGCGATTCGCTAAAGATGGCTTCAGAGGTCAAGGGGGAAATGATGGCGAGCTCACTGTCATTCCGAAGGGCTGGTCACTACGCGTGGACACTCGACGTGGCCGTATACTCGTTGACATGGGCTCAGAAGGGCAGAAGGATTATGCGGCAGCGAAAGTTGGCAGGAGCGTGCAGGAGCTTTGGGTGCATGATGGGCTCGAGGGTTTCATTCGTGCATCGCTGTAGAGAAACGGCATGTAATGTCGCATGTTAACGCTTCATCTTCTTAGAACTCTTGACACCTGTATGCAAGGATTCTTGGATTTTGTCTTTCGCTGTCGGTTTGTGGAAAAGATTGCTGTTTGTCAGCGAGACAGCGCATTGCGGACTTGAATCACCCATAATCGAGGTACAATTCTTCTCCGCGCTTGATCTTGCGTGCTGAAGCAATCAGTGCCATCTCAGAGACGAGTCGTGCAATCTTACTGGAAAGTATAGCAATCTTTGGATCTTCGCCGATACCAGTGACTGGAGAATCAGTGTTTGGCAAGGTGAACAGAGAACGGCTCGCTTACGCCGGGACGTGACATTGCCGCCGGTTATATCGTCGTTGATGAAACGAGACAGGGACGCAAGATTGGCACCATCAACACAGGCTTCATCTGTGATAAGCTCGAACAGATAGTTCCGCCCTGTAGCGGTGTTGATTAGACTGCTGTCAGTGACTCCGGGCCGCGATTTTGACCTACTCCCGTTTGTTCGCCTCGACGCCATCAATGACTTCTCCTTGATATTCTTGTCTCAGTAATTGATAAACCGGTTTCGTACCTTGAATTAAACGGCCTTTCTCGATATCCTGGTCGGCGAACAAGCCGAATCCTGCAACATCGCTAATCCCCACGCGCAATCGCTGGCGAAATCAATTCAAACACTTCAGGTCATTCCACTTACTGGGACCTGGTGGGTTTGGAGCATCACGTTTCTACAGCCACCCTCTGAGCTAGTCATCAGCTCTGGCAGCGATATATGACTCACGCTGTGCATGTTTCGCATAGAATTGGATCACACTCGCGATTGGCTTGAGCACATTCGCAGATTTTTATATCGCATGTACCACCTCTGCGCAATGGATCGTATCGGCATCGACACCCTTCACGCTTTGGCCCGGACTGCCGGGGCGAGTGACGAGGCGAATGCGCGGCTTGTGAAGCGAGATCTCGCGGCTTCGCAGCTAATTTACACATCTCGTGATGAATCTGGACTCAGTCGAGATCGTATGTAAGTATCCTAGGCTTACTTCGGAGCACGTTCGATTCAAGAAAACATGGCGAAGGTCACAGGATCGCTCATACCCTGATCCTAAAGCGACCATGAGTTTTGCCGAGTCTAGTCGAGACCAGTCCCCTTGAGGCATCCTCTCGCTTTTGCAACAATGCTCAGAGCATGGCTCGTCGGGTAACCGAGGTCGTTGCAATGGAAATTCATCTGGATCATTCAACTCCAGTGAGTATTGCCCACGAACTGCGCGTCAGCGCCTTCGGTCATAGTTGATCGCCTGCGAACTCGCCATGCAGATTACAGGCGAAGGTTTTGCACACGGGATTCCGACAGAACAATTCCTCGGTGTCGGGTCTGCCACCCTCCGGACCATCCTCTTCCGGCCCAACGATGAGAGGCAAGTGCCATGGCTTGGTCTTTGGCTCGTCAATCACCTCTCCAAAGACTCCATCTGGCTCTTCCGGGAACGGTGGAAGGTCACGCTCGATCTCGTACGAGGCGACCTGACCTATTCTCTCCGGAAGCACTCGGGTGTTATCAATGGTTTGATCGTCGAACCCAGCAGCTAGCAGCCTGCGGCGGGTTTCAATAGAAATGAGATCGACTGGAGGTATCAGAATCATTCGGAAGTTCACTGCACCTGTTGTGTCTCGGTTCATGGCTGCACTGGATCGTAGCCCGTTGAACATAGCGAGATACTTCTCTTCCGAAAACGGTTCATCGTCCGCCAAAATGGGGATGAAACCGCACGTGTACTCTTCCGGGATGAAGATGTTGTCGCTCACGGGAATGACGAAAGAGTATTGTGGGATCGTTTCGGGGTCGGCTTGAAGAGAGTACGAGCCAAGAGTTGCTGTGAGAGAAGAACGCGTGGTTGTTTTGACTCGATGCGCGAATGACGGATGCACAGCTTCACTTGCGACAGGGAGAATGTCATCGGGGACACTTTCAGGGGATGAAGTGTATTCGTCCAGGTACTTGAAGTAGGCCAGAGATGGGTCTTGAGCTTCGTTGTCGGTAGAGGCCACGATATTCCTAAGGTCTAGCGGAACGTAGCTCCAGGGAGCCCACGCATAGTAATCGTCCCACGTCTGTTCGAAAACAGCCCTAGCGATCGTGTAGCTGTCCCCGTCATCTGTGTTGGACATGTGCCCCGTGCCCCGTGAGACCAAGCCGAAGTCAAATGGACGAGTCTCGAGGCTGGCGACTATTGTTGATGACCGACTATGTCACGTGACTGTACATTTCATTCTATCCGTTGCACAAGCGGAAGGAGGGATTCAATTCGAAGCAACTCCTATTCCTCCTCGTCCGAAAGCAGTTCTGCCAACTCTTTCTCCTCCTCTTCAGTCATATGAGCGTCTGAGAGTTTCGTCGGTGTATAATCCAGCGGGGACGGATTGAGGAGTTCTGGCGTAAGACATAGCCTGTGGGACCACGGCTCACCCGGTATAGTCCAGCGTCGTAAAGTCCCGTCGAGCGATCCGGTCAGGATCGTGTATTTATTTTGTCCGTCCGCAACACACCGAATCGCAGTCACGGGTCCGCAGTGGCCCGGAACGCGCGATATCATTCGATATGTCTTCCACTCGTCTTCCGTCTCCCACAGTCTTAAATCCTCGTCGTCTGAGCCGGTGATCAGAATACTGCGAGACGTGCAATCCTCGGGCAAGAGGAGCACTGAATGCACGGAAGACTCATGAGCGATGTTCTGCGTCTTTCCAGAGCGAGAGTCAAAGAATTGAGCCGACTTGTCCATCGAAGCTGTTGCGATCAGCCTATAGCATGCGATACGGTTTGTGACATCTGGCCTCGTACTGACCAGACCATAGACCGTCCTCGACAGGTTGGAGGTCAGTCACACTAGTCGCATGCCCAGGAATAACTCGAGCATGATTTAGCTCGCCCTTTTCTTGGTCGTAGGCCCACTCATGAATCACACCCAAAGAATCCGCAGTCCAGACGACGTGACAGAGTGCTGCACCGGTCATTCTGGTAGCGGTCACACATTGATCTACCGGACGAGTGTGGATCTTGACGACCTGTGTAGAGCGTATCGATTCGATGCCTGCCTTGGCCACCGAGCCGAGATTCCACAGGCGTACCGTGCGGTCCGAAGAGGTTGAGATAAGATGACCAGGCAGCAACGTCAACGATTTTACGAAGTCGGTGTGTCCAACGAGCGACGTCAATAAATTGCCGGACTACGCTCAGTCAGACTCGAAAAGCATCGCAGTCTGCCCTCACCTCGACTTCCCAGACCTTGATTGTCTTGTCCCACGATCCGGTGAAGAGGATTCGACGCCGTGAGCCATCGGGAAATTCCAGCTCTTGCGACGCGACCGATGTGACAGGCCCTTGATGGCCGCGATATGTCCGTAGTGTCTTGTTTGTCTGCTTGAGTAAGCGCGTATAATATGTACGAAACGGCGACTGACTCTAAGATCTAGCCTACGTGCCTGCCATCCAGATTCTGCGATGAAAGCATCCCGCCCCGCGAATGTCACTTCAATGACCTTGCCGACCTGTATGGGATGTCCAATACTGCTGGCTGCTTTCCTCTTTGCGTCCTTATCGATCCCTTGCGCTATCTGAGCGGAAGTCTGGAAGAGGAGATCCTCGTCTGTCGTTTGCATGGATGGGTGGTCAAAATGAGGTAGGAACATGAAAGCGGACACGGCCGAAGTTGACTGGGTTTGTTTACGATGACGCACATAGAGACGTCCACCAAATGATTACTACTTCGTTGACCGCCTCATCGCTTGACATACAACTGATGAGCGCACTGCGAGCTTCCGCAGTGATGACCAAACGCTCAATTGCGATCTCGCCTCCAAATTCCGCGAAGAAAGCTAAAATCGATCACAGCACGGGAACACATCATCCGATCCCAGGCGATGTTTGCTTCAGAGGACAGGAATGGCCAGCCCCTCACGGTCAGCTGCAAGCGGCACGCGATTATCTTCTAGATATAGTGGCCAAAGGCTATCGAGTAGTCATTGCGCCTGATAAGGATGCCGATGGTCTGACGGGTACGTGGGCATCATACGTCCTGCTGATCGATCAGCTGGAACGACACTATACCATACCTTGGTTCATCTAGGCCACCCACCTGATAAGATATCCGTACATATCCTCGAGAAGGGCACCAACATACATTGCGACTCTGAACGGATACGTCTCATGACAGATCCTCCCGATCGGCTCATCGTTCTGGATCAAGGGAGTCGTCCGGGCCGAGCGATCATCGACCCATCGCCAGATGTTCCAGGCTACCCTACTCTGGTCGTAGATCACCATATGTCAGAAAAGGTAGCGCTTGCCTTTGGTCTAGCTTACCGTAGTGGCCTGATAATTCCCTCGTCCTTTCAGCATGCAATTCCCCGCCAATTGCTACCACATCGTTACTGGTGTACATGCTTCTGAAAGATCTCCATCCGGATGTTTACGCCCGGCATGGCTGGCGGGCGGTCATGGGTGTTTATGGTGGTCAGTCCGGCCTGGAGTCATGTCTCTATACACGCTGACCTCAAGATCTTGGGCCGAGCGTGGCCAAGTGGGGAACACCTCCGTGGCCTGCTGAATTAGGCCACACCGTCAAAACGTAAGGACTGCCGTCCCGAAGTGAATAATGCAAGGTATGGAGGAAAACTTCTGTCCGACGCAGTTTCGGCAATAAACGCGCCGCGACGCACAGCTGACTACGACGGTGAGACTCGGTCGTCTGCCGAGCTGACGTAGCAGTGTCCAAAGCTTGGAACGTGAGCGACTGCCTGTTTGACATGGAATGCTCTCAAATCAGATTTTGCTGAACGCCGGACATCCGCGCGAAGTCGCCAACAACGCGTTCCTCAAATTATGTCGGCTGGATGTGAATGCCGAGACTGAACGCTGGGCCCGCACGCCGCCCAGGTTCTCCATCGACGGTCAAGTGGCCCTGATCACAGTGGAGAGCGGGTTTCAGAGTGCGTCTGACTACTCGACGCGTATCGCTTGCTGGCGACTAATTACAGTTCATCCTGTCATCGCGACGCGCTGGGCCGGCTCACTAGGTCGGAAGAGTGCAAAGTTGGTGATGATAATGTGCGCGAACACCGAGTTCAATCCGGACTCGTCTCTGGTCTCCTTCTCGTGTCGGTTGTCGTCTCCGTTGCGCAAACTCCCAGATGATGAAAGGCGTAAGTCAACCTACTATAGAACGCTGAGTCACAGCCAATCTTATTGCCTTGCTCCAGGCTTACGGCCACACCATACCTGGCTTCATGGACCGCGTGGGGGACAACTTCGCTCGGGGTCACAAGGAGGCAACGGGAGGTATCATTGCAAAGGTCCGTCCACTTTGCTTCGGCGAAACCAGCTCTGAACGACAGGAAGAATTTGAACTGCTCAGGGATGCTATGGGCATCAAGACAGTTGTGAAAGGTGCAACTTCTTCTCCGGCAAGAGCTAAGAGCACTGCGGGAGACTCTCGGGACATCAAGGATTTCTTCAAACCTATTGCGAAGCGAGATTGAAACCAACAAAAACCAACAGGCGCGCACTGACACGGATCGACTACTTGATGGTCGTCACAAGCCTTGCTTGAGCAGGAGCTGCTAGACTGAGGTCGACCGGTATGCATTGAGATACGATCGTAACCCAACGTGATCTTGTTCATAGTTATCCAATCGCTTCGTCATCATTACTTCTTTGAGCAGACGCTACGTTGCCGCCTCCTCCTTCTGTACCGTAAAGACAACGGCACCGGTATACCGCAACCTCACTTCTTTCTGAGACCGCGCCGATAAGGCATCATGCAGATCAATCCCGGCGCCAATCAAGGTCTCTACCAGCCGTCTTCACTGTCTTCCATTTACTCTGTCTCGCCGACATCGACTCATTTTCGCATGCTAGGCCAGATTGAGGCCTGCAATATGGTGGCAGGACTGGCGCTAATTCCGGCAAGTGACGCTGCAATGTCCGAAACGCGCTATGAGATGGACATATCACTTGTATACTGCCCCGGTGTATTGTTTAACTCGTGCAGCCGTACCCACCGATGTGATGTGTCAGTGGCATCAACCCTGTCATCCAGCACGCGCATGAAAGTCATCTCGCCTGTGCATTATTAGAGGTTTCTCGAATGGATGTGTGATTATCGGGCTTCATCCTTCTTTGTTGCATCTATGTTGCGATTCTTCTCTGCTTCTACAAAAAGAAGATCCAATATCTATCTTGGTGTCCACGAATGCGTGTGAAAGCGCATAACGATCCATATTCAGAGGTGTTTCATCTCACTCTGCAAGCTTGCGTTTGGTTGCGCATGTCAGAGTGACGACAACGTGCACTTTATAATCCGCTGATTTGATGTATGCTCGCAACGAAAGCGAAAGCGAGTGGGGGCATGGGGACGCGCTCCACCCCATTCTTCAGCTGATCAATTGCTGGTGCCTGTATTTATGAATGTACAAGTTTCTTGAGGTGGGTCGCAATCGTACCATGTGAGCCGTATCAATGAGCGACACGCCAGATACAATGCCGGCGAGGAATTTTGGCATGCGACGGTATGGATAAAGTCCCTCAACCGTATGCGGCGTTATTGCTACGGTCTTGCGTCACAGAGCAATGAATATACCAATAGAGGGTGGAGAAAAGAATTTCCGGGGTATTGGACATCAATGTTGCGCAAATGATCTTCGGGCGGCGGTTTCTCGCGGCGATGGTATCTTCCGACATTATCTACATGGTATAGCGAGTATTTAGCGAGAGTGCGCCCGGCGTACTGACCGCACATCTCGATACCCCTTTCTGACCGAGATGCGTTGCTGTTCCGGTAACTTAACTTTCAGCACACGATTGGTTTACGGACTCGATCAAAGATCCTCCATGACGCCTCCGTGCTCATGCTCATCGCCGCATTGTACACTTCGCGAAGCAAGACCAGGCCCATCGCATCTAAATTACGCACGTGATGAAGATTTCGCTGACTAGTCGTGCAGCCAGTGGTCTAAACAAATACGTATCACTATGAAGCGCGTAGTTCGCATGCATGTCTTGACCCTGCGATCTTGTCAGTACATGGACATTTTGCAACTTTTAAACACGTTTAGAATTTAGTATAAGTTGAGGTAATCTTGCAACATGAGCCAATGTGCGAAGTATGAACAAATCTGACCCATTATAGACGCAGCGTGCCATGCGAAGCTGCACAAAAGTCGTCACACAGCGCAAATGCCGTTGAACACGCGGCGCATATTCCGCCGTATTCTTATATACTATTATATTGGTAGAAAAGCGGTCAATTGACGCTTGGGCATCAGACAACATGCGTAGAACAACCAAGCACAAGGCGGCCTGCTGACCCGTGAGCACGCTCGATGCACTCCCGAGAAGATTTAGCTATTGTATGACATAGCCGATCTTTCTCTTGCCTCACATCAGGACATGATACGTCTTGTTGCTTGTGGAAAAACATGAGCGCTCATGCAATGGTTCGTCGCGATACGACGTTGATAGGCATAGTGCGCTCCCACTGCTGAATCAGCGTCCCCTATTCAGCTACACTTACTTGCGTTTGACCTTGTTTGATCAAGCCTATGACCATGTAACTATGCATGCAGCGTAATAGAATGTACAAAGAGGCATTGGGGGGTCTCATACATATATGACATGAAAGACGTCTCTTAAATCAGGTACAAGCCATACAATTCTCGATCAAGCCGGGTACATATCTTTCAATTGTCGGGAGACGATCATTCTCTGGATCTGCGATGTGCCCTCGTCTGTGGCGTTAGTTTATTTCGGTATAGTGCTTGCTGACTCACATAATTCGTAAATTTTAGCATCACGATAAAGCTTCTCCATAGGCATTTCAGTGTTGAAGCCCGCACCGCCGAAGACTCCATAGTCAGCTTGTTGCGCATGGCAGAGTCTTACCTTGTAGACCAAGGTTGGCATTCTCAACGGCGGCGCGACTGGCGAAAGTCTTTGCGACCGAAGCTTTGAAGGCTCGAGTTTAGTAATCATCGACCGTGTGAGGCTCACTGTTTCGTTCGCCGGCATCTTTGGCCCACGCCGCTTGCAGAACTAGACCACGAGCGGCTTCTACGCTAATAGCCATATCTGCAAGCATGAAAGCGACCGCTTGGTGTTCGATGATAGCCTTGCCCATGGTCTTGGTTCAGTAATGATAAGTGATGGGGCGCATACCTTGCGCTCTTGCGCGTATTTGGTCGCTTCTTCCAGAGCTCGCTGTGCGACCCCTACAGCGGCCGATGCGATGAGAGGACGGGTGATATCAAATGCCTTCATTGCAACTGCCGTAAGCGATACCAAGGGCGCTCAAGATTCGCGTACTCTTGAAACCATCTCCAGGTGAGCCGAGCAGATTGTCCGCTGGCACGACGACGTCCTGGAACGTGACCATTCGAGTGTCTGAACAGCGCTGCCCTGCGAGTCAATCTCAGTAAAGACCGCAGATCTCATAACGCTTACCCATGTTAACTTCCTTTTTGCCTAAGATTATGCCGGCAGAGTCTGCATCGACTACGAAGCCCGTCATGCCTTTATGAGCAGGCACATTGGGGTCACTGATTGCTAGCACGAACTGCAGTAAGCTAAAGGCGATCGACTGATCTGGCGATTCATTATCGGCTTACAAACCAGTTGGCGTGTCCTCCGTTGGTTCTGCTTGTGAGCTCGTGAATCAAGAAGGCCTAGCTCACATCCTAAGATGTCAGTGCCGATCGATACTGCGTGACATTTGACTGACCACATCTTGCTTCCATTCAGTATCCACTTGTCGCCTCTCCGCTCTGCTTTCGTTTTGATGCCGGCAACATCGGATCCGGCCCCTGGTTCCGTCTGAAGCAGTCAGTGTCTTCTCCTGCCACATGCTGATCCGCTCACCACGCAGTAGGCGGCCATTAACGGCTCTTCGTTCATTCGGCCTAGATACTTCATCTTGGTGTCGTGCGACCCCGCGACAATCAGCGGAGCTTCTGCGAGGCCGTTGCCTGAGGTTTAAGTTTCATAACAAGGCTAGACACCCACCTTCCATCGCGGTCTGTATGCCGGAACATCCAAAAGCAAGCGCTTCCGAAATCAAGGCACAGTCCACCAGGCCGAGTTCGGGGCCGCCGTAAGCTTCGGGGATGTGCGTGTTCATGAGACCAAGACCGTGAGCCTCTCGGAGAATCTCCCAGGGATATTCCTGTCGTGAGATCGCGTGTCATTGCTGGCCCACCATTGTCCTGTCGTGATGCGCTGCTCTTGGAACGATTGTGTCCCGGGAGAAGCGTTGCGCGAGATCTAGAGATCTTCAGCCCGAGAGGAATTGGATGTTTACAACTCACCCTTGATTTCACGCTGCTCGTCGCTGAGAGCGAAACTGATCCCTGGAGGTCAGTCTGCGATCGCGTACGAATGCTAGCGTACCACTGTTCGAAGATTCGATCGTTGTCGCAAGACAACGTCGTGCCGAGCTTGGCCAAACGTTCCGGCCGACGACAAGATGATGAGAAACGGTGCGTAACATGATGTGTGAGGCCGGTGTGACACTTGGTGTACTTGATTTGGGAGGATGATGGTAGTCCAACGACGACGTGTGGTAGAAAATCCAGTCTCAACTTGTCGCACATCGGTCAACTAATATAACCGGGGGGGCAATCGAGAGCAAAAGAATAGGCTCTGACAGGAAGGCTCGCGGCAGTAACGTCAAGAGCCACGACAGGCATGCGGGTGGCGGAGAAGACCGCTCGTAATAAGGTGACACGCGCGAGTGGAGGTTTGCTTCGCGTCGGTCATCTCAAACTACTTTCTATCCACCCCACCTTTCCACGCCAATTATCACCATGGCTAAGGAGCCGTCTCTCAAGAAGCGCAAGCTCGACAGTACTTCAATCGCCAAGCAGGATAGCTTCTCTGAAATACTACAACAGCTCGAGGCCGAGGGTGATATTACAGGAGGTATGAAGGCAGTCTGCGATAAATCGCTAATCATGAAGACCATATAGAAACCTCCGCAGCTTGGCCTAGGCCAGCCTTGAGAGCTCTCAACGTCAAAACTGATCCTATAAGTAAGTGACGCTCGAAGTACTTCGCCCCGACACTGATATAAAGCTTTCCAGCAGATTGAAATTGAGGAAGCGTTAGAGCCCAAGCACGGCCCAACTCTCCGTCTCTTTGGAGTGACGAAGGACGGCAACTCTGTGCTCGCCCATATACACGGGTTTCAGCCGTATTTCTATATAGCTGCCCCCAGTGGCTTTCTGAACAAGGACCTCGAGCCCTTCAAGGACACCATTAACGTGGGTCACAGTCATTTCACGGCATACTGAGCAATAGCAAAATGTCACATCGCCGTCGCCGCCAGTGGTCAATTGTGCAATCTTCAACCGAAAATCACTATGGGGATACCGCGGCGATGAGAATGTTCCATTCATTAAGATCACCTGCGCAGATCCCAAAGCGCTGCCACGAGTAAGAGATGAGTGGTTTGGACACTGAATCTTGCTCTTGCTGATCTTTTACGTGCTTTCGAGCGAGGCCAGATAGACTTCAACGGTCTATTCCCTGCGGAGATCCTCACATACGAAAGCAATATCGCCTATACGTTGCGTTTCATGATCGACACTAAGGTTGTTGGGATGAATTGGGTCGAATTGCCAGCCGGGAGATACGAGGTAATAGAAGGGAAAGACAAGCGGTCTTTATGTCAACTCGAAGCGTCCTGCCAGTGAGTGTCCTGAAGTGAACTAGACTCACAGCTTAGTTACAAAGATTTGGTGTCGCACGCTCCCGAAGGGGACTGGCTGAACATTGCGCCTCTTCGGATATTGAGTTTTGACATTGAATGTGCTGGTCGTAAAGGCATTTTCCCGGAAGCCAATATCGATCCAGTTATCCAGATCGCAGCTATGGTCACACGACAAGGTATGCTCCTTGGGCCAACTATGCTGTATCAGACTGACAGGTCAGGTGAAAATCGTCCATTCGTTCGCAACGTCTTTACGCTCAACACTTGCGCTCATATCGTCGGATCGCAAGTCCTGGAATTCAAAGACGAGAGGACCTTGCTATTAGAATGGCGGAAATTCGTCGAAAAGGTTGACCCTGATATGATGATCGGATACAATATCTCCAACTTCGACTTACCTTATCTCCTCGATCGTGCGAAAGCGCTCAGAATCCCAGACTTTGCATTTTTGGGCCGGATGATTGGTGAGTTGGCGGTAAATACAAATTTGACCCCTAGGTGTCAAGACCGAAGTCAAAGATACGCACTTCTCTTCAAAAGCCTACGGCCAAAGGGATTCGAAAGCAGTCAATATGGAAGGTCGTCTGCAGCTGGATATCCTCCAGGTCATGCAGCGCGACTACAAGCTTCGAAGTTATACGCTCAATGCTGTATGTGCACAATTCTTGGGGGAACAGAAAGAGGACGTACACCACTCAATCATCACCGAGTTGCAGAACGGTACCGCGGATTCACGGCGGCGACTGGCGGTTTACTGCCTGAAAGTGGGTCATAATCAGCTACTGAACTAATGTCAGGACGCATATTTGCCCCAACGCCTGATGGACAAGCTGATGTCCTTTGTCAATTATACCGAGATGGCCCGTGTGACGGGTGTCCCGTTCAATTACCTCCTGTCTCGTGGCCAACAGATCAAGGTCATTTCACAGCTGTTCAGAAGTGCTGGGGAAGCGGGATACATCATTCCGGCGATGAAGAGCGAAGGTACCGATGAGCAGTATGAGGGAGCAACTGTTATCGAGCCGAGTCGCGGCTTCTACGACGTGCCTATCGCGACGCTTGATTTCGCTTCACTGTATCCATCGATCATGATGGCACACAATTTGTGCTATACGACACTGCTGGACAAACCATCTATCGAGCGTCTTGGTCTCGTTGAGGGCGAAGACTATGTGCATACCCCTAACAATGGTTCGTCAGAATACGCCCTTTCATCGTTCAATTCTTGCTCATCCTCCAGATTATTTCGCGACGACTAAACGGCGCAAGGGATTGTTACCGTTCATTTTGGAGAACCTCTTAAGCGCGCGAAAACGGGCCAAGCAGGATCTCAAGGTGGAAAAAGATCCTTTCAAGCGCGCTGTGCTGGATGGAAGGCAACTGGCGTTGAAAGTAATGTTGGTTCCAATAATTTTGCTGACGCCAGATCAGTGCCAACTCTGTTTACGGGTTCACTGGTGCTACTGTCGGCAAGCTGCCTTGTCTTGCTATTTCTTCCAGCGTCACAGCCTATGGTCGACAAATGATCGAATTTACCAGTCGAGAAGTGGAGTCCGAGTATTCGATGAAGAATGGGTACGACCACGACGCAAAGGTAGTATACGGAGACACGGATTCGGTAATGGTCAAGTTCGGTTGTCCAGACTTGCCGACAGCCATGCGATTAGGTGAGCATCTGATCCTTCCGTATATTCACAGCTGACTTGCAGGCGCGGAAGCTGCGGATCTCGTGTCATCCAAGTTCATCAAGCCGATCAAACTAGAATTTGAAAAGGTCTACTTCCCATATCTCCTGATCAGCAAGAAACGGTATGCAGGGCTGTATTGGACCAGACCAGAAAAGTATGATAAGATGGATACCAAGGGAATCGAGGTGAGTAATAACAGCTAGATGTTGAACGAGGGGTACTGATGCGATAGACGGTCCGGCGCGACAATTGCCGGCTGGTTTCGACTGTCATCGAAACGTGTCTGTTCAAGATGCTTATCGACCGAGACGTCAAAGGCGCGGAAGAGTGAGTGCATCAGGCTAGAGATTCCTTAAGGTGTCAAGTATGCTGATACATCCAGCTACGTGAAGCAGACAATCTCAGACCTTCTACAGAACAAAATCGACATGTCTCAGCTGGTCATCACCAAGGCTTTGGCGAAAGCAGGTAAATCCAGACTTGAATCTGAAAACACAAGCTGAACGTTTCTAGACTATGCGGCGAAGCAAGCTCACGTGGAATTGGCCGAGAGGATGAAGAAACGTGACGCCGGTGAGCTGAGGCATTGCCAAGCACTTCTGCAAAATCTGAATGTCAGGCTCCGCACCAGCGCTTGGAGATCGTGTGGCATATGTCATTATCAAAGGAATTAAAGGTATGTACGTTGTGAGTGTGTGCTGACCTTCAGGTGCAGCTGCTTATGAGAAATCGGAAGACCCCCTCTACGTACTGCAACACAATGTTCCTATCGATACCAGATACTACTTGGAAAACCAGTTATCGAAACCGCTCATGAGGATCTTCGAGCCCATCTTGGGAGAGAAAGCGGGCAGCCTGCGTAAGCTATACCTTACTCGAAAGCACCATGCTGAATACAGTGGCTGGTGACCATACGCGGACAATACAGATCGCCACACCGACGATCGGCGGGCTGATGAAGTTCGCCGTCAAAACGGTCACGTGTATGGGCTGTAAGACACCGCTCCGGGGTTCTAAAAGTGAGTTGCCTTGACAAGCTCGATATCCCTTCTGACTCGCAAGACGCGGCAGTGTGCGAAAATTGTCGACCCAAATTACCGGAACTATATCAAAAACAGGTTGCCCAAACTTCAGCATTACAAATCGACTTTGCGCGGCTTTGGACCCAATGCCAACGTTGCCAGGGGTCTTTGCACCAGGTCGGTTGATGATGGATGTCTCGTGGCCGCGCTTATGCTGCAGGACGTTATCTGTACATCGGCGGACTGTCCAGCCTATTACCTTCGAACTCAGACGCAGCAACGTGTTGCAGCCTCTGTAGCACTGCTTGATCGATTCCAACAAGAGCAGAATTGGTGATACCAGTCCCATTAAGCCACGGGCTTACAAGGGGATTTTCATCCATACATGAGAATCGAATAACGACATGATGCATTATATGACGACGTGCTCCGAAAATCCTGTTCTCCCGAATCGCACCCATCCGGTATTTCCCGAATCGTTGACCGCGACTATCAAGGCTCTGTCACCATTCCGTAAAGCGCCCATCGGGTTTCCTGGATTAGCGATTGGCTTGGTTCGCTGCATCCCGAGTAGTGACAATGCCCGAGACCAAAGCCCGAGCGATTCTGTTGAGTCCGGGACGTTCCGCTTGTTATTGGGGCGCCTTTCATATTGCGGTCCCAGCTTCTTGATCGGGATCTTCGGCTCATCGGGCAGTTCGTCGAACACTTGTGACAATTGGGAAATAGTCGGAAAACGCACATCGCGGGCGCTGATGATGAGCTTCGTAGTGGAGGAGGGATTGCACTCACTTGATGACTGCTACAATATATTCTGGTTTTTGTCTCGCTATGCCCAAGTCGCTGCCTCGGTCCCAACCAATTTTGGACCAGGGTGTGGCAGGCTTCCAGACGTTCCAGAAAGGCAGGTAAGGATTGACTTCCAGCAAGTCGTATGCGGAATCGCCGAGCGGAGCGAGTAATGACGGGACGGGCTCTCGATGGCTAGCGGGTATGAATCGCAGTTTCGAAAGGATGAGTCCTGAACGTCAATATAGTCCAGTATGAGATGGGAGCATAACACTCGCCATAAGTAGATCCCCGCGAAAGTTCAAGCAGAGGTCCTCTAGGGGAAGACCGGAATAATCGAGCCGGCGAAAGGGCGAGACCGATTGTCATGACCGACCGTGCAGCCCGGACAATCCGCGCCTGCAAGAGGGTAAAGACTCTGGAAATCCAATGCGGCAGATTACTCCACCATGTTCGGAAGGGGGGCAAGGGGGTCGACTGTTGCTCCGATGTGCCGGTACTTGCTCGGCCAGATACATTGGTCTGTGACGTGAAATGAGGAGGCAAAAAGCGCCGCACCCGTTGCACTGTATATCCAAGTCGTTTCAAATACGAGTACGCCTATGATCAGCTCCTCTCTTTCTGCTGCCGATGCCTTGATCCAATAGCTCAGCTCACTCACCTGATACCGTTCCCATGATAAACCATCCTTCCCGATAAAGGTCGCAAAAGCTTCCATCACGCTCATCTCGATAGCACCCTTCACTCCAAGCTCTTCCTCGCACCACTCTCCGAAGCCAGCGGCCACCTCATGAGTGGTCTCCGCTGGGCGACCCAGCCATATTTGCAACGACCCGCGTTCTAAAAGATACAGCGCTTCTTCTGGCAACAGTTCCGTGTAAGTTCTAGATTTGGTGATCGCGCTCGGTGGATACCGCACTGATATTCCCAAGCTGTCCAGTAAATGTCCTCGAGACACCAGGATGCGTGGATACGATGAGGTCGGCGTCAGGATAGCGTGCGCCATGGATTTGCTGACCGATCAGCTAGGATGGGACTGGGCATAAAATCCGACTTACCTACTGCCACCGCGCACCCCCACGAGAGCACCGAACAGAGCCTCGCGGCTCCGTTGCAGCATCATCTCTTGAAGATTGACTGTTTCTGCTAAGGGCTCAAAATCCTTCTCCCCCCGTTTGGGTATGACGACTTTCGGTTTGGAACTCTCGTCTTCGACATCATCTTCCATAGGTTGACGCTGCACTTTGCTGGAGGGTATCAGAAGCCATCCTCGTAGGATGCGATGAAATACTACTCACTTGGCGAAGCTCTGCAGGACACTGAGATCCATTCGTTCTTCATCGCCGTCTTCCTCATCTGGTTCCTGCGATTGTTGCTGTTGAGACTGTTGAGAGACGCCGCTTGGCCGCGTCACTCCTTGTGTCGACGCTATCGCGTATTCCGAAGCCTCTAATCCGTATTGATGAGAGCGAGATGATCCGACGATTGGGTCCGCCGTGGACATGGTGCCGTAGATGCTGAATCAAATGAGACCTTAGTTGACTGGTGAAACACTGCAAAATCGTGAACGCATCCCGCGGGGCTCCAGATTTTCATTACGCAAAGCTTGCCTGCGCCAGTCGGCGTTGTCATTGTGCTTCGAAAAGCAAAAATCTCAATCTTGAGCCTCGTGTGGATGGACATGAATTAGCTGCGCAAGCCACGTCCTCGACTTTAGCAGTTGTTTTTCGACTAGGACACAACAGAATCAGTGGGAAGGAAAGAAAAATCCAGGAGCTCGCCACTGAGCCGGTCCCCGCGTAACGACGACTGCTCTGCGTAGCTTCCAGAGACAAGTCGGACAACTATGAAGAAGAAAACCCTGGATCGATGGCTGACGCGTATTCCAGCTACGCCGGAACTTGCTTCGCCATTGAGCTGTGCTCGAAGAGGGACAAGCAAATGCCCTCCCTAAGCACCAGTGTTGCAATTGAGCGGAGGTCGGGCAATCAGACTGCTCCGCAAAATGGCACACGCACCCGTCTGTTCTGTGGGAGACGATCACCCTCATCCCTTTGTGGTGGTGTGCTTGACGCCGTCTCTGGCGAAGAAAATGAGGGTCAGCAGACGTCCGAAGAATGTCGACAGTTCCAGCTTTGATACATCTTTTACCCAACTACTGAGTAACCGCTTCGGCGAGATACTTCCCGGTCGTGACCAATTTCTTCACCTCTGCAAAGTCGAGGCCTATCTCGAGATCTCCATGAACGACGTCGATTCCGATTCCGCTGCTCAGCGATCCTTCTACCGACCAATTGGCCTGGACCCCTTGAGGTGTGAGAGGGCTACCAGGCTCACTCAGGAATTTGGCAATGATTTTGCCCCCGTCCGTGATGTCGTCCATGTTCCAAGTCATGCGTCGAGTGGAAGGTGACCACACGCCGCCAGCTGGCTTGGCTTGTACGTTGGACACGCTTGGACCAGGGCCGAAACTCGCCGAAATGGAGACATTTGAAAGCTTTGTCAAGCGTGACGTTTCGTTGATCTTGTAGTTTAGGATCATACGAGATTCACCATCGCTACATCGGAATGCCGGTTCAAGCACGAGGGGTAAAGCAGACATCTCTGTTCCGGCGGGGATGTAGACCTGGTACTTGAACAACAAAGTGCCCTTTCCACCGGTCGATGGCGCGGAGGCAAGGACTTCAGAATTGAGGAAATATTCTCCTGGCCTGTCGGGTACTTGAGCGAGGAAGGCGGGATTGGGAGCGATCTTCTCAAGACCCTCGAATTCGGTCAGGCGAATGTGGATGGGTCCCTGATTTGTCGTTGAGCCAGGTGATGTTCGCAGAGATAAGTAGATTTCGCCATTGATCTGAAGCCGTTGCACCTGACCTTCACGGACGATCGCGTTGACTACTTCGGTCATACTAGCCCGCAAGCCGGGAGCGTCGCTCGTTTGACTTGCTTGCAAGCTGTTACCTAAGCCCGGCGAGTCGAACAGGTTGTTTGAGGAGACAGAAGATACCGAGGTTTGGCGACTGGGCAGCGGTCTATCTGCAGGCGAAACCGTGTTTTGCTGGAGCACGGGCGCACTCGGCGTGTGCAAAGAACTCTCGGTGGGCGTCGGTGAAGCGAGTGCAGATTCCCCGAGCGTACCGAACATGGTATTGCGTACGTCCCTACGTCCTCTAGCGATAGTCTGGCGACGAGAAGGCTGCTGTGGAGGCTGCATTTGCAAGGTTTGTTGCATTTTTTGTAAAGCCGCCAGACGTTCTTCTTCGTCCTCTTGAATGGGTGCCGGAGCCAGAGCCATATTGATTTTTGGTTGTCCAGATGAGGCTGACAAGGGACTGGCCAATTCTTCGGTGGAGCCATCAGGTGATGTCGTAAACAGCTGCTTGGATGTTCCGTTTGGCACAGACGAAGCGAGGGTAGGCGCAAGGGGCGGTGCGATCTGGGGGATGTCGTCCGGTTCGTCCCACGGGCTTCGATGACGGTTTGCGGGCGCGACGGAGAACCCTTCCTCGTCGACAGGAGGTGCAGCTGAGTTTCTCCTAGAATCGTCATCCTCTCCGATAGGAGCAAATGAGGGGTCTCGATCGCGTCCACTGCGGACGGATGTTGCGTTGCTACCGCTCCGAGCCCTACCACCCCCAGCACTGGTGTTCTTGCGACCTAGCATGGACTTGATACCCGTAGCGAAGGAGGCCGGAGCAAGATTGTTGGACGAGCCGTTCTGCCTGGGCGCTGGACGGGGCGAGAAGTCCTCGCCCGGGTTGTTGATGGAAGGTTGTCTCCGCATGGATTGGGCTGGCGTCAGTTCCACATGTTAATGACACCCACGAGTAGTAGAGACGCTATTCAAAGATGGCGCGGCAGTGCCTCTGCTGCCAGCAGAGTTTCCACTCCCACCCAATCTCCGTCCTACAGCCTGCACTTCATCCTGAGTCTCCCATGAAATCAGAACGGCGACTGCCCTTTCTGCTCGTTCTCCATCCTTCTGCGCCATATCTGCACGAACGGTTCCCCATCGTACAATCACTTCCTTGAGCCCACGAAGACGCTCCTCATCTAGGCGTTGATAGGACGTATAGACCATTGGCGACAGGGAGGCCAGTGAAGAGGTGATTTGGTTGAGCTCCGATGACAGCACATCGGCTTTGCTCGACTTGGACTTGCTCGATGCCTTCTCCAACTTGGCCGACGTCTTCTCGTAATCCTTCAGCGTTTTTTCCAGGGAGGCATCTTGGTCGCCTATACGTCTCCATGCGACGATTTTGCTCGGCATCTCGCGTATGGGCTGCTCGAAATCGGCTCGAAGCATCGCGGCTAGGGTCGAATGAGAGCTCGAGGTCTGTCAACGTCAGCGGAGATCTGATTTGACCCACATGCCTCTGAAATCTCGTTCACAACAGTCTCCCAGATTTTTCCCTCTCCGCTGCTTTTGTCCCATTCGATGCCAGCTTTGGGGAGCAAAGATCCCTGTTCGGCAGAGCGAGCGAGTTTGGCAAGACTCTCCGCATACTGAGTTTCTATCGCAGCTCTTTGCTTGTAGATCTCGGCGAGCGAATTGAGATGGGTGGTGGAGGCATGCAACCGTTTCTGAAGAGCTGCTTGCAGAGGACGAGGGGGTGAAGAGAGGAAGTTGTTTATCCAGGTGTCATCTGGAAGTGCGTCTGACATGACTGGGACGGAATGCAAGATGTGTTGTGAGGATAAGGTGTGGTATGGAATGTGAATATATTGTTGACAGCAGTGGAGGTGGTGACGACGAGTGCGGTGACGGCGATGGTTACCGGGGCGGGGGGAATAAGGGAATGAGCCCCGGAGTTGAGGATACGAGTTGGGTAGATTACTACAAGCAGTAATAGTCGAACAATCCCGTTCTGTCCCCGCTTCGCCACCGACTTCATGACGCAACACACCTACACACCACCTACCGATATCTCTCACAACACCCCACTTTGCATCTACTTTACGACCACTCACTACTCGTACCACGATGAAGGTCTACTCGCTCTCCTTACTATCCGTCACTCCTACCAGTCCAGCACAGGCCACTTTGCTCGGCACATCGCAAGATCTCAGCAGCTTCTCCTTCTACCAAAGAGGTAGTGTCGCAGAGTTTATGCAGTTCTTCACAAAGGTAAGCGATGCCAACGATCGCCCGGTTGACTTCTAACCCATCTAGACAGTAGCCGAACGCACACCTGCGAACCAGCCGTCATCCGTGGAGGAGAACAACTACAAAGCACATGTATTCCGTAGTGCTGGTCGAGGGCCCAACGCTATGGGCATGGCGGGTGCGTGATCGTCGTCTCTGTCAACAAAAGCTTACATCAGCGGTCATGATTACCGATCTCGAATACCCGTATCGACCTGCGTTCTCCCTTCTCACCAAGCTGCTTGATGAGCACGCGACCATGCTTGCCCAGCTTCCAGCCCCGTCCGCCGCTCCATCTTTCGGGTCGGCGTCCGCCAGTGCGTTCGGCGGAAACCCGTCGCAAGCAGCTGCTGGAGGTCTGCCGCCAGCCCAAAAGGGAAAACTTGAGGGTACTTTGGCGACCTACCTGTCCAAGTATCAAGATCCGAAACAAGCGGACACGATCATGAAGGTCCAGCAGGAACTCGACGAGACGAAGATTGTGCTGGTGAGTCTGGACAAATGTTCTTGGCGCTATTTCTGACGCCTAGCACAAGACCATCGAATCTGTGCTTGAACGAGGCGAGAAATTGGATAACCTGGTCGAGAGATCCAATGCGCTGTCTGCGCAGAGCAAGATGTTTTACAAGACGGCCAAAAAGGTAAGCGGGGTCGTTTACAAATTGCGGACGCTCATTTAACAGCAAAACTCGTGTTGCGTTGTTATGTGAGGCGCATTGTGGTTGGAGCCGGACTGGTTTAGACAAGTCGTCTGAAAGCTCGGCTCAGTATCATTGATCCTTTATCACGTTTTCGACCATTAATGTTGGACGTCATTCGGCTCCGCAGATGCAGCTCATTATCAATAGTCTTGTGACAAGTGTGCGTTGCGAACGGTTTGGGGAATATGACGGCCTTGTAACGACGCGCGCAGCAGAGCGCTCGGCGGGGGAGTGATCCCTTGTGATAGGTGATCTGCGTCTCGCCGTGCAACGCGGTGACATCAGAAACGCGTCCCGGTGAGTCAGCCTGTCCAAACCCAGCGTATGTCATACATAGTCCATAAATTGCATCACATCGTGTCGGGAAGCTGGTTTGACCAGCGCGTGTATCATGAGTACAGAATCTAACGTGCGTACAGCCCGTCTGATAAAATCCGAGGCCGTCCCTCCCTTCCCCGCCCGTTCCCATCGAGGCAGTCTAGTAATGTCCGCTGGGATATCCATTGTTGTATCCACCGCCAGCATACTGCTGCTGCTGCTGATGTTGTTGCTGTTGTTGCTGCTGCTGCATTTGGTACTGCTGAGCCGGGCCGGTGTAGTTGTTATACATGCTGTTGCCGCCGTAACCTCCGACGAGACTTCCGCCAGCGCCTCGGAATTGACTGTGAGAATCGTCTTCAGTCGCATAGTCCGCGTTAGGCTGAAATTGAGTGATGTTCTAACTGGAGACGGGAGACGTACGGGCAAGAGTGGATCTTTCACCTCCCAGACCGCCTGTTTAGACCCCACCGAGAACTCAAGGTCCTCTTTGGTAATGGCTATGATCAGCAACAGCTCATATAGGTACCGAGATACTCACAATCCCAATACTTGTATACCATCATCACAGTGAACAGCATGCACAGGCTGAAGAAGAATACACCGTCGATGTAGTGCGAGACAGAGTCGCAAATGGTAACACTGAAAGCGAAGAGCAACACACAGCCGACGACGTAGAAGGCGACTCCAAACAGCACGTCACCGATGACCCATCGATCGTCAAGCGTTCGGACGACAAGTGTAAGCTGGGAGACGCTGTAGATGACAGCGCAGACGGCCGGGAATAAAAGGTATGTGATGAACAGGCCGATGGGGTTGGTGTAGGAGAAGGAAGCAAAGCCCTTGAACGTAGCGATCGCGACAAAGAAGCACACCCCCCAGACGACCAGGCATGATAGGCGGAGCGACTAATCATCAATCGCCGTTTCGACGCATTTTGGGACCTACCCATAGGGACATTGGTGTTCCGTCTTCGTGGAATTGGAAACCGACGAAGCCATTGATGAGAATGCACCAGTACAAGGCGCCAAGCGCTCCTGCGTATACAGCTGTGAACCACTGACAGTCAGATATGCGGTGTTGCGGCCAGGGGAACTCACCGGATAGACTGCGTTCGCAGTGGGGATGATGGCAGAGTCGAGGAAGATTGCCAAGAGTTCCACGAACATGTAGATGTAGAAAAACAACACGATTTCCTTTCGTCCGACAGCGGTGTACTTCGATCTCACGTGGAACAGCATGATTGCGGTCATAGCCAAAGCGGCGATGTGAACGAAGCATGTTGCTGCGCGTTAATGACTTCGTGAAACAGATAAGCGGCAAAGATGACTTACCTGGCTGGAAAATGATCTGCGATCCGAGCTGGACGTTTCTTGCATAACATGTGGGCATCACACCCAGATCTGTCCCAATCAAGGGACAAATCGTGAGAGCCGCTCGCTCGCAAATGGCGTCAAAGTGGCCGAATTTAAAGGGTGACATGGTGGGTGAGATGTTCTGGTGCTATGACGCGCACTGGATGGATGTCGCTGATTCTGGACTCGAGGAGACGGTATTCAAGGATAGATCGACCGTCTTTGCGTCGTTACTTGTCCCAGCAGAATAGAGCGCGTCGCCGTTTGTAGTTGGGTTGACGACAAACCGTTCTCCGATCTGATTGTCGAAAAGAGTAGCGAGAGATTGGTTGTCTCACAGCTCGTCGCGCCAGATTTGTTCGACGAACGGAAGAGGAGTGATTGGTGACAAAGTGGGCGTAACGAGGTCGAGGGATGAAGTAGAGCAAAGGGTCCAAGTGTGAGAGGGGAAGCTGTGATGATCAAAACATGAAATTGCCCAAAACAGCAATCAAACATAAAACATACCAAAGCAATTTATCCGATCCCCCTCTCATTGTCACCTCGCGTCGTCACCGTCAGTCAACCACTTCTATCACTCACATAGCCGCATCATCATCACCTTCGCCATCTCAACTTTACGACCTCGCATTCGCCATGGCAGACGATTCCGTTCTCCTTCCCTTCCCGAATCTTCAAGTCTCCCAATGGCATTTTCAAATACAAAATGTCCCACGATTACACGAGCAAGCTAGCTCATCGTTCTGGAAGGCTGTGGAGGCCGACGGTGCGCCCGTCGTCAT
>Ga0308160_10000666_pt1 | contig 59190 bp, 57 predicted proteins | sample PhyFR1_FD_201036 | JGI IMG/M metagenome (GOLD analysis project Ga0308160, IMG submission 201036) | Phyllosphere microbial communities from UC Gill Tract Community Farm, Albany, California, United States - DLSLF.R1 | ecosystem: Host-associated > Plants > Phyllosphere > Unclassified | place: USA...
TTCGATCCACGTGCGAAAGTAATGAAAGAAACTTGTGACGAAGTTCTTGCTGCTCTAGGCATCAACGATCCACAACTTGCTTTGGCTATGGAACTTGAACGTATTGCGTTATCTGACGAATACTTCATCAAACGCAACCTATACCCTAACGTAGACTTCTACTCAGGTATCATTCTTAAAGCGATTGGTATCCCGACTGAAATGTTTACTGTAATCTTCGCTCTTGCACGTACAGTTGGCTGGATCAGCCACTGGTTAGAAATGCACAGCGGCCCTTACAAAATCGGTCGTCCACGTCAACTTTACACTGGTGAAGTTCAACGTGACATCCAAGGTCGTTAATTCTTTAAGAATTTAATGATTTAAAAAAACCGCCTCTTTGGGCGGTTTTTTTATGGCTCAAAAATACTTTCATTATTCAAAATACCCCAATGAATTACTTTGTCGCTTTAAGCTCAGCATAAAATTACGCTTTTTGAGACAAGAAAGGAATACAGTCCTCATAGGCCTGACACTCTTGACCACGCGCTTTTTTAATAAAATAGTCCTGCACCATCTGTGCCTGCTGTTCAATGCCATACTGCAAAAACAGCTTACCCCGCTCCAAGACATAGCGATATTTACGGTCAAATAGTGCTTTACGCACCACAGCCAAACCCTGCTGTATTTGCCAGACATGGGTCAGCTCATGAATTAGCCATGACTGCTTGGCCAATGTCAGTTTTGAAAAGTCTTCGCTCCAGCTTTGAGGATGAAAATAAATATTGCCATTCGGGCTAATGGCATAATTTTTCATCACTCCACGATGCGCCACAATACTGATCGCATCCAGCTGCAAATGCGTACCAAAAACAGACTGCGCAAGCTGCCTTTCCCCCGGGGTTAATTTGCGATTTTTAATTTCAAAAAACTGATTCAAAGCATGCAATAGAGGTTTCATAAATAATGTCATCTGATCAGGCAATAATCATGCATTTTAGCGTTCTTATTCTCCCATTAATGCTGTAGTTTTTTTGTCTAAATTCGGACTTTTTTTTGTTTTTTTCTCAATTAATTCCGCAATTCGTATATAGTATCGAATTGCTAATTATTGATTAAACATCTATTTGTTTGTCGTCGCGTACACAGCGTTGAACCAATAGCCATAATAAATCATAAGTCTGTGTATATATCCCTATAGGTATAGGATTAAGTTGGAATGAAAAGTTTTAAAATTGCCCTTGCACAATTCTCTCCGCATATTGGCAATATCGAAGCAAATGCTCAAAAAATGCTTGAACAGGTAAATGAAGCCAAAAAACAAAAAGCTGATTTAATTATCTTCCCTGAGCTTTCAACTGTTGGCTATCCTGCGGAAGATTTATTACTCCGTCCTAGTCTTGCTAAACGCACTCAAACAGCATTTGAGCAACTCAGCCAAGTGAAAGATATTGTGATGGTCTTTGGTTTTGTCAATCAAACCGAAGATGGTCACCGCTATAACGCTGCAGCTGTCATGAAAGATGGTCAAGTACTGGGTATTTATAACAAGCAAAACTTGCCAAACTATGGTGTATTTGATGAAAAACGCTATTTCAGCGAAGGACATCAGCACCTCGTGTTTGAATACTTAGGTCATAAATTTGGCGTTTTGATTTGTGAAGATATTTGGTCACTCAGCACGGTACAACAATTATCGCAGCTGAATGTTGAAACTGCTTTAGTCTTAAATGCTTCGCCTTATGAAGTAGGTAAACCGCAACATCGTCTTACCACCATGAGCGAGCTTGCTAAACAGCTGCAGATTAATTTGGTGTATGCCAACCAGATTGGTGGTCAGGATGATCTTATTTTTGACGGTACCAGTTTCGTCATCAACAAAGACGGCAATATTTCCTTACAAGCGCCAAGCTTTAAAGAAGATGTTTATTACGCTGAATATGAAGCTGAACAACAGGCTTATAAAGTTGCAACAGTGATGCCTGTTTTAGATACCATGGCTGAAATTTACCAAGGTCTGGTTCTAGCAACGCGTGACTATATTCAACGTTCTGGCTTTCCTGGTGTGATTTTAGGTTTGTCTGGCGGAATTGACTCGGCATTGACTCTTGCAATTGCAGTTGATGCGATTGGTGCAGATAAAGTCCAAGCGGTGATGATGCCGTATACTTATACTGCTCAAATCAGTGTGGAAGATGCCGCTGCACAAGCGAAGAATATGGGTGTAACTTTCGGGATTGCCGAAATTAATCCAATTGTAAACGGCTTCATGCAAACCCTGTATCCATTCTTTGGAGACAGCCCTGCAGATACCACTGAAGAAAATTTACAGGCCCGTTCACGTGGTACCCTGTTGATGGCATTATCGAATAAATTCGGCAATCTGGTATTGTCTACCGGTAACAAATCAGAATTTTCTGTCGGTTACTGTACATTGTATGGCGATATGGTCGGCGGTTATGCAGTACTCAAAGACGTTTATAAAACAATTGTATTTGAACTGGCTAAATACCGTAACAGCATTTCAGAAACCCCAGTGATTCCTGAACGTGTCATTACCCGTCCACCTTCTGCAGAGCTTCGTCCCGACCAAAAAGATCAAGACTCTTTACCTGCCTATGACATTCTTGATGCAATTCTTTATGCTTATATTGAAGAAGATTGCAGTCAAGATGACATTATTGCCAAAGGCTTTAAAAAGGAAGTGGTTGAAAAAGTCATTCGCCTGGTGGATCGTAACGAATACAAACGACGTCAAGCTGCAATTGGCCCGCGTATTAGTTCACGCTCATTTGGCCGCGAACGTCGCTATCCAATCGTGAATGGATGGACGCCGGGTGCCTAAGCAGGACTTTGCTCAACAGTTTGCTCAAGCGCTTATGCTTGAGCAGACTCGCTTTATTAAAAAACAATTATTAGCAGAACAAAATAATCCCTATATCGAACAATTTATTCATCATCTTTACACCCATTCAGATCAAGTTTCATTAAAACAATGTATTCAGCTTGAAACACTCCAAAACGTAGTTCAAAAATATGCATTTGAATTGAATTTAGGCGCGGAAATTCTAGAATTTATTGGGATAGCTGCTCAAAAAATTCATCATCTTGCCATCAATAGCCAGACTCAAATTAGCGAGCTGCTGTCAGATGAGTCTTTTGAGTTGTGGCTATACAAGATCCTTGAATTAGACCAGTTACGTAATTACATCCACAGCAATTTACTGCATGACCCTCAAGTCAAACATGTGAGTTTACAGCTAGCTAATCAAATCCTTGAAAGCAATACCCCTTGGCTTGATCACCTACGTAAACTCAATACCCATGAATATGGTCTAAGTTCCAAAATACTCAGTTTTATTCAAGACCAACAACAAAATATTGAACTCAAACTGGAACAACAACTAGCTCAAGCTCTAGTTAAACAACTGGGTAACATCATTTTATTGCCTAATGAAGAACTGGCGGATATCAGCCTGCATTTATGGGATGATATTAAGCAGAGAACCCTGAAAGAAATCTTTTCCCAATTCCAGGCGATCGATTTTGAAGAATTTTTCATCCTGGTTTATGAAACATGGCGACAGCTGCGAAAAGGCGAATATTTACAACAGCTGATTTTGGATGTAGTTGCCGTTTTTTATGATTATTTTGCCGACTATAGCCTACAAGAATTATTGCAGTCTGTTGGACTAGATGAAGATGATTTGCATCAGGAAGCGCTGCGCTTCTTGCCGCATACCATTCAGGCGCTAGAACAACAAGGCTTATTAGACGGGATTCTAAAGCAACTGATCTCGCCTTTTTATCTAAGCGACACCACACATCAATTTATTGAGCAGTATATCCAAGATAATTTGTAATTCTTATTTCATATTTTTATATAAGCCAAAATTCTTGACCCACAAAAAAAGAGACCACGCTGAGAGCGTGGTCTATAAAAATGGTGGCTATGACGGGACTTGAACCTGTGACCCCCGCATTATGAGTGCGGTGCTCTAACCAACTGAGCTACATAGCCATAAACTGTGTGCGCATTATCTAAATTTCAATGGGTAGCGTCAAGCCCTTTATTTTACAAGTGTTCAGACTTTAAGCAATTTAAAAAACTTCAGTTAATATTTAAACAAAACCCGCTTTTATTCATGATATTTTCCTCATTATTGTCTAAAAATAAAAGTCTCAATAGAGCGAGAAGCATATGAACCCATTCAAATTAACAGGTATAAGCCTGGTTGCTATTCTAATTACAGGCTGCCAAGTGATTTCCCCTCTATTTGTAGACTACAATGGTGTACGTATGGATGTCGCACACTGGATCAACAATCAGCAGCTGCTCAGCATGCAACAAAAACGCAGTCTGGCACAGCTCAGTAAAGCACAGCAAAAATTGTATCGAATTGAACAAATTCCAGAGAATCAAAAATTGGCCGTTGCCAAACAAAACCAGATTGCATTGCATTGCGCATATCAGCATTTAACCGAAGATAAAATTAGCCAATTACAAGTCATGGTGTTCGGTCAAGAGAACAAAGACACAATTTTGGAAAAATACAATCAAGAATTTCCACAAGTTAAATTGGCAGCAAGCGCCATCCAGTGTGAATAACTTATTTTAAATATAAATTTTAAGCATAAAAAAAGGTCACGCTTATAGAAGCGTGACCTATGAAAATGGTGGCTATGACGGGACTTGAACCTGTGACCCCCGCATTATGAGTGCGGTGCTCTAACCAACTGAGCTACATAGCCAAAACTGTGCGCGTATTATCTATTCCAGCATGCTTTATGTCAAGAAATATCACACAATAATTGTAAAAAAATTAGTAAAGTGAGCCGATAAGCCGGGTTCTGTCGTGAACGATCATTCCTCTAGGCGCACAATCACTCGTACGCTCAAGCGACCTACCCGAATCCAGCACGGGCCGTGCCTCAGGATTCCTATTTGGTCTTGCTTCTGGTGGGGTTTACCTTGCCGTGAACTGTTACCAGACACGCGGTGCGCTCTTACCGCACCCTTTCACCCTTACCATCTCTCTTGGTCTTCCCGAAGGAAAATTGCAAAGATGGCGGTCTACTCTCTGCTGCACTTGCCGTCGGCTTTCACCGCCCAGGCGTTACCTGGCACCCTGCCCTATGAAGCCCGGACTTTCCTCCCCTGTTTCAATCACGAAGATCTACACAGCAGCGATCGTCTAGCTCACTTCGGGGCGCATCTTATCAAACTTCAGCACTAATTGCTTGTGCTTTTTTGAGCAATCAGTTTTTTATATTTATCCATCAATTGATCTTGTGACTCCACATGCTCTGGGTCATGCGGAATACAATCAACTGGACAGAATAATTGACACTGGGGTTCATCAAAATGTCCGACACATTCGGTACATAAATTCGGGTGAATTTCATAAATGACTTCACCCATAAAAATGGCCTCATTCGGGCACACCGGCTCACACACATCACAATTGATGCATTCATCGGTAATAAATAAAGACACGTTACCAACCCTGTTGCTGTTTCCGTTTAAAGGCTTCAACTACAGCTTGCGGGACAAACTGGGTCACATCACCATTTAAACGTGCTATTTCACGTACTAATGTAGATGAAATAAAAGAATATTGCTCTGAAGGGGTTAAAAACACCGCTTCAAAATTTGAATCAAGGCGACGATTCATATTGGCCAATTGAAACTCGTACTCAAAGTCAGATACTGCACGTAAACCACGAAGCACTGCTGTAGCTTTTTGTTCGCGGAAAAAATTCACCAGCAAACCATCGAAGCCAACAAATTCTACATTGGACAAGTGACTTAACGAACTCTGTGCTAAATCCACTCGCTCTTCTAAACTAAACACTGGATTCTTATGATGACCAATGGCAATGGCAACCACCACTTCATCAAACATTTTCGCTGCACGTGACACTAAATCGATATGACCATTGGTGATTGGATCGAATGTGCCCGGATAAATAACGCGAGTTTTAGACATCCATTTGTACTCTAGTTTATTGTGTAGATGGTTATTTTAACAAAAACTTGTTTTTTTAGTGAATAATCCTCATAAATTTAAAAAACTTCATCTTGGTTCGAGTTGCGGTACAATAGTAATAAGATTGGAAGTATTAGATTATGGCGAAAGCAAGTATTGTAGTTAAAAAAAATAACGGCGGAACTATTGCACTCAACAAACGTGCCCGCCACGATTATTTTATTGAAGAGAAATTTGAAGCTGGCCTTTCTTTACAAGGCTGGGAAGTCAAATCAATGCGTGCAGGTCGTATGACCATCGTAGAAAGCTATATTACCTTTAAAAATGGTGAAGCCTTCTTGTTTGGTGCACAGGTTCAGCCTTTGCTGAGCGCGTCGACCCATGTGGTTCCTGAAGCGACCCGTACACGTAAACTTTTGTTAAACAAACGTGAAATTGAAAAGCTGATGGGTGCGATTAATCAGAAAGGTTATTCATGTGTTCCACTGGCGTGTTACTGGAAAGGACCAAAGGCCAAGCTTGAAATTGCCTTGGTAAAAGGTAAACAGCTTCACGACAAGCGTGCCACTGAAAAAGACCGCGACTGGCAACGTGATAAAGCCCGAATTTTCCATAAATAAATTTTTATTGATAAAACAAAAAAACCTCCATCTGGAGGTTTTTTAATACTTACATCAATTTTTAATATTTACATCAATCTGTGCTTATTTTAGTTTACCCAGCAATAAGCCGATATATTCTCCAAACCAGATTGCGGTATCCAAATCACCTTGTGGCGGGGTTGTTTCAACCGGTGCATTATCTGACTGGGTCATTAAACCTAAAAAGCTCGACATTCGGTTCAAATCCTGCGTGCTACGTCCTGTGGGCATCATCGGCAAGCCTGTCCACAACATGCCATGCTGCATGGCAAACAAATTGATCTGCTGCAACACAGCCAGCTTATCTCCGCTTAACCCGCCACCATTAGTGAAACCCGCTGCAATTTTGCCTTGCCATGTGCGTGCCAACCAGCGTTTAGAAGACTGCTCCATAAACAGCTTCAAAGCAGCAGTCAGACTTCCCATATAAGTAGGACAACCGAAAACAATCGCATCAGCCTGATCTAATAGATCCCAGTCCACATGTTCGATGTCCATGGAGTGCACATGAACGCCTGTTTGTTTCGCACCCTGTGCAATAAAAGAGGCAACTTTTGCAGTATGTCCATAGGGGCTGTGATAAACGATAGCAAGAGATTTCGAAGATAAAGACATATCAATAAAAGCAGTAAATTTTAATCGAGTTTAACAGTTTCAAGCCATAAACACGAATGTGGCCATGCGTCCTGTTTTTGCTTCACGGCGATAGGAAAAATATTCTTCCGCTTGCTGATAGCTGCACTGATCACCGCCAAGCACAAGCTCAATCCCTTGTTGCTTCAGAATGAAACGGGCAATGACATATAAGTCGGCATAAAACTTGGCGGCTTTTTCACTGTTTTTAAAAGCACCCTCCAGTTCAGGATATTTTGAACAGAAAGCCAATTTGACTTCTTCACCAATTTCAAAACATGGCTGGCTGATCGCAGCACCTAACCATGCCCAAGTCGGCTGACTTCGCATGGTCGCAATGGTATTTTCAACGATACCACCCGCCAGTCCTCGCCAACCGGCATGCAGATTCGCGATTTCCGTGCCATCTGCATTACCGAGCACAACAGGCAAGCAATCCGCAGTCATCATCATCAAGGCATGCGCTTTACGCTGAGTGACCAGACCATCACCTTCCAGTGCCTGAAAAGCAATTTCTTCATTAATGGTATGACAAATGGTACTGTGGGTTTGCGTCATCCAGGTGACTTTATCGACGCCGAATTCAGCAAACTCCTGTAGTAACGCCATACGATGCTGCTGGACACGCTTTGCATCATCATGGACATGCAATGCCAGGTTAAATCCTGCAAGTTCAGGTTGGGCAGAAGGTTGAGTTTTTTGATGATGCACTCGTGTCTGTCCAACACATACGCCTTGTGGAAGTCCTGGAACAAATTGCATGTCTATTTCCTTATGATTCATAGCAAACGATAAAACAGCTTAGTAGGCTCTATTTTCGCTACGTAACACTTCAACCAGTTGCGCAAAGTCATCTGCCCAAGGCGCTTCAAACATCATTTCTTCACCTGAACGCGGGTGAACCAGACCAAGTTTCGATGCATGTAAAGCCTGGCGTTTAAAGCCACGCAAGGTGTCATTGAGCAAGTCCGATGCCCCTGCAGGCACGCGGATACGGCTCATATAGACCGGATCGCCAACCAGACCAAAGCCCAAATAACTAAAATGCACACGAATTTGGTGGGTACGGCCGGTTTCCAGACGTGCTTGCACACGGGTGAAATGCTGGAAGCGCTCTTTGACGTTGTAATGGGTTACCGCATCTTTTCCGCCCGGCAAGATGGCCATTTTCACACGATCTACCGGATGACGTTTAATGGGCTCATCAATGGTACCACCGGCAATAATTTTGCCGTAAACCACCAGATCATACACACGGTAAACGCTTTTCTTGGCCAACTGCTTGCTTAATGAAAACTGAGATTCCAGATTTTTCGCAACCACCAGCAAACCGCTGGTGTCTTTATCAATACGGTGCACCAGGCCCGCACGGGTCAACTCAGCCGATTTAGGATAATGATGCAGCAAGGCATTGACCAAAGTACCCGAGCTATTGCCCGCGCCTGGATGAACGACCATGCCTACCGGTTTATTGATGACAATAATGTCGTCATCTTCATAAACAATATTCAATGGAATATCTTCAGGCAAACTTTTGGTTTGGACTTCCAGCTCAACATTGAGGGTTAAAAGCTCGTCGCCTTCACATTTATACTTGGGTTTGACAGTGTTACCATTTACCAACAAATGGCCATCTTTAAGCCACTGCTTCAGTTTTTCACGAGAAAAATCGTTCCAAACCAGAGCTGCAACCTGGTCGATACGTTGTCCCAAATAGCTTTCATCCAATTGAAATTGCAACGATAAACGTGTTGCAGTTGAGTCTGAAGTATGGTTATCTGCATCCTCAGAATCTTCAAGTAAATTGAAATCAGTTTCAGGGAAATTAGAATTAGAAGATTGTGCTTGACTCATTTGCTCATTCAGACAAAAGTGGTTTAATAGTGCAATTGTAGCTCATTGCCCGTATTAACAGAGGAATTTTTATGTCGTTACCACGTTATAAAATGACAATGCTTGCTTTATCGTTAGGCGTTGCGTCGGCAATAGCGGGCTGTAGCAGTAATCCAAAGAAAGATGTTGTGGACACAGGACCGCAATCTAGCGAGCAAGTTTATATTCAAAAAGCTGAAAAAGCCCTTGAACGTGGTCAATATACCGACGCGGCTAAGCATCTTGAAGCGCTAGATACCTATTACCCTACAGGTGATTATGCGCAACAAGCACAATTAGAATTGTTGTATGTTAAATTTCAACAAAAAGATTATGAAGGTGCAATTGCCCTTGCCGAACGTTTTATTCGTTTAAATCCACAGCATCCAAATGTGGACTATGCCTACTATGTTCGTGGCGTGGCGAATATGGAACAAAACTATGATGGTTTATTACGTTATACCTCGTTAAAACAGGCACATCGTGATGTCAGCTATCTAAAAGTGGCTTATCAGAACTTTGTCGATTTCATCCGTCGCTTCCCCTCAAGCACCTATGCAGTCGATGCAGCACAGCGCATGAAGTTTATTGGCACCGAGCTGGCTGAAGCCGAGATGAATGCGGCGCGTTTCAATATCAAACGTAAAGCATGGTTAGCTGCGGTTGAACGCTCACAATGGGTGGTGGAACATTATCCACAAACTCCGCAAGTGCCTGAAGCTTTAGCCACAATTGCCTATGGTTATGACAAATTGGGTGATCAGCAAACTTCACAGCAATATATTGAAGTGTTAAAACTCAATTATCCAAACCTGGTGAAAGCTGATGGTAGCGTGAATCTTCGTGCTGCACGCAGTGAAGGCAGCTGGATTAACCGCGCAACTTTGGGTGTGTTTGGACGTGAAGCGCAGACTTCAACAGAAGCAGAGCAGCAACAAAACGCTGAAGATGGTGAAAAACGCAGCATCACCAATCGTTTAAGTTTTGGTTTGTTAGATCGACCACAAACTGAAAGCAGTATTCCTGCACCGAATCAGGAAACGATTGAAGAACCGACTATAGAAGAAGCACCAGCAACCAAATAAGCCAAGCTTACTGGTCGCATTTTCATGAAGGGCAAGTTATCATACTTGCCCTTTTGTTATTTTAACGGATCATATTGATCATTTTGTGCAAAAGGTATACAAATTAACTTTTAACAGCTGGTGCACTTTTAACATAGCTAACTTCTGACAGCCTATTTGTCAGCCATTTTTTAATAGATAGATCACAACCCGATTGCATACCTTATGGCTATTCCTCAACACACGATTGATCAAATATTAGATCGCACAGATATTGTCGATCTGATTGGTCAGCGCGTGAAACTTAAGAAAACTGGTCGCACCTACTCAGGTTGCTGCCCTTTTCACCAGGAAAAATCGCCATCGTTCCATGTCTATCGAGATAAACAGTACTTCCACTGTTTTGGCTGCCAAGCCAACGGTAATGCCATTCGCTTTTTAATGGATATCGACGGTCGTAATTTTGTCGATGTGATGAAAGACCTGTCGAGTCGAAGTGGTATTGAACTACCCAAAGACAATCACGATTCAAATAAAATCAAATATAAAAAAAATGAAGCCGTGAAGCCTCAGTCGGCTGCGAAAAAAATTGAACCAAATACTCAAAATGCTGCAGCGAATTTAGCGCAAAATGCTAATGCTAATGCCCCCACACCGATGGCAATGGATCATGACCCTTTTGCAGAATTTCAAATGCAGGAAGATGCCTTCTATGGCAATGATCCATTTGCAGCATTTGATCAAGCCCCAGCAGCATTTGAAGATACGCCTCAAGACGGCAATTTATACGACTTACTGGAAAATATTGCGCTGTATTATGAACAGCAATTACCACATAGTCAGACTGCACAGCAATACTTCAAACAGCGCGGTTTAAGTGCAGAAACTATTCAATACTGGCGTTTGGGTTATGCGCCGGAAGACTGGCAGCACCTTGAAAAAGCCTTCCCCCAAGATATAGAAGGCTTAAGACAACTGGGCTTAATTCGTACCAGTGACAAAGGTCGAGATTTCGACCTGCTGCGTGACCGGGTGATTTTTCCGATTCGTGATCCTAAAGGTCGTGTGGTTGGCTTCGGCGGTCGTGCTTTAAATGACGAAATCAAACCCAAGTACATCAACTCACCCGACTCTGAAGTTTTTCATAAAAACCAGTTGCTGTATGGTTTATACGAAGGCCGAAAACAAAAAGCCCAAGACTGGCTGATGGTTGAAGGCTATATGGACGTCATTGCCTTACAGCAATATGGCGTTTTCGGTGCGGTTGCGACTTTGGGTACGGCCAGCAATACAGACCATCTGAATATTCTATTTAAGCAAAATAGTCGCATTACAGTGGCATTCGATGGCGATGCTGCCGGTCAGAAAGCAGCGCGTCGTACTTTAGAAATTGCCCTGCCCTTATTAAATGATGGCCGCGAACTCAAGTTCTTTGTACTACCGAATGACCACGATCCGGATTCGCTGATTCGCCGTGAAGGTTTAGAAAGCTTCCAGCGCATGTTGCAAGCCGCACCTTTACTATCTGAGTTTATTTTTGCGCATTTAACTCAAAACCATAACAGCACATCGCCTGAAGGTAAAAGTCAGGTCATGGGTGAGTTAAAACAGCTTACTGAACTGTTGCCCAAACATGGTTCTTACCGTTATTTACTGCAGCAATATTTCCGTGAAAAGCTCGGTTACAGCCGTAAATGGCAACCGCAAGTCAACAATGACGCTTCTTTAAGCTTTAGTACCAAAATTGATGCTGAAGAATATGTGGTTGCGATTCTAATGAATCATCCTTATCTGTATATTCATTTTGAACCGTTACGCGCCTTGATTCTGCATGATCAATTGCTGTTTAAGATTCTAAATATCTTCAATACGATTTTTGATGATTTACCAGATGATCCTGAATTATCGCAATATTATGTCTTGGGTGCATGTGCAAACTATCACCATGATTTACAGCATATTTTACTGCAAACCAATATTAGTGATTACACCTCATCTCCCGAGCAGGCAGATAAACTGGCGGAAGATTTCTCGATTAAACTGCAATACCAATGCTTGCAGCAAAAATTAAAATCGAAGAAATTTACCAGTATTGCTGAAATGCGAAACTTGAAACAGCGAATTTATGAAATTGACCGCAAACGCTCACTGACCCTCATCGACGAATAATCAAGCGCTAAAAACTAAGACCTTAAAAACCAACACCTTAAAAACTAGAACATTAAAAACCAAGACCTTATTTTTCTTGTTTGGTTTTACGTCGCTTGGCAAAAATTTCATTCAAATCATCACGCATCCATTCAAAACAGCTTGGATCTTCAGCTTTGGCTGCTTGACGTAATAAGATAGAAGTCGGATGGAGTAGTTTCTGGGTTAAGCGATGCGAAAACTCTTGTAGAACCTGCTCGGCATTTTCACCCGCTGCAATTCGGGACATCGCCAAAGCCAACTCTTCCTGTCTTAAGATTTCGCCCTGTTCACGGTATGCATGAATGGTACTGCCCGCTTTGTTGATTTTTTGCTGGGTCAGCAATTCTGTGGCCAACTGGTTGACCATCACTTCTGCTTCAACAGCCGCTTGACGACGTTGGGCTAGATTGTCATTAATGACACTTTGTAGATCATCAACGCCATATAAATATACGCCATCTAATGATTCAACTTTCGGATCGATATCACGCGGAACAGCTAAATCCACCAACAGCATTTGCTGATAACGACGTTTTTTTAATGCGGTTTTAACATCACTATAAGCGATGACTTGATGCAAACTTCCGGTACAGCTTGAAATTACATCGGCACGGTATAAATTTGCAGCCAACTCGGAAAAATCGATAATTTCAACATCTACACGATGGGCAATTTCCTGCGCCAGTGTTTCAGCACGAGCACGAGTTCGATTGCAAATCAGCACTTTCCCAACACCCATTTCGGCTAAATGCTTCGCGACCAAGCTATTCATTTCACCAGCCGCAACCACCATTACGGTCAATTTTTCAGGCTTACTAAAGACTTGAAGCGCAAGTTGTGCAACCGCATAACCCATGGAAACTGCATGACTGCCTACCGCAGTTTCAGAGCGAACGCGCTTGGCTGCATAAAAAGCATATTCAAAAATTCGGTTTAAATTCGGAGAAACGGTATGGGCATCTTTCGCCATAGAAAGCGCAGACTTTACTTGTCCCAAAATTTGCGGTTCACCCAGCATTAAGGAGTCAAGGCCACTAGCAACCCGCATCAGATGTGTTACAGCCTGCGCATCTTCATAGCGATAGACATGATTTAAGAATTGTTTAGTATCCAGGCCATTTGCCTGGGCGAGCCAATTCATTACCATGTCTGCATTTTCAGACATCGCATAAACTTCAGTTCGGTTACATGTAGACACCACGACCATATCATTTAAGTCATGGTTTTGGCTTTGCTCGGCAAGCAATTGCGTTAACTTTTCAGGGTTAAAAGCAATCTGTTCACGCAGTTCTACAGAAGCGGTTTGATGGTTGACACCCAGTGCAAAGAAAGACATATCAGATCATCATTTCGCTAAATTTATGCTATTGTGCAATATTGGTGTCATAAAAAGCATTACTTGGATCAAGAAAAATTGCGTCAAACAAATAGCCGAATAAGCGGCGCGACAATTAAGCAATATTCTACCACATTCTTACTTGTGGGTAGCATGGCTTCGAGTGCTCATATTAGAGCATCCGGAGAAATTTATCATGTCAATTCAAACTATAATGCCATAAAACAAAGCATGATTGCCGAGTTTGCACTGGCCTATCACGACATTCCAACAGCATTACATAACTACACCGTGCTTGCAATTAAAAGCAGTTCGACCACGGTTAAACAGCGCGCTTTAAATGTTGCACTGGAACAAAATGACCTAAAAGCAGCACTCGATATTGCGACACATTGGGTGGTTCAGGAACCTACAGATGTTCCGGCTTTATTTTATCTTTCACATATTGCCCTGAAATCGCATGAATATGAACTGGCGTCTGAAACACTGGATAAAATTTTAAATATTGACCCTGATGCAGACTTGGAAAAGATTCTGGTCGGAATTGTGCCGGAACAACCGGAAGACCGAGAAATTCTACTGGATGCTTTAAGCAACAGTAAAGAACGGGACAACCCCTCTGTCTTGGTACTGATTTCAGGCCTGGAAGCACAAAATGGACAGTTAGAGCAAGCGCTGAGTACGGTTAACCGTGCACTTAGAAAACGTCCCAAAGTCACTGGCTTTATTTTAATGAAAGCCAATTTGCTCAGTGCTTTAGGCGATGAAGAAGCCACGCTTAAATGGTATGACAGATCCAGCCGCAAACATAAATCCAATCTAGAAGTTCGCTTGGCTGAAATTAAATATTTGATTAAAATTAATAAATCTACAGAAGCACTGGATAAACTCGAAACCATTCTTAAGAAATGGCCACATGAGGAAGAAGCTCTTTTCATTGCCGGCTTAACCAGTATCGATTTAGAAGAATATGAAAAGGCGGAAAAGTTTTTAGTTGAGCTTCGATATTCCAATCAATATCAAAATGAAGCCTATTATTACCTGGCTGTGAATGCTGAAAGAAAACAGCATTTTGAAACAGCAAAAGCCTATTACCGCTTGGTAGATGGCAGCCTGTACACGGTTTCACGCCGTAACATGATTAATATTTTTTCAGAACAAAAACAGCTGAGTGATGCGCTGCGGTTTTTAACCCAGGAACGCGTGAATTATCCGCAACATGCCAGTTTCCTCTATCAGGCTCAGGCCGATATTTTAAAACGAATGGGCAATAAAAAAGCAGCCATGCGCCTGCTCGATGAAGCCATCAAAAATATCCCTGATGACCCTGAACTGATCTATTCAGAAGTACTTTTGCTCGACGCTTATCAGGATCAGGATAAACTTGACAAGTTATTGAAAAGATTATTGGAAATTGAACCTAACAGTCCAACCTACCTGAATGCCTATGCCTATACGCTGGCGCTACAAAATAGACGTTTGGATGAAGCTCGACAGTATGTTGAACATGCCCTGGAATTTGCACCAGAACAAGCGTCTATTCTGGATACGCTCGGCTATATCACCTTTTTACAGAATGACTTTAAAACCTCCGCGCGGGTTTTAGAAAAAGCGTATGAGATGAGTCAAAGTGTCAAAATTGGGGTACGTTATGCAAAAGCCCTCTACATGCAAGGCGATCTGACAAAATTTAATCATGTGTTACAACAATTACAAAAAAAACACCCCAATGATCCTCAATTAGAACAACTGAAATCGTTATTGTTACCGCCACACCTGAAAAAGAGTTAATGATCTTTATGCGTATTTTTTCAAAATTCAGCTTAATTCTGATTGCCACAAGCACATTAGTGCTGACAGGTTGCCAACGCTATACCCAGCCTCAAGCTCCAAGCGTTTCCCAAACTCCAGAAGCTGCAAATAATTTCAGCCTGCAAGGTAAAATCGGGGTAAAAACACCGGGACAGTCTGGTAGTGCATTTTTCACCTGGGTTCAACAACAGGATGAATTTGACATCGAGTTAAGCGGAATTTTGGGTGTGGGCAAAACACAAATCTCAGGTACGCCAGGTCAGGTCACCTTAAACAGTGCCAAAACCGGACTCATTCAAGCTGCTACCCCAGAAGAATTATTGCAACGCGCCACTGGCTGGCAAGCACCGATCACCCATCTGGTCGATTGGGTTCAAGCCAAACCGGCAACCACACAAGCGAAAATCAGTAAAGATGGGCAAAACCGCCCAATCCAGTTTGTGGAAGATGGCTGGACCGTTGATTTAAGCTATAACGATCAAGCGCAATTACCGAATAAACTGATTTTAAAGCAGACATTTGAATCCGGTCAGGAAAACCGTATTACAATGGTCATTCAAAATCGCTAAATTTTCAAAAAGTTTAAAATTCTATGATTCGTGTTCCCTCTCTTGCCAAGCTCAATCTTTTTTTGCATATCACAGGTCGTCGTGACAATGGCTATCATGAATTGCAAAGCATTTTCCAACTGATTGATTTAACTGACTGGTTGGAGTTTAGCCAAACGGATGACCTGACGATTTCAATTGCTGGTTTGAGCAGTGTCGATTTAGAACAAAATCTAATCTATAAGGCCACACAAATTTTAAAACCCTTCGCCACAAAGCTAACAGGTTTAAAAATTGCCATCGAAAAGAACATTCCGATGGGTGCAGGACTGGGAGGCGGTTCTTCCAATGCTGCCACCACCCTGATTGTGGTGAATCAATTGTGGCAGTGTGGTCTAAGTATTGAACAACTGGCTGAGCTGGGGGTAAAACTCGGTGCCGATGTTCCAATTTTTGTACATGGTCGTAATGCATGGGCTGAAGGCATTGGCGAACACTTAACATTCATAGACTTAGATCAAAAACAATACATTGTGTTAAAACCTGACTGTTTTATCAGCACTCAACTGCTTTTTTCACAAAAAACGTTGACAAGAGACACGAAGCCTACTAAATTTTGCGCCTATCAGTTAACGCCATTTAACTTTGGAAATAACTTTGAGCCTTTGGCCAGAAGTCTATATCCTGAAGTGAATGAAGCGATGCAGTATTTAGACCAGTTCGGTATTGCAAAACTTACAGGTACAGGTGCTTGTGTTTTTACTGAAGTAACTGTCGATATGAATATTGATGAGATTTTAGCTCATTCACCTTGTAAAGCTTACTTGGTCAATAGTTTAAATGAATCACCATTACGTCATTTCAAGGTTATATGATAGGGGTATCGCCAAGTGGTAAGGCACCGGGTTTTGATCTCGGCATCCGTTGGTTCGAATCCAGCTACCCCTGCCATTCATTTCATCTGTAGATTGCTGTATTAGGGGCGTCGCCAAGTGGTAAGGCACCGGGTTTTGATCTCGGCATCCGTTGGTTCGAATCCAGCCGCCCCTGCCATTTAAACCCATCGTTTAAATAAACCTTACAGTAATCAAATATAGGGGTATCGCCAAGTGGTAAGGCACCGGGTTTTGATCTCGGCATCCGTTGGTTCGAATCCAGCTACCCCTGCCATTTTCTCAAAAAAGACAGAACAGAGTTTGCCGGTTCATTTGTTAATTTACCTTGACATAGACCCGCAAAAATATTAAAGTTCTGCCGCATTAGGGGTATCGCCAAGTGGTAAGGCACCGGGTTTTGATCTCGGCATCCGTTGGTTCGAATCCAGCTACCCCTGCCATCTATTTTCAAACATTCCAACCGCCAAGGGTGCTTCATGCCCAATCTTGTCGTTTTTAGTGGAACTGCACATCCACAATTCGCCCAAAAAGTCGTAAGCCACCTGCACATTCCTTTAGGTGCAGCATCTGTAGGTCATTTTTCTGACGGTGAAATTGCTGTCGAAATTACTGAAAATGTTCGTGGTAAAGACGTATTTCTCGTACAGCCTACTTGTGCCCCAACGAATGACAACCTTATGGAAGTCCTCGTGATGGCCGATGCTTTACGTCGTGCAAGCGCAGGTCGTATTACTGCTGTCATCCCTTACTTCGGATATGCTCGTCAAGACCGTCGTCCTCGTTCAAGCCGTGTGCCAATCACTGCGAAAGTTGTAGCAGACATGCTGACAACTGTAGGTATTGACCGCGTTGTAATGATCGACCTTCATGCTGACCAGATTCAAGGTTTCTTCGACATTCCTGTAGATAATATCTACGGTACTCCTGCGTTACTTGCTGATCTACGTCAACAGCAACACCATAATCTTATGGTTGTTTCTCCAGACGTTGGCGGTGTAGTTCGTGCGCGTGCTGTAGCTAAGCAAATGGGTGATATCGATCTGGCAATCATTGATAAACGTCGTCAAAAAGCAAATGAATCACAAGTGATGCATTTGATTGGTGATGTACGAGATCGTGACTGCGTAATCGTGGATGACATGGTGGATACTGCCGGTACTTTGTGTAAAGCTGCTGATGCACTGAAACAATTTGGTGCTCGCCGTGTGGTTGCCTATGCAACTCACCCTGTACTTTCTGGTAAAGCGCTTGAGAATTTGAAAAATTCTGTACTCGACGAACTTGTCGTGACAGATACCATTCCGCTTTCTCAAGAAGCATTAGAACTTGGTAAGATTCGCCAGGTTTCAGTCGCTAGTATGGTTGCTGAAACAATTCGTCGTATTAACAACGAAGAATCTATTAGCGCAATGTTTGATAGTTATCTATAATACAGCGCTAAATTTTAAAAGCCCTGCCCTCTGGTAGGGCTTTCTATCACTGAACTGGTCGAAGGTTCAGTCAATTAAACTCAATGAGGAAATGTCATCATGGCAAACTTCGTATTAAATGCAGTAGCTCGTGACGAATCAGTACAAGGGAAAGGTTCGAGCCGCCGCCTTCGTCTAGAAAACAAAGTTCCAGCAATCATTTACGGTGGCGAAGCTGCTCCTGTAACTGTTAGTTTAGAACTTCGTCAACTTGTTAAATTTCTTGAAGACAATTCTTTCTTTGAAGAAGTGATTGAAATTCAAGTGGGCGACAAAGTTGAAAGCGTTAAAATCCAAGCTTTACAACGTCACCCAGCTAAAAACACGCCTATGCACGCTGACTTTAAACGCGCATAAGTGTTAACGGTATAATTAGTGTCAAAACTTTCGCTAATTGTCGGTTTGGGCAATCCTGGTAAGGAATACGCCCAAACCCGCCATAATGCAGGCTTCTGGTTTGTTGAACGCCTTGCTGAAGCTTATGGCATTTCCCTCAAAGCGGATCCTAAATTCTACGGAATTAGCGGTCGCGGTAATATTGAAGGTCAAGACGTTCGTCTGCTTTTACCCACAACCTTTATGAATGCCTCTGGCAAAAGTGTTGTGCCCTTCGCAAAATTCTATCAAGTTGCTCCAGAAACGATGCTGATTGCACATGATGAGCTGGATATGAATCCCGGTGTCATTCGCCTAAAAACAGGCGGCGGTCACGGTGGTCATAACGGTTTACGCGATATCGTTCCGCATCTAGGTTCTAATTTCCATCGCCTGCGTATTGGTATTGGTCATCCTGGTTCAAAAGAACGTGTATCCGGACATGTCCTCAGCAAAGCGCCGAGCAGCGAACAGGATTTAATGGATGATGCCATTGCACACGCTTTATCCCGCATTCAATTGCTGGTAAACGGTGACATACAGCAAGCCATGAATCAAATCAATGCCTATAAACCAAACTGATCATTCCATAAATTGTTGAAAAATCCTGCTTGCCATGTTGCTTTTTTCGGAGCAAAATGCGCTTTCTGCGGATTACTGATCCAGTAAGAAGTGATTTGATTTAACCATAAGATAAAATCTTAGGCCCACTAAGGAGACGCTAGCCATGCTATCTCGTTTATTAAAAGCTAAAATTCACCGTTGTGTCGTTACACAAGCAGAATTACATTATGAAGGTTCTTGTGCAATTGACGGCGTATTATTGGATTTAGCCGGTATCCGCGAATATGAAGAAATTCATATGTGGAACGTGACTAATGGTAAGCGTTTTACCACTTATGCAATTCGTGGTGAAGAAAACTCAGGTATTATTTCAGTCAATGGCGGTGCTGCCCTTCAAGCTGATGTTGGCGATCTGATGATTATCGCGACATTTGGCGATTTCACTGAAGCTGAAGCCAATGCCCATAAACCACGTCTGGTTTATGCCAACCCAAACAATACGGTAAATCACACTGCGAACTGTATTCCTGTTCAAGTGGCTTAAAGTTAAAAATATTAAAAGCTCGCCATATGCGGGCTTTTTTATTGTCTGCCAATTTTCACTTTATTATTCACATAAATAATATCCATATGACTGATTGATCTATAGAAAGCTGCGCCCTAGATTAAAAACAGGTCTATAATCATTGTACATCGCTTCAGGGCGGGGCGAAATTCCCCACCGGTGGTAAGTTAGACTGAGCAAAAATGCTAAGATTTAATCAGCCCACGAGCCTGTCAATGTTTAAGATTGACTCGCAGATTTGGTGAGAAACCAAAGCCGACGGTATAGTCCGGATGAAAGAAGACGACGTAACGGATATTTAGATTTGATATATCGCTGCGACCCCATTTCTGCATCAGTCCTGGAATGTTCAACCGTATTTTTATTTTACGAGAGCGTTTCAATGTCTAGTTTGATTCAACCCGAAATTTTCTTTTCAGCCCTTCCTCCTGCTGAACAACGTATTCAAAAAGCATTAGAAGATATCCGCCAAGGCAAACCGGTTTTGGTGATGGATGACTTTGACCGTGAAAATGAAGCCGATCTCATTGTTGCTGCAGAGACACTAAATGTTGAAACCATGGCACGTATGATTCGTGATGGTTCAGGTATTGTGTGCTTATGCCTAACCGATGAACTGGCTAACCATTTAGAACTTCCACCGATGGTGGCGGATAACTCAAGCCAGTTTAAAACTGCATTTACCGTAACCATCGAAGCAGCGATAGGCGTAACCACAGGTGTTTCAGCCAAAGACCGCACCACCACAATTAAAGCTGCAATTAAAGACGGTGCAGTTGCAAGTGACCTGAATCGTCCCGGTCATGTCTTTCCTTTACGTGCCCGTAATGGCGGGGTACTTACCCGTCGTGGACATACTGAAGGTACGATTGATTTAGCACGTCTGGCCGGCTTGAAACCCGCAGGTGTTTTGTGTGAATTGACCAATCCTGACGGCACCATGACATCAGGCATTCAAGTTCTATCTTATGCACAAACGCATCATTTGACCGTGATTACCATTGAAGAAATTGCACAGTATCGCTTAGCGCATAATCTTTAAGTTTAAAAAATAAAAGCCCTGCTTCAGGGCTTTTTTATTCTTCGAAATACTTTGAATGAAATATTTAGAATAAGGTCGAATACAATCCATATCCAGCAATTAAAATAAGAACTACGCCACAAGCCCCGAGCAATTTATTGTAAAGCCTAGATTTGGATAAACGATTAAAACTTAAATAAACCATCGATAAAGTGGCAAAATCCAGAACTATCCAGCTCAAGGTCAGAATCCCCAGGCTGATATTCAAATGCGGCGTTATTTGCACAAACTGCGGGAAAAATGAAGCAAAGAAAATAATATCTTTAGGATTGGAAATACCGACCAAAAACCCCTGCCTAAAACCGCCCTTCATTGACTTGGATTTTAATTGTGCAGGCGATTCATCTTGTTTAAAAAACAATACTTCTTTTAAAATCTGAACGCCCAAATAGGCAATATACAAACAGCCTAGAATTTTAATACCGTTAAACCACTGCTCAGCAATATCCAGAAAACCTTTCAGAACCAAAATGGAAACAGTGATTAAAATGAGTGAGGCAAAGTTGGTGCCAAAGATCGTTTGCAAGGCTTTACGATAACCACCTTTAAGCCCTGCACTGGCGACCAGCATCATGACGGGTCCAGGTGTCGCAATCATGATGACGACAGCCATGCAGTACAACAGGTATTCTGCGATATTCACTTTTCCAGCTCTCTAGTAATTATATTTATTTTTTAGATTTCAAATAAAAGTAATGGATTTAATCTTCTTCCATCAGTTGCAATAAATTATGGCTAATGCCATCGGCACGTAAAAAAGCAAAATCGTAACTTGCTGTAGCCAAAGCCAGTACCCGACGTTCAAACTCCTGCCAGAGGGGTTTCACCTGTTTATCCTGAATACCCAAACCGCTGTCTTCGGCTAAATTTTTATTCTTCTCACAGATTTTAAGTGCATGATAAAGCTTGCGCCCTTTGGAGGCATCATCACGTAAGCGAACCCGTTTCGATAAGACAAAGCCCTCCACATGACGCAAATCTGCATGCGGCAACATCGGTACTAAAATTTGGTCCAGTTGCGCATCCAGACGCTTCCATACCGCAGTGTGCTGTTCAGGCGTGTAGGTATTCCACTGAATCACTTCATGGTTAAAGCGACGGCAGCCACGGCATACCGAATCACCAAATACCGTAGAACAACGCCCTGCACATGGGGTCAAAGAAGCAATTCGACGGTCAGTACTCAAAACACACTCCTACACAACTGAGAAAACAATAAAATCATCTATCAAACGCTTTTAATTCAAGATCAATTTGATAAAGGGCAGCCTATAGCGGCATCTTTCGCTTAATAACCATATTTTAGTTATGGTTTTCTCGCTTATTCATACAATTCACGTTAAAATACGCGCCTTGAATTTTGTCCTATCATAATACATTTGGAGTTATCCATGAACGCTACTGTAGAACAGCTTGCACCTGTAGAACAGCAAGCGACCACAAGTTGGGTTGTTGCAGCACTATATCAATTTAAAGAAGTTCAAGATCCTGCCGATCTTCAACAACGTCTTTTAGACCTAGTCAACAGCATTAACTTGTGTGGAACTCTAATTGTAGCCGGCGAAGGGATTAACGGTACTGTGGCTGGGGACCGGAAAGCGATTGACCAGATTCATGCCTTTCTTCTGAATGAAGGCTTTAACGCTATGGAATACAAAGAATCTCATAGCGATGAAAAACCTTTCCGTAAAATGAAAATCAAGCTCAAAAAAGAGATTGTGACTTTAGGCGTGGAAGTTAAGCCACGTGACTTGGTGGGTCACTACCTCGATCCTAAAGAATGGAACGAACTGATTGCACGTGATGATGTAATTTTGGTAGATACGCGTAATGACTACGAATATAAAGCCGGTACATTCAAAGGCGCGGTTGATCCTAAAACAGAAACCTTCCGTGAATTTCCTGAATATGTAAAACAAAACCTTGCACAACATAAAGACAAGAAAATTGCGATGTTCTGTACGGGTGGGATTCGTTGTGAAAAATCAACTTCATTATTGCTTCAAGAAGGCTTTAATGAGGTGTATCACCTGAAAGGCGGTATTTTAAAATACCTCGAAGAAACTCCGATTGAAGAAAGCATGTGGGAAGGCGAATGTTTCGTATTTGATGGCCGTACTGCAGTGACCCATGGTGTTGAAGAAGGTCAGAACATTAAGTGTCATGCATGTGGATGGCCTTTACTTCCTGAAGAAGCTGAACTGCCAAGTTATGAACATGGGGTATCCTGCAAATACTGTATCGAAAAAACCACAGAGCAACAAAAAGCCGGTTTCCGCATGCGTCAGTCTCAAATTGCAGCAGCTAAACGCAAACGTCTGTAATTTCTAATTTGTAAAGTTATATATAAAAGCTCTCATTCGAGGGCTTTTTATTTACCTAAGACAAACAATAGATAAGAAAAGATCACCAAGTTTCACCATTCATGCTTATTAAGTCACTCAATATTTGATAATCTGGCACTTAAGCTAAAATAAATAGCTAACTTATTCATTTATAACGTGAAAAGGAATTAAATTATGCCAAGATCGATTAGCCGTTCAGCCGATTATGCGAGGCGTTTTCACACCATTCGTGAGAAAAACCATCAAAAACTAGAAGAAATAAAAATGGCTTTAGAACAAGAATCACATCTTTTTATTGTGATCCTCGGTGCTGTCATTGGAAGCATTTTATCTATCTTTATTGCGTATCACCTGGAACCCAACCTGCCGGAGTATGCAGTGCTGAGTGTGATTCCTTTTGCACTGTCGTATAGCTTAAGAAAGGTCTACATTCACACATTGGTACATAGCCAGGAATAAACCAATTTGATTACTTGGCTATACTTTACCCTGCAATAAATAAACTTTAGGATAGCTCAGATATCATTATTATTTTTATAAGCTTATGAATCTGACTGAATGGATTATTTCCCTTATGGAACAATTGGGCTATTGGGGTATTGCCCTGCTCATGTTCCTCGACAATATTTTTCCTCCCATTCCCTCTGAAATCATTATGCCGTCCGCTGGCTATTCTGCATCACAAGGTCAGCTACTTCTTGTGGGCGTGATTATCTCGGGTTGTATAGGCTCTCTGCTTGCTGCCGCCATACTGTATTGGATTGGCTATAAGTTTAATCACGACAGTATTTTCCGTTTTGTAGATCGCTACGGCAAATATCTTTTTATCAAATCTCCAGATGTCAAAAAATCACTCGACTGGTTTGAGCAATATGGTCACCGGATTGTTTTCTTCGGTCGCATGATTCCAGCAGTTCGATCACTAATTAGTATTCCTGCTGGCATGAGTCACATGCCCTTCTGGAAATTTATGTTTTTCAGTAGTCTCGGTACGACTATCTGGACCACTTTCCTTGCCTGTGTCGGTTTTTATTTTGGCGAAAACCAAGCTTTGATGCAGAATATTTTTAGCCAAGTCAGCCATTTTATTATTATCATCGTAATCGCCATGATTATCTGGATTCTATACCGTAGACATAAACGTAAAAATCGTCCATCCTGATGATAGGTCCTCACCAGGAGACTAAGACGATGTCGCATTATCTTAAATATTTTGCAGCCGTTTATAGTATTGCCCTGATCCTGCTGGTCAGTATATTGATTTATGGGCTAAAGCTCGGTGCCATTACCTTGCTGCCCGGCCTGATTGCTTCTGCCTTTCTAAGTGCCAGACATTTTGTCAAAAGAGAACAGCGCTTACCCGACAAGAAAGAAAAAAACACACTGGTTTGGGGATCAACAGTCGTCGCTATGGCTATGGGTTTTATCGTGATATTTGTGCTAATTTTTATGCATCCACATACTGAGGAAGTATTGATGACTATGGGCTATGCTGGAAGAGCTGGAAATTCCTTCCTGGTGGCGGGCGTCATTGCTTTACATGGGCTGATCTTTCATATCGCCTATAACGGCTATGCCCGGTATACTTTAAATAAATTTTCATGATGAATTCACTATTCTCAGTATAGAAATGAAAAATCTACACATAAAAAAAGCACCTCAGAAGGTGCTTTTTTAAAACTTTTTAAACGAGTTTGATATGTAATCCATGAGCCGCAATTATAGCAGCGCAAGAGCTCACATCACGCTGGTGTGTGATACATCAAATAAATTTCATTTAAGTTTTCTGGAATCTCTTCAGCAATTTCGTCCATAAGCTGACCATTGCGACGGAATGATTCCATTTGTGGGTCTTCGTCATCCACGCCACTGAACACCATCATCGGTAAAGTTAAATCTACCAATTGTTCTTCATGTTCAGGTGTGAACCAGGCATCTTCGTTTAAGAACATGGCATCGACAAAACCAACGCTCCAGTCGCCTAAACTTGATTCAACATCGGCTTCTTCAATTTCAAAAGGAAACTCGATTCCTTCTTCATTGGCCAAGTTTTGACGAATTGCTTCTAACCATGCTTTTACCTGTGCAATCATTTCAGCAGGAACTTTCTTTTGATTGTTATCGAAAAGTTCATCGAGCCATTTCTCAAAAGTTGGTCCAACAGCCGTTGCACATAAAAAACCATGAGTTGCCGCAAAATCTAGACCATGTTCATTTTGGTCGCCATCTAGATATTCGCTTAATAGGTCTAAATCTAAAGCACTCATTTAAAATCCAAGTTCAGTAAAATAACTGCGCATAGCATAGCATTTTAGCCGGCTATGCTAAATCACAATTTAGTCTTCTTCATCGTCAAAGTCGTCGTCATCATCCAGATCATAATCAAAATCTTTCAGTTCACGCTCCAAACGACGTTGTGCGAGCAGGTCATCAATGAGACGACGTTTCTCCAAAGACTCTTTAGCACTAATTTTGCTTGAGGCTTCATCAAAGCTAACATCATCTTCACTGAAGCTATCATCTAGTTCAAAATCTGTAGAAGACACTAAAACTACCTCATGGTGAAAAAAAGTGAATGGGTCTAGGCGCTATTTATCTTTGTTCCGAATTATTGTCAAGTTTTTTTTAATTTTTTATATAACAAACTCAATTTACTCTTGTTTTTTGACCCTAAAATTGTGTATTTATTAGCATGTAGAATTTTAATCATGACGCATACAAAAACCCTTTCTATTTTGAATGCATTCCATTAAACGGACTTGAAAAATAAAATTCAAACCCAATATTGAAAACAATTGTTAAATCAAAGTCGTCTTTCTAATATGACCCTTGACCGATCAATTCAAAACTATTTTGAGCGAATTGTGCTATCATGCACGGTTTTTCACTGCCACAGATTCAATGAAGAGTAAGCAAAGATGAGCGATATGACTTCCCCTACTTCGCAAGTAGCGGCTCTGATTAGCCGAGGCAAAGAGCAAGGTTACTTAACTTACGCTGAAGTTAACGATCATCTCCCAGACTCGATCACGGAAAGCGAACAGATTGAAGACATTATTCAAATGCTTCAAGATGTCGGCATTCCAGTGCATGAACGTGCGCCTGAATCTGATGACACCATGTTCGACGGTAACAATGCAGAAGCAACCGATGAAGTCGCTGAAGAAGAAGCGGCAGCTGTTCTTGCTTCAGTTGAAAGCGAACCTGGTCGTACCACGGATCCAGTACGTATGTACATGCGTGAAATGGGAACGGTTGAACTTTTAACCCGTGAAGGCGAAATTAGCATTGCTAAACGCATTGAAGAAGGTATTCGTGACGTTCTTCACTCTATTGCGTACTGGCCAAATGCGGTTGAAGTTGTATTAAAAGAATATAACGATGTTGCCGAAGGTGAACGTCGTCTTGCTGATATTTTATCTGGTTATTTAGACCCAGAATCTGATGAAGAAATTCCAGAAGTTTTAGAAGAAGTTGCAATTGTTGAAGAAGATGAAACTGCGACTAAAACAACTAAAGATGTAAAACTGGATGATGACGATGAAGAAGAAGCTGAAAGCGATGATGATTCTGAAGCTGAGTCAGGTCCAGATCCAGAAATTGCCCGCATTCGTTTCACCGAATTGGAAGATGCGTGGAAACTAACCAAAACTGCCATTGAAAAGCATGGTCGTGATAGCAAACAGGCTGAAGAAGCACAGCAAGCGCTTGCAACCGTGTTTATGATGTTTAAATTTACCCCGCGTTTATTTGACCTCATTTCAGAAATGATTCGTGGTACGCATGAACAAATTCGTACTGCTGAACGTGAAGTGATGCGTTATGCAGTTCGTCGCGGCCGTATGGATCGTAACCATTTCCGTACTTCGTTCCCAGGCCAAGAATCAAATCCAGCCTGGCTAGATGAACAAATTGCAAAAGCACCTGCTGAGCAAAAAACGTATTTAGAAAAAGTTCGTCCGGATGTACTTGCATTCCAGCAAAAGATTGCAGACATCGAGAAAGACCTTGGTCTTGATGTTAAAGGCATTAAAGACATTTCTAAACGCATGTCGATTGGTGAAGCCAAAGCACGTCGTGCGAAAAAAGAAATGGTTGAAGCAAACTTGCGTCTGGTAATTTCGATTGCGAAAAAATATACCAACCGTGGCTTGCAATTCCTTGACTTGATTCAAGAAGGTAACATCGGTTTGATGAAAGCCGTAGACAAGTTTGAATACCGTCGTGGTTATAAATTCTCGACTTATGCAACTTGGTGGATTCGTCAGGCGATTACCCGTTCTATTGCCGATCAGGCACGAACCATTCGTATTCCAGTACACATGATTGAGACGATCAACAAGATCAACCGTGTATCGCGTCAGCTTCTTCAAGAGATGGGTCGTGAACCGACGCCTGAAGAATTGGGCGAACGTCTGGAAATGGACGAAGTTAAAGTGCGTAAGGTACTCAAAATTGCCAAAGAGCCGATTTCTATGGAAACGCCGATTGGTGATGATGAAGATTCGCATCTTGGTGACTTCATTGAAGATGGCAACATCACCTCTCCAATTGATGCTGCGACTTCAGAAGGCTTAAAAGAAGCGACTCGTGAAGTGCTTGAGAACTTGACTGAACGTGAAGCGAAAGTCTTGAAAATGCGTTTTGGTATTGATATGCCAACTGACCACACTTTGGAAGAAGTCGGTAAACAGTTTGACGTAACACGTGAGCGTATTCGTCAGATTGAAGCCAAAGCATTACGTAAATTACGTCATCCTTCTCGTTCTGAACACTTGCGTTCATTCCTTGAAAATGACTAATTCTTGATGATACGGATGGAGACTTGAAAAATAATCGAGTATCTCCATTTAGTATTCATAAGACATATAACGCCTGCATTCATGCAGGCGTTTGATATAAGGGGACGACTATGACCATGTTAGACCGTACGCCATCTCGCGAACTTCAAGAAGATCTATGGGTTTTCCCTATGGATTATCCAATCAAACTGATTGGTGTCGCTGGTGATGAATTACATGGGGCTGTTGTAGAGATTTTGGTCAAACATTTTCCAGATTTTGATATTACCAGTATTAAGGTACAGCCTTCACGTACCGGGAAATATCACTCTTTAACTGCACAACTGCTTTTCTTGGAGCTAGAACAAGTGCATGCGCTTTATGCCGATTTAGCCGCATGTCCATTGATTAAGACAGCGCTTTAAGAAAATTAAAAAAACACGCTTTGAGGCGTGTTTTTTTATATCGACAGAAAATCATTGAGTTCCTTTTAATAAAAAGGGCAAATCGTTTGGGACTCATCCCCTATCCCATCCTGATTTTATTATAATCCTTCACAATATTTAATTTTTTTTAAGGACGCACTTGACGTGACTGATGCTGTTCTAAAACCCACCCTGATTATTCGTCAATTTAACCAACTTACGCCTTATCTCGATCGTTTTCAGAATATGAAAAACCTGACTGAAAACCGTGATGAAAATAGCCCAGATGAACTGTGGATTTTGCAGCATCATGAGGTTTTAACTCAAGGTCAGGCAGGAAAGTCCGAACATATTCTGATGTCCAGTAACATTCCCGTGGTGCAAACCGATCGTGGTGGACAAGTCACCTGGCATGGTCCGGGTCAGTTGGTTGCCTACTTTATGTTTGACCTGAACCGTTTAGGCTGGAATGTGCGTACTTTGGTGTCTTATGCCGAAAACCTCATGATTGAACTGCTGAAAAAATACGGCATTGAAGCCTATGCCAAACCGGATGCCCCTGGGGTATATGTCGCAGAACGTAAAATTGGCTCTTTAGGCTTTAAAATTCGTAAAGGACGCAGCTATCACGGCTTGGCTCTAAATATTGATTGCGACCTGTTTGGCTTCCATACCATTAACCCGTGCGGTTATGCAGGGCTGGAAATGGTGCGTGTCATGGACTTGGTCCCGAACTATCCAAAATTCGAGAACTTGTGCGTCGATATCATTGAAACTTTAAACAACAGCGGTTACTTTAATCAAGTTCAAGTCATGCAACAATAACTTTGCTTTTGACATAAAAATAAATTAGAGTATTTACTCTAAACTAATAAAATATTTTTTAGATAAGGGATGCGCGAGTGATTTCAACCAAATCCGTAAAGCCCGCTTTACAACTGACCTATGTCAAACTCATGATGGATGTGATTGGCAGAGGTCTGGTAATGGCGAGTCAAGTCGATGACGAAGTAAAACAGGAAGTCGCTAGCTTCCCTGTCGGTTTTGTTCTATCGATGAAAGTATTTCCCCATGGCCCGGCTTTTATTGCGAAAGTCACGGAAGACCATCAATTAAAATTACTAAAATCTGTAGACATCAAGCCTGATCTGACCATTACTTTTAAGCACTTAAGCCATGCTTTTTTAGTCTTTTCTTTTCAGGAAAGTACTGCACAAGCCTTTGCTCATGACCGCATGATTGCCGATGGTGACATTTCTTTCGCAATTCGTCTGGTGCGCTGCTTAAATAAAATGGAATCGCTGATTTTACCTAAACTCTTGGCCGAGCTTGCTGTAAAACAATATCCAACTGAATTGAGCCTAAAACAAAAACTTACCGGAGCTGCAAATATTTATTTGAAACTAGCTCAATCATATTTTAAACGGAGTGCATAACATGGCTAAGCCTTATTACGAATTTTTCTGTCCAGTAAAAGTCATCGCAGGTCATGCCGCGTTAGAACACATTCCCTTTGAACTTGCAACCTTGGGTGCCAAACGCCCACTGATCATTACCGATAAAGGCGTACGCGCAAATAATTTATTGACGCCAATCGAAGCTGCATTTGAATCTACCGATGCCGTGATTGGTTGTATTTTTGATGATGTTCCGCCCGATTCAAGCGTACAAACCGTTCGAAATGCAGCAAAAGCTTATCGTGACAATAATTGTGATGCGATTATTGCGGTGGGTGGCGGTTCAGTGATTGATACTTCAAAAGCGACCAACATTTTGGTGACTGAAGGTGGTGATGACTTACTGAAATATTCAGGTGCGCATAATCTGCCAAAACCGTTAAAACCATTTTTCGTAATTCCAACGACTTCAGGCACAGGTTCAGAAGTCACCATGGTTGCCGTGGTTTCTGACCTTGAAAAAAATGTCAAAATGCCATTTGCATCTTATTACCTGATGCCGCATGCAGCGATTCTTGATCCGCGTATGACGCAGACACTGCCGCCACACTTAACTGCAATGACGGCAATGGATGCATTGACCCATGCAGTTGAAGCCTACACCTGCATGGCAGCAAATCCAATTAGTGATGCTTACGCCACTGCTGCGATCAAAAAAGTCAGTAACAGTTTGTTCAATGTACTCGACAACCCAACCGATGAGTTTGGCCGTCTGGAATTGGCTCAAGCCTCTACCATGGCAGGGATCGCCTTCTCTAACTCAATGGTGGGCTTGGTGCATTCGTTAGGACATGCCTTAGGTGCGGTTGCACATCTGCCGCATGGTTTGTGCATGAACCTGTTCCTGCCTTATGTACTCGAATACAATAAAGAAGTGAATGGCGACAAAATAGCGGAATTATTGCTTCCTTTAGCCGGTGCAGATATTTACGCCCAGACCCCTGCGCACTTACGTGCCGACAAAGCCATTGCAACCATTCTAACCATGCGTGATCGCTTGAATACCCTGACTAAGTTACCGCGTACATTACGTGAAACAGGTAAGGTATCTGAAGCACAGCTAGACGAAGTGGCAGAAAAAGCGTTAAATGACGGTTCTATTATTTACAACCCTAAAGAAGCCAGCTTAAGCGATTTAAAGGCGATTCTAAAAAAAGCTTGGTAAATATTGAAAAGTAAGCGAATATAGCTAAAAATTAGCCTGATGTTTTTTTAAGCATCGGGCTTTTGCTTTGTGGAAAGTTAAAGCTAAATTTTTATATCGAATGGCATATTTTCTGCATTAAAAATTCATAAAGATACTGGCAAAAGGTACCAAACTAGAGTAGATTGGCGCACTTTTGTTTTATTCGTATAGGGGGGATCGTTCGTCTCAAACGGTCCTTAAAACATGACTGATCCTTGATCAACGATTAAGAGGATAACGCCGTTGACAAATATCTCTGGGACTCCATCGGCAGCTAAACTGCAAAAAACGCTGGGACTCTGGCACATCATTATTATCGGTTTAGCTTATATACAGCCCATGACGTTATTTGACACTTTCGGCCTAGTATCGGAAGAAAGTCATTTTCACGTACCGACATCCTACATATTTGCACTCGTTGCAATTTTATTAACATCCCTGAGTTATGGCCATATGATTCGTCGCTACCCTTCTTCGGGTTCGGCTTATACCTATGCTCAAAAATCGATTCACCCCAATGTCGGCTTTATGGTGGGCTGGTCATCCTGGTTAGATTATCTATTATCACCAATGGTCAACATCATTCTTGCCGTAATTTACCTTGAAGCACTCTTCCCGGATGTAAACCACTGGGTTTGGGTGGTTGTACTTACGGCATTCATGACAGGTGTTAACTTGCGTGGTGCGCGCTTTGTTGCGAACTTCAACAGTATGATTGTGTTAATACAGCTGGTTGTAATTGCTGTATTTACCTATTTGGTTTACACCAAGCTGCAAGCGGGCTTTAATGCAGATGGTCCAATCTCTGCAGAGCAGCGCTATCAGCTTTGGAGCCTGGAACCGTTTTGGAACGAGCTGACTTCAGTCGGTGCACTGATTACCGGTGCAACTTTACTGTGCTTCTCATTCACCGGTTTTGACTCCTTAAGTTCACTGGCTGAAGAAACCAAAGATACTGAAAAGACATTGCCTAAAGCAATTTTCTTAACCGCTTTGATTGCCGGTGTGATTTTTATTATCAGCACCTACTTCATGCAAATTTACTTCCCGAACGATCCGAAAACATACTTTGAGGATATTGCAGCGACTCAGCCAGATATTTTAATGCTTGTCGGTGGCTCCCTATTCCAATCCTATGTTCTTGGTTTTGCGATTGTGACGGTGTTGGCATCAGGTATTTCAGCACATGCTGGTGTATCGCGTTTGATGTTTGCCATGGGTCGTGATGGCGTGATCAACAAGAAGATTTTCGGTCATATTAGTCCAAAGAACTACACACCTTCATACAATATTTTAATTGTCGGTGCTGTGGCTTTAACTGCTGGCTTTATGAATCTTGATACTGTGATCTCACTGATCAGTTTCGGTGCTTTAACTGCATTTACCTTTGTAAACCTATCAGTCATTTCACGCTATGCCTTGCGTGATGGACGCACCAAAGACTTTAAAGATATTTTAAACTTTGTGATTGTGCCCTTACTCGGTTTCATTAGTGTGTTTGCACTGTGGTTAGAAATTGAAGAAACATCGTTGAAATATGGCTTATGGTGGGCGATGTTCGGTATTTTATATCTTGGTTATAAAACCAAAGGTTTTAAACACCCGGCTCCCCAACATAACGAGTTTGATGATTCTCATTAATAGGTTCATACACTCCATAAAAAAGACGCTTCATGCGTCTTTTTTATTTATAGCTGTTATTTAATCCGGCAGTTAAAATCCATCTGGGTTTCTACAATATTGTCCTTATAACCCAAGCTCTGAATAAAAGCGTTTCGATCCTGTAACAGTTTTTGATCCTGCTCTGTTAAACGCGCCTTATTATCAACCGCCATCCGATAGATATCATTAATGATATTTTGGTAAATTCCGCACACTTCCTGACGCTTGGTTTTTTTCAACGTTCGTCCAGTCCAGCTTCGCTCAAAATCATCCGCTTTTAAGGTCTTGCCCCACGCTTCAATCTGCAGGTTCATACGTTGCTGCATATTTTTCAAACCTTGTTGAATTTCCGCTTGGGTCAGCGGTTCTACTTTTTCAGGCACACCCTCTGCTGTCGGATTGGCAAAAATAGATACAGAAGCCGTCACTGCCACGATCTTAATTAGGCCACTTAAAATATTTTGAAGTTTTACTGCTTTTATCAAGTTCGACATATTGCTGATCTTATTTCTATGTTTTACTTTTTATAACTAAAATTCATTTATTTATGAAGGAAAAATCAATCGAACTTACATAAAAAAACCACCCGAAGGTAGTTTTTATACATCTTGAACGACTTACTTTAATTCTTGAAAGTCTTGCTGACGCCATGCTTCATACAAGATCACAGCGGTCGCATTGGACAAGTTTAAACTGCGTGAAGTCGCTGCCATTGGCAAACGAATCCAGTGTTCCTTCGGAAACATCATACGCACATTTTCAGGCAAACCACGTGTTTCAGGTCCCATCAACAATGCGACCGGACGGTTTAAATTTGAAGTATGCGGGGTTTCAAAACCCTTGGTGGTTAATGGATAAATCGCATCATTTTCAATTCCCTGCTCTTTTAAATGAGCAACGCATTGTTCAAAGTTTTCCCAAACTTTCATATGTGCCCATTCATGATAATCCAGACCTGCACGTCTGAGCTTTTTGTCATCCAGCTCAAAACCCAGCGGTTTTACCAAGTGCAACTGTGCACCGGTATTGGCACATAAACGAATGATATTCCCAGTATTACTTGGAATTTCAGGCTCATACAAAACAACATGAATCACAGGATTTCTCTACTCTTTCAATGCAACACGGCTTGAATTAGCCTTGCCACTGTAACTGATCGCGCAAACTTACCACTTCACCAATAATGGTCAGGGTTGGCGCTTGAATTTGATGTTCTGTCACTTTCGATGCAATGTCTGCCAAAGTTCCCACCACCACTTTCTGGTCTGGTGTTGTACCTTTAGAAATAAGTGCCACCGGCATATTAGGCCGCTGACCATGTGCAATCAGTTGTGCACATATTTTTTCCAATCCGACCAAGCCCATATACAACACTAGGGTCTGGTTTTCATAGACCAGTTCATTCCATGGTAATTCAGGTGAACCTTCTTTCAAATGTCCAGTCAGGAAACGGACACTTTGCGCATAATCACGGTGCGTCAAAGGAATACCGGCATAAGCTGAACAGCCCGATGCTGCAGTAATTCCTGGCACGACCTGAAAAGCCACACCCGCAGCGAAAAGTTCTTGAATCTCTTCCCCACCACGGCCAAAGATAAATGGATCACCGCCTTTTAAACGGCAAACTCGCTTACCTTGCGCTGCGTATTCTACTAATAAAGCATTAATGCCATCTTGAGGAACGCTATGATTTGAACGCGCCTTGCCGACATAGATTTTTTCTGCATCACGGCGACACAAATCTAAAATCGGTGGCGACACCAGACGGTCGTAAATGATCACATCGGCTTGCTGCATCAGGCGTAAAGCTTTCAAGGTCAACAATTCCGGATCACCCGGGCCTGCACCGACCAGATAAACCTCACCTTTCGGCTTTTTCCATTCAATTAACGCTTGTTCAATTAAACGATTGGCTTCTGCAATATTGTCATTAAACACCTGTTCCTTGAGTGGACTTGCATATAAGTCTTCCCAAAAAATACGGCGCTCATCTGGATTTTCAATTTTAGCTTTAACTGCAGCACGCCATTTTCCGGAAAAATCTGCCAGCTTGCCCATCCCATGTGGAATGCTTGCTTCAAGCTGAGTCCGGATTTGACGGGATAAAACCGGTGATGTGCCATTGGTGGCGATGGACACCACCAAAGGTGAACGGTCAATAATCGCGGGAACCATAAAACGGCAATGCGGTGGATCATCCACACTATTCACCAATATTTTTTCAGCTTCACAGGCTTCAAAAACTTGGATATTGGTGGCTTTATCATTGGTTGCCGCAATGACTAAACGATAATTTCGTAACGGAATATCTGGACTAAAAGCTGATTGGACATATTGCCCTTGGCAAGCTTTAACAATCTCTAGAAGATTGGCTTCAATTTCAGGTGCGATCACATGAATGACTGCACCCGCTTTTGCCAAAAGTACCGCTTTACGATAAGCAATATGTCCACCACCGACAATCAGACAAGGTTGCTGTTGCAACTTTAAAGAGATTGGAAAGATATCCACGAATTACCTCAGTATTTTTAAATCTGACTGTCTTAAGCAATTTTCATGCACAAAATTGTGCCATTTGATGATTTATTGATCAATCCGGAGATTAATCAATAAATTCTGCACCACCCATGTATGGACGAAGCACTTCAGGAACTTCAATAGAACCGTCTGCACGTTGATAATTTTCCATCACCGCAAGCAAGGTACGACCGACTGCCAAACCAGAACCGTTCAGGGTATGCAGGAATTCAGTTTTCTTTTGGTCTACACGGTAACGTGCTTTCATACGGCGTGCCTGGAAGTCGCCCATGCATGAACAGCTTGAAATTTCACGATAAGTATTTTGGCTTGGAACCCAAACTTCCAAATCGTAAGTCTTGATTGCGCCAAAGCCCATATCGCCACCGCAAAGGATGATTTTACGATATGGAAGACCCAAGGCTTGTAAAATACCTTCTGCATGACCGGTCAATTCTTCTAAAGCCTGCATAGAATCTTCAGGTTTAACAATTTGCACCATCTCAACTTTGTCGAACTGGTGTTGACGAATCAGACCACGGGTATCACGGCCATATGAACCCGCTTCACTACGGAAACATGGCGTATGCGCTGCATATTTTAATGGCAGACGGTCTGGATCAACAATTTCATCACGCACGAAATTGGTGACTGGAACTTCCGCAGTCGGAATCAGATAAAGCTCTTTTTCGCCTTGAAGCTTGAACAAGTCTTCTTCAAATTTAGGCAACTGACCTGTACCACGTAAAGAGTCTGCATTGACCAAATACGGTACATAAGCTTCGGTATAACCATTTTTAAGGGTATGGGTATCGAGCATGAATTGGGTAATTGCACGTTGCAGACGCGCCAATGGTCCTTTAAGAACACTGAAACGCGTACCGGTCAATTTGGTCGCAGTTTCAAATTCCAAACCGCCCATCCATTCGCCCAGGTCGGTATGATCCTTGATTTCAAAATCAAATTGACGCGGTGTGCCCCATTTTAAAATTTCAACATTATCATCTTCATCTTTACCCTCAGGTACAGATTCATGCGGCATGTTTGGAATGGTTAAAGACTTGGTTTCAATTTCATTTTGCAATTCAGCAAGCGCAACTTCAGCTGCCTTGATTTCATCGCCAATCGCAGCCATACGCGCCATGATTTCAGATGCATCGCCACCAGATTTTTTAATTTGGCCAACTTGTTTAGCACCCGAATTACGCTCTGCTTGCAAAGCTTCAGTTTTCGATTGAAGCTCTTTACGGCGAGCTTCAAGTGAAGCCCACTCTTCTACATTAAGCTGTACACCACGTTTTGCTAAGGCTAAATTTACAGCCTCAATATTATTTCTGATTAATTTCGGGTCGATCATAGCCAATCTTTTGCAAAGAAAAAAACTGGCTATAGTGTAAGCGCTAAACGCTAAAAAAGACAGTGACCGAGCTTACAGCTGTGCCTTATTAAAGCAAATTTAACCGAATTAACTCAAAATCAGGGTGTCGGATAGTGCGGCAAACTTGGCAGATATTGCGCTTTAACCAGTTTGCTGAGCGCAACATACGGCAAGGTCAGTTCGGTCATGCCTTCTGCATATGAAGCCAGTTCATATAAAGGATAAATAAATACAATGCCGTTCGCGCCATAGTAAAAATTATCACTTAACTTGAGCTGGCTGCGCTCAATAGTATGTTGATCTAACCAGATGCTATTTGATTCATACAAAGCATTCAATACTTGCTGTTCTGTACCTTTCACCAGAATGTCTTGTAGCGCCAAGCGTTTTTTGTTTTTCAAATCAAAATTTACAAATTCCTGATGATGCATGCCATGTGCTGCCCCAGATGAATAATTGTAAGTCTGAATGGCAAATGTCGCCCGGTCATATTGCTGAGCAATAAAACGCACATAGGTCGAACTTTGACTTAAGTTAGGCTCAGCGCCCTCGGCAGTATTGATTTTTTGGTTCGGTGCAGTTGAAAATGCAATCGGATCGGCTTTTTTAATTCGATCGATAAAATAATCATCAATCCATTTCAGATTGGTTTCTACGCTCTGAATGTCATATTGCATACAGCCATTTGCATCGCAAGCTTCTGGCTTGGTCAGTTTGAGCGGAACAACCTTGGCTTGAATTAACGCAATGGATTCCGACTTTTCCTGTTGCTTCGTCGTTGTTGCCTGTTCACTTTTCGGTACCGCCCGTTCCTGACATCCCGTCATGACCAGTGCCGCGAAAGAAACAGGAACTGCCCAGAGCCATTGTTTATTCGTGCAAATTTCCATTTTATTTTTACAACCTAAGACCTTTGATCATGCCCCTGCACTATACAAAGCTCGCTCACTAAATGAAATTTAAAATATGTATCTTTAAAAAAAGATAGCCTGATAGCAATGAATAAAAAATAGAAAAATCTCATAATTTTAAGATAAATCGACCCAATTTCCATGAAAGCCCAATGGCACATGTACGCCAAGCAAAACTTCAGCCTGAGGCTGAATATTTAAACCTCGAGCTTTTAAAATCACCACTTTTGAGCTTTCTTTATGGATATGATGTACATAACACAACAAGTGACCCTCCCCCTCAGCCGCATCTGATGATTCAGGAATAAACACCACTTCTCCCGTCACCCATTGATCACCAAATTCATATGTAGTTTTTTCACGCGTTTGCAGGTCGTGACAAATCAAGTGATTGGCTTTGCTCATAGTCGCAGGATCAAAGCTGACACTATAAATATAACAATGCTGCTCACCAGTATATCGTTCATCAATTCTTGGAAATTCTTGTGCCTGCGTATCCAGCACCTGCCGGTCCACGGTATTTTTCTTCGGATTAATTGTCCAGCGTTGCAATTGTGTATTTTGCTGCTCAAATGGACCTTGATGGGATTCTTTAAACATGTGGCGATGCACCACGACATCCAGAATAATTTGCTGTTGCTCATTTCGATAAGCATTTGCAGCATGAAAAATAAAACAAGGATCTATCGCAATCCACTGTACTTCATCGGCATGGCCATATTTGGGCAAAATCCCGATACGTGCCGCATGCTTTTCATTCCATTCATAAGGCAATGGATTGCCTTTAATAAGTTGCTTGAAAGAAAAGGTGACAGGCAAATCAAAAATTAAAACGTCTTGCCCGGTAATGGCACAGTCATGAATCATCGGGCCATGCTGTATAGGAATTTTAGTCCAATGCACCAGACAACCCTGCTCATCAATCACTTCATAATAGGCATGTTTGATATCCAGCGCATCATAGCAAACCGCATGTAAATGCCCGGTATTATTGTCCTTATGCGGATGTGCAGTAAAAGGCAGATCAGCATCCGTATTAAAAAAACGATGTTCTTCCGTGTTCAGATTTAAGTCTAAACGTGCCGGCAAAGTGCCCGCTTCCACACTCGCCCAAATTTTATTGGCATGATAAAAAGCATTGGTATTCACCACATCACCGGGACCACGGCGAAATCCGGCTTTAAGCGCCTTGTTCTTTTGCTTTTGTACGGCATCCGTTTCAATATAATGACTTTTAAACCATACGGCTTGGCCCTGTTCAATTTTGAGAGCATGCAGCATTCCATCGCCGGTGAACCAATGATAGCAATCGGGATTTTCAACATGAATCGGATTTGGCCCTATTCTTAACAATAGTCCGGTGAGGTGCTGTGGAATTTCACCCATGACTTTAAATTCGCGCTTCTCCACCTCATTGACAGGACCAAATATCCCATGTAGATAAGGATTTTCTGCCTTGGCTTTAGAGAGGTTTTTAGCTGAAACTTTTGATCTTCTTTGCAGCCAATTCACCCCCAAGCCCATGACTTTTTGACGGTAAGTATTAAATTTTGATTTTAATTGTGTGAACCGCGGATAATCCACTGATGAGGTCACGGCATTATTATTTGCCACCTTATTGTTTGCCACGTTTAGTTCTCCTGAACTTTTTTTGCTTTTTTCTTTGTTGCTTTTGTTTTTTATCTTAACAGGCATTGATCTTGGTTATCTTACCCTTCACTTCTAACCTTAACTTCCTGCCCTTCACTTCTTATCATTCATTTCTTATCATTCACTTTATAGTTTTAAGCATTATGAGATGCATTTATTGTGCAGTTTAGCGCTATTTTTGCATAGTGGTACTTTCCATCTCAAAGCATCGCTATATTTTTAGCAGAATATAAACGAAAAAAAGCAGCCACGCATGACTGCTTTTAAATAAACTTTTTGACTTAATTAATGATAAACCAACCGATTATTGATCAATAATATCGGTGCCTTTAGGCGGAGTAAAATTAAAGGTAGATGCTGGAATTGAAGGATTCACTTTCACATTATTGAATCGAACATAGGTCGTTTGACCGAGTGAATCTTCTAAGATCATCAAACTTGGTGCCTTGTTTACCCCAAAACTAATGGTCAAGCTTTGAAATGCCCCATCACGGTCTTTAGGCAGCAAGGTGTAATAGGTCTTGCCTTTATCCGGTTGAGTCACACGATATGACTTCATGATTTGACTGGTATTTCCCGATAATAACAAAGCTGGTGTATTTGCCACTTGATCATCCAGGCTTTGACGGACCGCCTGTTGCAAGTCAGGATCATAAATCCAGACGGTTTTACCCGAAGTCACAATGGTTTGTTTTGATGGAGTCGTGGTTTCCCAGAAAAATTTACCAGGACGGGCAACTTTCATCACACCTTTAAAGGTTTGATTCATATGTTGTCCAGTGAGGCCTTTTTTCTGAGCCACTTTACTGCCAGAAGACGCTTTTGTGGTCTGTTCAAAATTTGCTGACAAACTTCGGATATTACTTAACTGTTTGACCAAATTATTGGTTGCTTGTTGCTCCGACGCTGCAACAGGCGCAGCAAAAACAGTAGTACTTATTACCGGTGCAAGCGTTGCGGCACCGAATGTCATAGCACATAGGGTTTTACGAAGCATTTTCATCTCATCACCTTTTTATTTGCTGTATCGCAATTTCTTCAATGTCCCCATCTTAAACCAATTTTTATTGCTAATAATTGAGAAAATAAGAAGTTTTGTATTGTTATTAATGCTCAATGTAGATTTTTCTACATCATGATGAAGAACCCAGATTGGTTTTGACGAATTTACAGGCATAAAAAAACCCACATCAAATGTGGGCTTTTTTCTATTTAAGCTTACGCTTCAACAGATACGTAGCGACGACCGAATTGGCCTTTCACTTCGAATTTGATCACGCCGTCAGCGGTAGCAAATAAAGTATGGTCACGGCCCATACCTACGTTTGTACCAGCGTGGAATTCTGTACCACGTTGACGAACAATAATGTTACCAGCAGTCACAGATTGACCACCGTACATTTTAACACCTAACATTTTAGGGTTCGAGTCACGACCGTTACGTGTCGAACCACCAGCTTTTTTAGTAGCCATGTTTCATAATCCTCGTAATTAGCCTGAAATAGCAGTAATTTTCAACTCGGTAAACCATTGACGGTGACCTTGTTGTTTACGGTAATGTTTACGACGACGCATTTTAACAATACGGATTTTGTCGTGACGACCGTGGCTAACTACTTCAGCAGTTACTGTAGCACCAGCAACAACTGGAGCACCAATTTGAATGCTTTCGCCGTTTACAAGCATTAATACGTCATCAAACGTAATAGTTGTACCAGTTTCAGCTTTCAACAATTCTACTTTAAGGGTTTCACCCTCAATAACACGGTGCTGTTTACCACCGCTTTGGATTACTGCGTACATAATGTACTCCAAACATGCCCGTGTCGTCGTGTCGATAAAGGAATATACCGATCTTAATACGAGCGCCACTGGGGTATATACAAGGGCAAACATATTAAGTGATAATAAATCAAACGACAAGCCATTTCAGTGTTTTTTTGCGCTGATCGAATGTTTATTTTATAAACGATCAAAATCTAAAAAATAAATTACTTTTATCTCGGAATTTTACATTTTATAAAATCAAATAGATTTTTAAAATCAATTCGCTACTATAGACTACGCAATGTCCGCTCAGTCACCTATGAGATGGGCTGTTAGCATAGGCGCTCGCTTAAAACCATTTGCCTAGTCAGGATTTAAGCAACTATATTAATATCTTAGCTATATCATCCGATATAGTTGTTACACTATAGAATAAGCAATTCAATTTTTAGAGGTTTCTCTTCACATGGCCATCGACTTTAAGCAGGATATTCTCGCTCCAGTTGCTTCAGACTTTGCTGCGATGGACACGTTTATTAATGAAGGGATTACTTCAAAAGTTGCCTTAGTTATGGCAGTAAGTAAACACGTGGTCGAAGCAGGCGGTAAACGTATGCGCCCGATTATGTGTTTACTGGCGGCAAAAGCCTGTGGCGCGACCGACCTGGAAAGTCATCGTAAACTCGCAGCCATTATTGAAATGCTGCACACTGCAACGCTGGTACATGATGATGTCGTCGATGAATCAGGCTTACGTCGTGGTCGTCCAACCGCCAATGCCACCTGGAATAATCAAACTGCAGTTCTGGTCGGTGATTTTCTGATTTCGCGTGCTTTCGATTTATTGGTCGATTTAAACGATATGACCTTACTTAAGGATTTCTCGACCGGAACCTGTGAAATTGCTGAAGGTGAAGTTCTACAACTGCAAGCACAGCATCAGCCTGAAACTTCAGAACAGACTTATCTTGATATTATTCATGGCAAAACTTCACGTTTGTTTGAACTGGCGACTGAAGGTGCTGCCATTTTATCTGGCACCCCGCAATACCGTGAGCCCCTAAGAATTTTTGCTGGTCACTTTGGTAATGCCTTTCAAATTATTGACGATATTTTAGACTACACCTCTGATGCTGAAACATTAGGTAAAAATATTGGTGATGATTTAATGGAAGGCAAACCTACTTTACCATTAATCTCTGCACTGCAAAAAACCACCGATGAAGAACATGAAATTGTTCGCAGCAGCATTGCAACCGGTGGTACAGCACAATTAGAACGTGTCATTGCCATTGTGCAAAATAGTGGTGCGCTGGATTATTGCCGCCAACGTGCAACAGAAGAAACTGAATCTGCGCTGCAAGCTCTAGATGCGCTTCCTCATAGTGAATATCGCCAAGCCCTGATTAACCTGACCCAACTTGCTTTAAATCGGATTCAATGATGGATTCTGAAAAAAATAGACTTAACCCTCGCCTATGCATATAAATTTTAATGATCTATTTTTAAAAATGCAGGAACAGCTTGAATCTAATCAAGCTGTTTTTGATGATTCACTGTTAATTGAGCTGGTTAACCGGATTCGACCAGACGACTCAACTAATACTGAAGAAATCAACTGTAAATTTCGTGCACTCATACAGGCACTGCTGATTACCCCCAATGCTGTATCGACCTTACAAAATTTTGTCTTAAAACTGATTAGCCAATATAAACAGACCAGTTTGTATGCCGATACCGGCATTTTATCCCTCGATGGTTTTTGGAATCAGCTTGCACAACGCGTAGGCGCGCATTTTTTACCCCTGATTAATGACAAAAGCCAACTGCAAGATTTAGTGCGTCGCGTGTTTTATCAACGTAGTGATAAATACTGGTTGGACAGCATTTCCAGTGAGGATTGGCAAAAGTTATTTGCCCTGCTTAATCAAGGTCATAGCAATCAGGCTGAAAAACTTAAAATTAACAGTGAGCTGATTAAAGCCATTACCGTTCTGTCTTACCGGATTAGCGGGATTGGACTGTATCCGGAATTTATCAATGCGCAGCCCGACTTAACCGAATACGAATCGCCTTTTCTGGTACAGAACCGGGAAATTGTCGAATTCATTCAGCATTATAAAAAACTGCATCAAAATACCGATCCTCTGGCAGTCATGGCCCCACCTGATGCCTCGCAAGCCCTGGTGATGATTGAGCAATGCCGAAATGTCGTTTTAAAAATTCGTCGTGCCATCAAGCGCATTGGCGTAAGTATCAGCCTGAATTATTTATTATCGCTTCTGGAACAATGTCTGGATCGGATCGAACTGTTAATTAACTTAATTGTTGAACAAGACAAAATTCGTTATGAATCCCTCAGTGCGTTACTGGTCGATATTACCTCCGCCATTTATAGCGAACGCAGTGTTCGTTCTTTACTTGCCAATAACAGTGAATTGGTTGCCTTACAAGTGACTGAAAATGCCAGTAAAACCGGCGAGCATTATGTAAGTACCGACAAAAAAGGTTTCTGGTCGATGTACAAGGCAGCAGCAGGTGCTGGCGTGATTATTGCCACCATGTCGACCTTGAAAATATTGACAGCACGTCTGGTTATGGCTCCCTTGATGCAGGCGTTTATGTTTAGCATGAACTATTCACTCGGTTTCATGCTGATTCACGTGCTCCATTTTACTGTCGCGACCAAACAGCCAGCCATGACAGCAGCCGCACTTGCAGCCACGGTACAGCATCAAAAAGGCTCTAAAACTGCACAAATTGCGGAACTTGCCGCACTGATTATTAATATTATCCGAACCCAGTTTATTGCTATTCTTGGTAATATCTCCATTGCGATTCCTACCGCTGCAGTGATTACCCTGCTCTGGCAATACGGAATGGATGAGCCATTGCTGACCCATGCCAAGGCGACTACGACCCTAAACTCACTCAATCCATTTACTTCACTGGCCATCCCCCATGCTGCCATTGCTGGGGTTTGCCTGTTTTTCTCGGGTCTGATTGCGGGTTATTTCGACAATATGGCAGTGTACCGTAAGGTCGGTCCGCGTCTGAAAGCGCATGCCCACTTAAAACTGTTATTGGGTCAGGAACGCTTAAATCATTTTGCTGCCTATATTGAGCGGAATTTAGGCGCTTTGGCAGGGAACTTCTTATTCGGGATTATGCTTGGAAGCATGGGGACCATTGGTTTTATTTTGGGTCTTCCACTAGATATCCGGCATATTGCCTTTGCCTCAGCCAATTTTATTCAAGGCTTGATCGATATTAATGGCAGCGCTGAAATTGGTCTGATTTTTGTATCCTTTTTAGGAGTGCTGTTAATTGGCCTGACTAACTTATTTGTGAGTTTTAGTCTGACCATTATTGTAGCACTACGCGCGCGCCGGGTTCGATTTGAACAGTGGAAGCCGTTGGCCAAACTGGTGCTCACCCATTTCTTAACCCGTCCAAGTGACTTTTTTTGGCCACCGAAAATTCCATTAGAGGTGGATGAATCCTCAACATCACAAAAATCAGCTTATAAGTAATTGGTTATTTTTGTTTTACTTCACGTTAAAAAATCGGTAAAAAGAAATTAGCATAATTTACACATACTTGAAATAAAGTGTACTGATGAGTACACTTTAACCATTAATAGTCATGCTCCAATCGGCTAAGATAACAAAGGTTCCTTACATGCCGTACCTATTGCTTGGTGTAGGATTTTTCTTATTTCTTTTCAGTGTATTAATGCTTTTTATCCCATCACTTCATCACTTTGATCTGGTGATGGTTGAATGGATGAGCCAGCATCGTACAGTGCAATTAAATACGATATCTATCACACTTTCTGTTATGGGCGGCATGCCATTTGTGCTATTTTTAACCACAATCTGGTGTTTACACCAAGCATGGTGTAAAAAATATACAAATATTGTTTTTACAAGTTTAGGGCTTATAGGAAGCATTGCCACGGTTTGGCTGCTCAAATATATAATTTCAAGACCCCGTCCACCCGAAATGTATCATCTGGTCAACAGCTATGGTGCTTCATTTCCCAGTGCGCATAGTATTTATGCCGCCACCCTGGGCTGTCTTGCAATTTACCTCAGCCAAAAACATCCACAGCACACACTGATTTGTCTGTGTGCTTTTATATGGTTGTTAATTATGGGAATTTCAAGGGTTTACCTTGGTGTACATTTCCCCTCTGATGTCTTGGCTGGTTGGAGCATAAGTTTTATTTGGATCACACTACTTTATATGCTGTATGCCAAATTCAGTAGGGCGAAAACAAATTAATTTTTAGATAAAAATCTAATCGAGGTGGAACAATGATGTCTGCAAAGCTATGGGCACCCGCCCTTACCGCTTGCGCATTAGCAACAAGTATTGCACTTGTTGGTTGTAGCAAAGATCCTAAGGATGCGCAGCAAGCTGCAGCAGCCCAACAAATGCCACCGACTGAAGTCGGTGTCATTGTTGCTCAACCACAAAGCGTAGAGCAATCGGTTGAACTTTCAGGCCGTACCACGGCATTTGAAATTTCTGAAGTCCGTCCACAAACCAGTGGTGTGATTCAAAAACGTCTATTCACTGAAGGCAGTTATGTCCGTGAAGGTCAGGCGCTTTATCAAATTGATTCCAGCACCAACCGTGCGAATGTCGATAATGCCCGCGCTGCGATTGCAAGCGCTGAAGCAAATCTGAATGTTTTGCGTGTGAAAGAAGGCCGTTACCGTCAATTGGTTGGTTCAAATGCCATTTCAAAACAAGAATATGACGACATCGCTGCGCAAGTAAAATTGGCTGAAGCCACTTTGAGTGCGAACCGTGCAGTCTTGAAAAATGCCGAAATCAATTTGGGCTACTCAACTGTACGCGCGCCAATTTCTGGTCAGACTAACCGTTCAACAGTGACTGTCGGTGCTTTAGTAACTGCAAGCCAGGCAGAACCTTTGGTGACTGTTCAGCGTCTGGATCCAATCTATATCGACATTAACCAGTCCAGTGCTGAATTATTGCGTTTACGTCAGCAATTGAGCCAAGGCAGTTTAGACAGCAGTAACAATACCAAAGTCAAACTTAAGCTTGAAGATGGTAGCGACTATCCTGTGGAAGGTCGTCTTGCATTCTCTGATGCCAGTGTAAATCCGGAAACCGGTACTGTAACTTTACGTGCGGTGTTCCCGAACCCGAACCATTTGTTGCTTCCGGGCATGTATGCCACTGCTAAAATTGTACAAGGTGTGATTCCAAATGCCATCTTGATTCCTCAAGCAGCGATTACCCGTACTCCAACCGGTCAGGCAATTGCCATGATCGTGAATGCCAAAGGCGCTGTTGAAACACGCCCTGTAGAAACTGCTGGCGTTCAAGGTAAAGACTGGATTGTCACCAAAGGTTTACAGACGGGTGAAAAAGTGATTGTTGATGGTATTGCCAAGGTGAAAGAAGGCGCAACTGTCGTTGCCAAACCTTACCAGCCTCAAGCTGCGCCTCAGGGTGCCGGTCAACCTGCCGCACAAGCCAATAAAGCAGCTCAGCCTGCGCAGCAAGCACAACCCAAAACTGAACAAAAATCTACTTCAAATACATAAGGGGTAGACTAGATGGCTCAATTTTTTATTCATCGCCCGATTTTTGCATGGGTGATTGCATTGGTGATTATGCTGGCGGGTATTTTAACCATCAGCAAAATGCCGATTGCGCAATATCCGACCATTGCTCCGCCAACAGTCAGCATTTCTGCAACTTATCCTGGTGCATCTGCTGAAACTGTAGAAAATACAGTGACCCAGATCATTGAGCAGCAAATGAATGGTCTAGATGGCTTACGTTATATTTCGTCAAATAGTGCGGGTAACGGTCAGGCATCTATCGCTTTGAACTTTGAACAAGGTATTGATCCTGATATTGCCCAAGTTCAAGTCCAAAACAAATTACAGTCAGCAACGGCGCTACTCCCTGAAGACGTACAACGTCAAGGGCTTCGCGTAACCAAATCTGGTGCAAGCTTCTTGCAGGTTTTGGCTTTCTACTCACCGAATGGTGAATTGACCGATGCCGACATTAAAGATTATGTGAACTCGAATATTTCTGAACCGCTCAGCCGTGTGGCTGGTGTCGGTGAAGTACAGGTATTTGGTGGTTCATATGCCATGCGTATCTGGTTAGATCCTGCAAAACTCAGCAGTTATCAGCTGACTCCAAGTGATGTGGTGGCTGCCTTGCGTACTCAAAACGCGCAAGTTGCTGTCGGTCAATTGGGCGGTGCGCCAGCGGTTGAAGGTCAAGTCCTGAATGCCACTGTAAATGCACAAAGCCTTTTGCAAACGCCTGAACAGTTCAAAAACATTTTCTTGAAGAATGCCGGTTCTGGTGCAAAAGTGACCATTGGTGATATTGCCAAAGTCGAATTAGGCTCGGACAACTATCAGTTCACCTCGAAATTCAACGGCAAGCCTGCCGGTGGTGTGGCGATTAAACTGGCCACGGGTGCAAATGCATTGGACACCGCGACTGCTGTAGAAGAACGTTTAGTACAGTTACGTAAAAACTATCCAACAGGTTTAAAAGATCAGCTGGCGTTTGATACCACACCGTTTATCAAACTCTCCATTGAAAGTGTAGTTCACACTTTAGTTGAAGCGATTATTCTTGTATTCCTAGTCATGTTCCTGTTCTTGCAGAACTGGCGTGCAACCCTGATTCCAACCATGGCTGTGCCGGTGGTTGTACTCGGTACATTCGCGATTATCAACCTGTTTGGCTTCTCCATTAACACGCTCACGATGTTTGCCATGGTTCTTGCCATTGGTCTACTGGTGGATGACGCGATTGTCGTGGTCGAAAACGTTGAACGTATTATGGGAGAAGAGCATCTAGAGCCGGTTGAAGCGACTGAAAAGTCGATGAATCAGATCTCTGGTGCATTGATTGGTATTACCACGGTATTGTCTGCAGTATTCATCCCAATGGCGTTCTTTAGCGGAACCACCGGGGTGATTTACCGTCAGTTCTCGATTACCCTGGTGACTGCAATGGTTCTGTCACTGATTGTGGCATTAACATTCACCCCTGCGCTTTGTGCGACCTTGTTGAAACAGCATGACAAGAATAAACCGCAAAGCAACAGTGTCCCTGCCCGCTTCTTCCGCTGGTTCAACGAACGCTTTGAACGTACTGCTGAAGGCTACCAGAAATGGGTTGGCAAACTGCTGATTCACAAAATTATTGCCGGTGCGATTTATGCGGTCGTGATTGTCGGTCTATTGTTCTTGTTCAAAAGCTTGCCAAGTTCATTCTTGCCGGATGAAGACCAAGGCGTGGTCATGACCCTGGTTCAGCTTCCACCGAATGCCACCCTGAACCGTACTGAAAAAGTTATTGATCAAATGACTGGCTTCTTTATGGAAGGTGAAAAAGCCAATGTCGATTCTGTCTTTAGTGTCGCAGGTTTCTCGTTTACCGGTGTCGGTCAAAATGCCGGTCTGGCTTTCATCAAATTGAAAGACTGGAGCGAACGTACTACTCCTGAAGCACAGATTGGTTCAATTATCCAACGTGGTATGGCCTTGAACGTTATTGCTAAAGATGCTTCTTATGTAATGCCGTTGCAGCTTCCTGCAATGCCTGAACTGGGTGTTTCTGCCGGCTTTAACTTGCAGTTGAAAGATGCTGCGGGTAATGGTCACGAGACTCTTCTGAATGCGCGTAACATGATCTTGGGTATGGCTGCACAGGACAAACGTCTTGCCGGTGTCCGTCCGAATGGTCAGGAAGATACGCCACAGTACAAAATCTATGTAGATAACGAAAAAGCCAGCGCTATGGGCGTAAGCATTTCTGAAATCAACAGCACCATGAGTATTGCTTGGGGTGGTTCATACATTAATGACTTTGTCGACCGTGGTCGTATTAAGAAAGTTTATGTTCAAGCCGTTCCTGATGCCCGTATGATGCCGGAAGATCTCAATAAATGGTACGTACGCAGCAACGCTGGTCAAATGGTTCCGTTCTCTGCATTTGCTACAGGTGAATGGACTTACGGTTCTCCACGTCTTGAACGTTATAACGGTATTGCATCGGTTAACATTCAGGGTACGCCTGCTCCGGGTGTCAGCTCGGGTGATGCGATGCTTGCCATGGAAGAAATCATTGCCAAATTGCCTGAAATGGGTATGCAGGGCTTTGACTACGAGTGGACAGGTTTATCTTTAGAAGAACGTGAATCTGGCTCGCAAACGCTTGGCCTGTATGCACTTTCAATGCTAATCGTATTCCTGTGTCTTGCTGCATTGTATGAAAGCTGGTCAATTCCATTCTCTGTCATGCTGGTCATTCCACTGGGTATTGTCGGTGCAGTGGGTCTGACTTTCTTGGGCATGGTTCTTCTGAAAGATCCAAACCTGTCGAATAACATTTACTTCCAGGTGGCGATTATTGCCGTCATTGGTTTGGCGGCAAAAAATGCGATCCTGATTGTAGAATTCGCCAAGGAACTGCAAGAAGATAAAGGCGAGCCTTTACTTGAAGCAACCCTTCATGCAGCAAAAATGCGTTTACGTCCAATCATCATGACCACTTTAGCCTTCGGTTTTGGTGTACTTCCGCTTGCCCTTTCATCAGGTGCCGGCGCAGGTAGCCAGCACTCGGTCGGTTATGGTGTACTCGGTGGCGTAATCAGTTCGACTTTATTGGGTATCTTCTTTATTCCTGTGTTCTATGTCTGGATTCGAAGTATCTTTAAATTTAAACCTAAAAAACCAAATAATCAGGAGCAAGCATCGTGATGCAAAAGGTATGGTCTATTTCAGGTCGTAGCATTGCGGTATCTGCACTTGCGCTTGCTTTGACAGCTTGTCAAAGCATGCGTGGCCCAGAGCCCGTAGCTCAAGCGAATATTCCAGAACAAGGTTATTTAACTGCCAGTTCTGGTCCTTCAATTGCTGAACAAGGTTATAAAGACTTTTTTGCCGATCAACGCTTATTGCAAGTGCTTGATCTGGCATTAGCCAATAACCGTGATTTGCGTACTTCGACGTTGAATATTCAACGTGCGCAGCAACAGTATCAAATCACCCAGAACAACCAGCTGCCAACCATTGGTGCCAGCGGTAGTGTACTGCGTCAAGACACGCTCAACACCGGCGCCATGACCAGCTACAATGTGGGTTTGGGCGTAACTGCCTATGAGCTGGATTTTTGGGGTCGTGTCCGTAGCTTAAAAGACAATGCTTTAGATACTTATTTAGCAACGTCAAGTGCACGTGATGCCACTCAAATTGCGCTAGTGGGTCAGGTTGCGCAAGCATGGTTGAACTACTCGTTCGCCAATGCAAATTTAAGACTTGCAGATCAGACATTGAAAGCTCAACTTGAGTCTTATAATCTCAACAGAAAACGTTTTGATGTCGGGATCGACAGTGAACTTCCCGTTCGTCAGGCACAGATTTCTGTAGAAACCGCGCGTAACGATGTTGCCAATTACAAGACCCAGATTGCTCAAGCACAGAACTTGCTTAACCTGCTTGTAGGTCAAGCGGTTCCTACGAGTTTGCTACCGACTCAACGTGTAACGCGTATTACCACCAACAATGCACTTACTGCAGGCTTACCAAGTGACTTGCTCACTAACCGTCCTGATGTACGTGCTGCGGAATACCAATTATCTGCTGCGGGTGCCAATATTGCGGCGGCTAAGGCACGCTTGTTCCCGACCATCAGTTTGACCGGTAATGCAGGCTATGCGTCAACCAGCTTAAGCGACCTGTTTAAATCTGGTGGATTTGTCTGGTCTATTGGTCCAAGTATTGATCTTCCAATTTTCGATTGGGGAACACGTCAAGCCAACATCAAGATTTCAGAAACAGATCAGCAAATTGCGTTGTCTGACTATGAAAAATCGATTCAGTCCGCTTTCCGCGAAGTGAATGATGCCTTGGCAGTACGTCAAAATATTGGTGACCGTTTAGCGGCGCAGCGTCGTCTGGTTGATGCAACCAATACCACTTACCGACTTTCCAATGCCCGCTTCCGTGCCGGTATTGACAGTTACTTGACGGTACTGGATGCGCAACGTGCGTCTTATGCGGCTGAACAAGGTTTATTGTTGCTTGAACAAGCCAACATGAATAACCAGGTTGAAGTCTATAAGACACTCGGAGGGGGTATTAAAGCCAACACCAGTGATGCCGTTTTACAGCCAGCATCTACAGCTGAACAAAAAGCTGCAAACAGCGCTCAATAATTTTAAGCGTTAATTTTAAGCGTTGTTAAAAAGCCTGCTCTATGCAGGCTTTTTTATTGCTTTTTAAGGCTCGATTTCCTATCTTCAGTACAAGCTCCTTTATTTGAATATCAAAACATGCTTTTAAGTAATCTAGAATCTGTGCCGGGACATACTATTCTCCGCCAAATTGATGTGGTGTATGGCAGCACCGTGCGTAGCAAACATGTTGGACGTGACCTGCTGGCCGGCTTAAAAAATATAGTCGGTGGTGAACTGACGGCCTATACAGAATTGCTGGAAGAATCACGTCAGGAAGCCATGAGCCGTATGATTGAAAAAGCTCAATCTATGGGTGCAAATGCTGTAGTGGGTATTCGTTTTTCAACTTCAAATATTGCCCAAGGCGCTTCTGAACTTTTTGTTTATGGCACTGCCGTGGTAGTTGAAGCAAATACACAAAAACTGCCTGATCCGTTCCCGACTCAAGGCTAAGCCATGGATGCCTTGATATTTAAAATAGCCATCTTTGTGATTTTATTTGCAATTGGCTGGGGCTTTGGCCGATATACTGAAAGAAAGCATTTAAATGAATTGGATGAACAGGAACAGCGTCTGGCTTATATCACCCTGGATAATAGTCGCTTTAAAACCTCCCCTTATGAGGGACAATTGGTGAGTAGCAATGTGGTCATTTCACATGACTATTTTAAATATGTGATTGCCAATATTGAGAACTTTTTTGGTGGACGCTTAACCCGTTATGAAAGTGTGGTTGAACGTGCCAGGCGTGAAGCCATTGTGCGTTTAAAACTGGAAGCGGAAAAAATGGGCGCAACCCATATTATGGGCTTGCGTTTAAGTACCACTGAACTGGGCATGCAAGGCGGGATGGTGGAAGTGTTTGCTTATGGGACGGCGATTCAATCGTAAATCCTCCCCAGCCCTCCTTTTATAAAGGAGGGAGAAAAGCATAGTCCCTCTTTAATAAAGAGGGATTTAGGGAGATTGTTTGTCACTTTCCCCTTCTATACTCAAAATATATTGCGAGTGTATTTATCTTTAAAAAAGGATGGAGCTTTGCTTACTTCACCTTCATCTTGCGAATCATTTTATACAGTGTGGATGGCGATAAACGCGAAACTAAAACGCCCAGTTTTTCTTTACGTCCCCCAATGACAATATATTCTTCATTGCTTAATAAAGCTTCCACTGTCTGACGGGCAAAATCTTCAGCAGTTAAACCGTTTTCAATCGCTTCATCTTGATGACCCTGTGCTTTGCCTTCGCCATTTAAGGCATTAAATGAAACATTGGTTTTGACAAAGCCCGGGAAAATAACAGAAACGCCTACGCCTTCATCCGCCACTTCAGCACGTAAGCTGTTGGCCCACATATGAATCGCTGCTTTCGCTGCCGAATACGATGCACGGTATTGCGTACCCAATAACCCTGCAACACTGGAAACAAAGACAATTCGACCTGATTTTTGTTTTAAGAAAGTGGGTAATACTGTTTTGGTCAGAAACACTTGAGAGAAGTAATCCACTTCCATAATTGCACGTTCAGTTTGCATGGTGGTATCGGCAATTAAGGCACGCTGGCTTAAACCTGCATTATTGATCAGCCAATCAATACGCCCCTTTTGATCTAACACCTGTTCATAAGCATGGCGAACTTGAGTCTCATCGGTAATGTCGGCAACAACAGCAATATGCTGATCGGGATTGACTAAACTTTGGCGAACATTTTCCAGTTCATCCTTACGACGGGCAGTCAGTACAATCTGCGCCCCTTGTAAGGCACATTCTTGCGCAAGTGCCTTACCCAAACCTGAAGATGCACCTGTAATCCATACCACTTTATTGTTTAAACTGCCCTGCTTCGCCATATTGTTGTTCCTAATTACACTTACGATTAATAATGCGTTGAGACTTAATGTATGAATATCTTAATACATGGATAGCTTATTAATGTTTTTGCTCATGATTTAAAAACCTCAGAAAATGATCAAAATAACGATAGGTCATTTGCGAATCATACTGGGTACCCAGTTTTTCCAAACGCTTATAGCCCATCTGTGTGGTCAAATGAATCACGCCATTTAAAGTTTTATCCACCACCACATTGAATTTCAATATGTTTTTGGGTTCACGAACGAGACTGGTGACCCCTTGATCAATCATCTGGGTAAATGCTTTTAAGCCTGGCGAAACATAATGGGTATTTCCCTTCTTGAGCTGCTCTACACATTCCAGCAATTCCACCACCAGAACATGATCGACACTATAAGAAATATAATTCTGACCATTTTCCTCATAGGCCTTATCTTTCAAATAATTCACCATCGGGATCAAACGATCATTGCCAAAGAAAGAAACCGACCATGGCATATATTTACGTACCGTATCTAAAATTTGCTGCACCATTTTTTCAGATTCCCGATCGGCTGTAGTCGACAATCGCGCAATTTCACCAAAAACCTGATCGACAACTTCACAGGAAATATCTGCCAGCACCTCGCCTAAAGGCTTGGCTAAACTTTCAGTTTCACCCTGATTCAATTGCTGATGAATCTGCTGAAAGCGCTGATGGGTTTCTCGGGTTAATTTTAAAGAAATTAAATAGCTCATAGCGATAACATCCTTTTTAGAATTGTATTGCGATCATTCGCGCTGTTTTTATTTAACTCTTATCATAAGATCTTATTTAGTGTATGCCAATTGCATAAAGTTTGCATTTGGCGAAGCTGCCTCATTCGGTAATTTTTTTGCTACAATAGTCCTAATTTTTTATTCACTTTTGATCTGTTCTGACTATGACTGATTCTGCGCAAAATATTGCTACAACATACGATCCTACCGAGATCGAGAAAAAATGGTACAAGACCTGGGAAGAGAACGGCTACTTTAAGCCGTCTCAAAAAGGCGATTCATTCTGTATCATGATTCCGCCACCAAACGTCACTGGTAACTTGCACATGGGTCATGGTTTTAACAATGCCATTATGGATGCCTTGACCCGTTACAACCGTATGTCTGGTAAAAATACCTTGTGGCAACCGGGGACTGACCATGCCGGTATCGCAACCCAGATGGTGGTTGAACGCCAATTGGCAGCACAAGACATCAGCCGTCATGACTTGGGCCGTGAAAAGTTCATTGAAAAAGTATGGGAATGGAAAGAACAGTCTGGCGGCAACATCACCCGTCAAATCCGTCGCCTCGGTTCTTCTGTAGACTGGTCACGTGAACGCTTCACCATGGATGATGGTCTTTCAAACGCTGTAAAAGAAGTCTTCGTACGTTTACATAAAGAAGGCCTGATTTACCGCGGTAAACGCCTGGTTAACTGGGATCCAAAATTACAAACTGCCCTGTCTGACCTGGAAGTTGAATCAGTAGAAGAAAAAGGTTCACTTTGGCACTTTAAATATTTCTTTGAAGATAAAGACCTGCGTACCCAAGATGGCAATGACTTCCTTGTTGTAGCGACAACGCGTCCTGAAACTTTGTTAGGTGACTCGGCTGTTGCGGTACACCCTGAAGATGAACGTTATGCGCACCTTGTCGGTAAAAACATCGTTCTGCCAATTTCAGGCCGTTTGGTTCCTGTTGTTGCCGACGAATATGTAGAAAAAGATTTCGGTACAGGCTGTGTAAAAATCACGCCTGCACATGACTTCAATGACTATGAAGTGGGCAAACGTTGCAACTTGCCAATCATCAACATCTTCAACAAAAACGCTGAAGTGTTGGCTGAGTTTGAATACATTGCCAAAGCCGGCGGACAGATTTCTAAAACCATTGCTGCCCCTGCAGACTATATTGGTTTAGAGCGTTTTGCTGCACGTAAAAAACTGGTTGAACAAGCTGAAGCTGAAGGCTGGCTAGATCAAATTCAACCGTACGACTTGAAAGCACCTCGCGGTGACCGTTCAGGCGTAATCGTTGAGCCGTTATTGACTGACCAGTGGTACGTGAAAATTGCACCACTTGCTGAGCCAGCCATTAAAGCGGTGAAAGACGGCGACATCAAATTTGTTCCAGAACAGTACAGCAACATGTACATGGCCTGGATGAACAACATTCAAGACTGGTGTATCTCGCGTCAATTGTGGTGGGGTCACCGCATTCCGGCTTGGTACGATGTAGATGGCAACATTTACGTGGGTCGTTCTGAAGCTGAAGTACGCGAAGAAAATGGCATTGCCGCTGATGTAGAACTGAACCAAGACGAAGATGTTTTGGATACATGGTTCTCGTCTGGTCTTTGGACATTCTCAACTTTAGGTTGGACTGGCGATGCGAAAAAAGATGCGGAAAACTACTTCCTGAATACTTTCCACCCGACTGATGTATTGGTGACTGGTTTTGACATCATCTTCTTCTGGGTTGCCCGCATGATCATGATGACCATGCACTTCATGAAAAATGAAGACGGCACGCCACAAGTTCCGTTCAAAACTGTGTATGTTCATGGTTTGGTGCGTGATGGTGAAGGTCAGAAAATGTCTAAATCTAAAGGCAACGTGCTTGATCCTTTAGACCTGATTGATGGTGTAGATTTAGAGACTTTGGTACAAAAACGTACTACAGGACTCATGAATCCGAAACAGGCGGCGAAGATTGAAAAATCAACCCGCAAAGAATTTCCGGAAGGCATCCAGTCTTACGGTACAGATGCAGTTCGTTTCACCTTCTGTGCACTTGCCAACACTGGTCGTGACATCAAGTTCGACATGAAACGTGTTGAAGGCTACCGTAACTTCTGTAACAAAATCTGGAATGGCACCCGTTTCGTTCTAATGAACGTTGAAGGTCAAACTGTAGGTCAAACTGCACGTCCAGATCTTTGGGAATTGCCGGAACAATGGATCGTAAGCCGTCTACAAAAAGCGGAACTTGCAGTTCAACAAGCATTTGCAACCTATCGTTTAGACTTGGCTGCGCAAGCGATTTACGAGTTCATCTGGAATGAATACTGTGACTGGTATGTCGAGTTAACCAAGCCAGTTCTGAACGATGAAAATGTTTCAGAAGAACGTAAAGCTGAAGTTCGTCGTGTTCTTCTTGCTGTGATGGAAGCATCTTTACGTCTTGCACATCCAATCATGCCGTACTTGACTGAAGAAATTTGGCAAACCCTTGCACCAATGATTGGTTTGGGCGGTGAAACCATTATGACTGCGGCTTACCCTGTTGCGGATCAAGCACTCATCAATGACCAAGCTGAAGCAGATATGCACTGGCTTCAAGGTTTGATTGGTGCAGTACGTAACATCCGTGGTGAAATGGGCTTGGGTAATGCACGTTTACTTCCAGTATTGATGCAAAACATTACTGATGCTGAAGTTGCGCAAATTTCACGTATCGAACCGTTGTTTAAAGCATTGGCGAAAGTGGAAAGCATTACTTACCTGGCAGATGGCGAACAACCACCATTATCATCATCTTCTGTAGTCGGTCATGCGTCTGTATTTGTTCCAATGAAGGGTTTAATTGATCCTAAAGCGGAATTGGGTCGTTTGCAGAAAGACTTTGATAAAGTTCAAAAGCAGCATGACCAAATTGCAGGGAAACTTGCCAATGAAGGTTTTGTTGCAAAAGCACCTGCTGCTGTAGTTGAAGGCGAGAAAGTTAAACTTGCTGAATTTGTGGATCAGTTAGTGAAGATTAAAGCGAATATGGATCAGATTGCAGCGCTTTAATACTGTAGTTTGATTCAAAAAATCCCCTCAATTGAGGGGATTTTTACTTTTTCTTTTCTAAATAATCAGTAAAAATATTAAAATGGCCTTTAATTTGCTTTTTGATATTCTTAGATTCAAATTCTTTAGCTACACGATAAACATAACTAACATAATTTCTTTTTCCAATATATGTAAATCTATCATGTAAAGTTTTCATATATATATCATGGTTATTATGTTTATTATCATTTTCTAAATTTCTATAATGAGCACATCTCATTCTTATAGCTTTCCTTAACTTATAATGAAATTTAGATAATCCTGTTTCCCTTAAAAAAACATTATTTCCATCGTAAAGAACGCCTAGATACTGCAATTTTAAAGGAAAATTAAAACTTTCAGGCTCACTTTTTTGAACTATTCCATTTTTAAAAACAATTTTTTGAGTTTTTTTATGATTGATTTTTAGATTCATTTTTTCAATTTCAAAAAAAATTTTTAAAACTGTATTTAATGCGTTATCATTAGAATCATGAAATACAAAAATCATATCATCACAATATCTAAAGTAACTTCCATTTAATTTATTCATCATTACAGAGTATAACTTGTCAAAATTCATCATATAAATATTAGAAAGCATTCCACTTAATGGTGATCCTTGAGGAATACCTTTTCCTGATTTATTGACATGGATTAGTCCTTCTTTTCTCACCTTATCTCTAAATGTTCTAATATCACACAGTCTATCTAAATTTCTATGTAGTTTTTTCGAGTTTAAAGATAAATTTAATTTTTTATATATTTCTTCTTTTTCTACATATGAAAATTCGGTTAAAGATTGGAATACCTTAAAATGATCTAATGGTAGTTTATCTACATTAAATAAATCACACCAATTTTTTTTTAAAATTTCATGATCTAGGTTGTCAAAAAAACCTGAAATATCAAGACACAATACTGTACAATTTTTCTTTAAGCTTATCTTATCAAATACTTCTTTTGCGAAATGAATATTACACAAAGAATATTTATTTCCTTTTGAGTTAATTTTAGTTATTTTCCGAAAGGCAATTACTGAATCTCCTAAATTTTCATTTTTTAAAAATTCTTCGTAGTATTTTTCTAAAATCTTAGAATAATAAGCATATATATTCCCATCTAAATGACTTGGAAAGTTAATTAAGCGCTCTTTATCTTTATAATCATTTTTAGTAATTTTATCTTTTTTTAATTTTTTTCTATTAATTTTCTTATCATTTAAGATATAACTAATTGTGGGTAGAAAAGCATGATTTTCTATTTTTTTCACATCAGTAACATATTCACAAACAAATGAATCATTACGTTTTTTATCGAAATGTAAGTAATTTCTCACTCGATTTCTTTTTTTGAAAAAATTTACATCTATTTTTGTCATTCTTTATTGCCAACTTCAGGGGGTTAGAGTCGCTGCTATCTGTTTTCCCTTTTACAAGAAGCCCCCCTAAAGTCTACTGAGAAATTAAATACCTAAGTAATTAACCTCCCCTCCTTTTCAGTGCAGTCGAAACATATAGAAGGAGTCATGATAGTATGATAAATATACCCATAGTCAGCATAATACTTACCTTGTTAGGGTGCGGTATTGAACCATCAATGATAGAAATCTGGACAAATCTTTCAAGCTTGATAGATTTGTTAAGATTTATATTTACATCTATTTCCTTTCGAGCAGTTAAATGGAACTCTTAAAAGCAAAAACATTATACAAAATAAATAAATTTATTCAATAATAATGACTTAAATTAAATAAAAAGCGGTCTGTATTATATTTAAGATGAAATTTTTCAAAACTTAATCCGTTCAACAATATATTTTCCCCCTCACGCATCATCTGTTGCATGCTGACTACCAGCCAATTCAATCACCAAACCAATTTCATAACAGTAAAAATCCAAAATATATGGTGCGATCACATGCTGACGGCGAAATTTCAGATTCATTAAACGTTTAGCACGGAGTATTTGCCACATGAGCTGTTCTGCATCTGTGGCAGTGTGGCGCATGGATTTGGCAAAGCTTGGATTCTCAAATGAAGTGCAACAGAGATTAAATTATTGGAAGGGAGCAAGATGAGCTAGCATTTTGCTTCCGACCGACCAAAGTCAAAGTTGCATCATGAACTATACTCATCTTACTCAAGAAG